>JAESGY010000144.1_pt1 | contig 58331 bp, 53 predicted proteins | sample 9269841 | NCBI WGS metagenome assembly JAESGY01 (sample SAMN17022865, study PRJNA683097) | algae metagenome | isolation source: Spirirestis rafaelensis WJT71-NPBG6 and co-occurring heterotrophs from... | place: USA: Pinto Wells, Joshua Tree National Park, Colorado Desert, CA | collected 2006-08-15 | reverse complement strand
AACCTCAAATGTTTTCTGCCCTCATTCGGCAAAGCCGAATGAGGGCAGAAAACGATTTCGATTTTCCCCGCTCCCTATCCCCACCCTATGGGTACATTGAGGGTGGGGACTTCCGCGATACTGTTAATCTCATCTCCCTTACCTCTAATTTTCTTTTGTTAAGACTTGCTCAACAGTTAATTTTAATTCGGGAGAGATTTGAGATTGAATGCGTAGACGCGCAGCGGCTTGTCGCAAGACATCGCTACCAACAAAGGTGGTTTAGTGACTGCTGGAGTTGTGGTCATGGCATTATCTCATTTGCCCTTTCCTGATTTTAATTCGGCTTTACCACCAACACTGAACAACTAGATTCTTCCACCACTTGACTGCTAACTGAACCTTGAACAATTCGCTTCATGCCAGTTAGCCCGCGACTGCCAATAATAATTAAATCAGCCTGGTAAATATTGCCAAGCCGAATAATTTCTTCTGCCGGATCGCCAGTTACTAATTCTAATTCACTGCTGACTGGCAACTGTTCCTGGTAGGATTGCAGTTGCTTTTCTATATGGAAATAAGAAAGTGTTGGTGACTCTCCTTGAGGACGATCTGCGGCTAGTTCCATCTCTGATTCTGGGGTGGGAAACACATGACAGAGAATTATTTTGCTTTCTTTTAGCAGCACCAATTCCTGTAAAGTCTGAATTACGCATTCTGCAATTTCTGAACCGTCCAGAGCTACCAAAATAGTATTTAGCACCGCTGTCGTCTCCTCAAGAGTAGACATTTTACATAATTACCTGCTTTATGTGTTGACAGTTACACCAACAATTTCGCAGCTTAGGACGTGCCTTTGTAAGAGTGAAGGTTACGCCCTGCTTCAGTTGCATGTTTGAACTGTACTTCGGAGGTTGCCCTCCGTTGTAACATCTGGCTTGCGACTGCCGTTTAAACTTTTAGTTTGTAGCCACTAAGTAACTTTTGCCAAAACTTTAAGAAAAAATTAAGAATTTGTCATTACTCATCTTGTTGAACTCGCCGTCTAACTGAATCAGCATGAGAAGGCAAACCTTCGGCTGTCGCTAGTGCGTCAATTGCGCCAGCGACTTTTTGCAGGGCGGTTTCTGAGTATTGGATGATACTCGAATGTTTCAAGAAAGTTTCCACACCCAATGCCGAAGCATAATGAGCAGCGCCAGAAGTAGGCAAAGTGTGATTTGGTCCGGCTAAATAGTCTCCCACAGCTTCTGGTGTAAAATGCCCTAAGAATATTGCCCCTGCATGGCGAATACGTTGAATTAATGCCCAAGGATCTTCGACTTGTAATTCTAAGTGTTCCGGGGCAAACTCATTCGAGAATTGAGCTGCGGCTTCCAGAGATTCCACAACGACAATTAAGCCATAGTGAGCGATCGCTTTTTCTGTATCTATTCGCCGTGGGTGATCTATTAGCTGTCTTTCCACAGCGACTTGCACGTTCTTCGCCAAACTCGTATCCGTTGTCAACAATATTGCTGCTGCCATCGGATCGTGTTCGGCTTGTGCCAACAAATCCGCCGCCACATGTACGGCATTTGCGGTTTCGTCAGCAATAATTAGCACTTCACTAGGTCCTGCTAAAGAATCGATGCCGACAGTACCGTATACAAGCTTTTTCGCTAGGGTGACATAAATATTACCTGGACCTGTAATCACATTTACTTTCGGAATCGTTTCTGTACCGTAGGCTAAAGCGGCGATCGCTTGGGCGCCTCCGACACGATAAATTTCTTGTACCCCAGCTTCTTGGGCAGCTACCAACACTGCCGGGTGAATAGCTTTGTGCGCTCCAGGTGGCGTTACCATCACCACATGGGGGACATTAGCCACTCTCGCTGGAATAGCATTCATCAGCACCGTACTGGGATAAGCAGCTCGACCACCAGGAACATATAATCCTGCTCGGTCTACAGGAGTGTAACGCTTACCCAGCACTACATCATCATCGCCAAAGTGTACCCAGCTTTTCGGTACTCGCTGACGATGAAACGCTTCAATTTGCCGACTAGCGAGCCGAATTGCCTCTAGCAAGTCCTTTGACACCTGTTCGTAAGCCGTATCCAGTTCGGAACCGGAAACGCGCAGTTCGTCAGGCTTGAGGGTTTGGTTGTCAAATTCGGCAGTGTAATGCAATACAGCTTTGTCGCCTTGGCGCTTCACTGCTTGCAACACTTCCCGCACGGTTGCTTCTTTGTGATGCACCTGTTCATCATGGGTGCGATCGCAGATACGTTGCAGTTCTGCTCTGACGTCTGCCTGCTGAGTAATGATTCGCAGCATGGAGTAAGGAGAGTGCCAAAATGAACGAATATTCACGCTGAGAATTAGTGAAGGCTTCTTACCTAATTAGGCGCAAAGCTTACGCTAATTCTCTTCTCTAGCTTAACCTGGATTTTTTTGATACTCCCAAGGCGATTGCTCGCACTTGGGTTGCTAAGAATAGCGACTGAATTATGACCTGCCCAGCATCCATGAAAAGTTTACCCTCATCGGGCAAGCCCCCCAAGCAAGCTACGCTACTATCATCGGGTGTCCTATACCCATTATCCTTTTTCCTTCATCTAACCTCTAGAGGTGCAGGTGGTTTGTTTGAACATCCTGCCTTTTTCCTTGAGCTTAAGTAAGGGGGAGTATAATTTTTGTCTATTTTCTAATTTATTAGCTAACATTTTGTAGATACGCCATATATCGTGTCTCTACATTTGCACCACTGAACTTTAACCGTTCATAGATTCTTGCCTTTAGCAACACATTTTCATGCGGTGGTCGTCCCGCTTGGTAACAGGTGGCCAGAAGTCCCTATTTACTGGAGTACCTAATTTTAACTTATTTCTTTAGTTGTGGTCATATGCTCATAAGGTGAGTTAACGTCTTTTTTTCTCCTTGGGGAGATCCAAAAAATAAAATATCCTTGGAAATTGCCGCACTCGTCTAGGGCAGGCATCAAGCGCTTGTCGTAAAGCATCGAACACCAATCGTATGGATTAAAAAGCCTGCCCTATTTCTCAGGTCTGGCTCCCGTGCCGTGTATTGAAATAATTGGCTGCGGATAGGGGCATCTAGGTTATGCCGGGATGATATTTTATTAGTTGTAAGTGCCTTGCCGCAAAAATGAGAATTTAAATGCAAAACTTAGTTATGATATTTTTTGGCTTTTATTTATAATATTGGCAATAAAGATGCTATATTAGTAAGCCTAGTAGTGTGTGTACATAAATAATAGTCTTTTTGGGATTGACAGTGGCGAATACAAAGTCTGCTCTGAAACGCGCCAATATCGCAGAACGCAATCGCTTGCGTAACAAAGCTTACAAATCAGCCGTAAAAACGCTGATGAAGAAATACCTTAGTGCTGTAGCAACCTATGCAGCTAATCCTAGCTCAGAATTAAAGAAAGAAGTAGATGATCGGATGTCGGAGGCTTACAGCAAAATCGACAAAGCTGTAAAGCGGGGTGTACTTCATCCCAACAACGGAGCTAGGAAAAAGTCAAAATTGGCTAAAAAACTAAAAATCTCCACGGTCTGAGCATAAGCCTATGAGTCCTAAGTCATCAGGACTCATCCAAAAAGAAGAAGGACAAAGGACAAACGATGCAGCTGATTGATACCCATGTTCATCTCAACTTTGACCTTTTTCAGCCGGATTTAGCAGCAGTGCGATCGCGATGGCAAGAGGCAGGTGTAGTGCGTCTAGTACATTCGTGCGTCGAGCCATCAGAATTTTCCAGCATTCAAGCGATAGCTCACCAATTTCCGGAAATCAGCTTTGCTGTAGGCTTACATCCTTTAGATGCTGATAAATGGAATAGCCAAACAGAAAAGGAAATATTATCTTTGGCTAACTCTGATGCCAAAGTGGTAGCAATTGGAGAAATGGGGCTGGATTTTTATAAAGCAGATAACTACGAGCAACAGCGTATCGTGTTTGAAGCTCAATTGGCGATCGCTTCGTTACTTAACTTACCAGTGATTATCCACTGCCGGAATGCTGCATCAGAACTAAGAGACATATTGGAAAAATGGAGGAATCTTAAAGGAGATAGTATCCGAGGTGTCATGCACTGCTGGGGTGGAAAACCACAAGAAGTTCAATGGTTTATGGACTTGGGCTTTTATATCAGCTTTAGTGGCACCGTTAGTTTCAAAAACGCCATAGACATTCAACAATCAGCTGTGTTGGTGAAGTCAGATCGCCTGTTAATTGAAACAGACTGTCCTTTCCTTGCCCCGGTTCCGAAACGAGGTGAAAAGCGCAACGAGCCAGCTTACGTGCGTTATGTAGCAGAAGCTATAGCTCGTTTGCGTGGGGAAAGTCTAGAAGCGATCGCTACTCAAACTACTGAGAATGCCTGTAAACTATTTGGGTTAGCACTCTAGCTCAAGTGAGTCGGATACAACATCAGCCTCTCTTATGAACGCCACTTTGACGGTACAGAAAATGAGGAGCAACAGTGGCTCTCCTCAATAGCCAAAAAAATAAAAATAGAGGAGCGCAAAAATATGCTAGTATTATTGCCTCCAAAATGTTTTTATTGCGCCATAATGGTTAAGGAAGGAACTGAAAATTAGCTCGCGCTCAGTTTCGGCTTCATGACTTGACCATCCTCCTCTCTCTACATGCGGATGATAAAAATACATAACCGTCCTGCAAAAACAACTACGCTGTTGAAGCTAAAATTTTGTCCAAGAAAGCAGATCTGTATTTAACCTATAAAAATTGTTAACTGTTAATTGACTTGTGATTAATACCCAACAAGATAAAGCCATAGTGATTAGAGCTTATAAAAGCGGAGCGTTGTTTCAGTCTTAAAACATCACCCTGAGTTCAAAAAGGCTGTGCGTGTATAAAAGACAGAACGGTGTACAGCGCACTCGTGCGCTAATTGACGCGCTTTTTGGGAGGGGAAGTGAGGAAAGCAAATAAAAATCAACAACATATCTTTCGTCTGGAATTGCTGCAAGGCAATAGCAGTATTTTTACCGTATTTGACTTTAATAAGGGTGATCGCAAAGTTGAAGTCAAACAGGACTTCTTAAAGCTTTAATTGCTCTGTTTTTCCGCACTTGTAGCCAGTCAAGTAGTACAAGGAGAAGTCTCCAGATTATCGACATCGGCGCTTCGATGATAACCTTCTTCTGCAAAGACGCTCATGGCGAACGCCCTTGTGCAGTGTCCCAAATAATTCACAAATGATAAAGGTAGAGGCATGACTAAAGAAACATATATGGAACCCGCCTTTTTATTACCCGACTTAATTGAAATCCAGCGTTCAAGCTTTCGCTGGTTTTTAGAAGAAGGGCTAATAGAAGAACTTAACTCCTTTAGTCCGATTACAGACTACACTGGCAAACTAGAACTGCACTTTTTGGGTCATAACTACAGACTCAAGCAGCCTAAGTATAGTGTCGAAGAAGCCAAAAGGCGGGATAGTAGCTACGCGGTACAAATGTATGTGCCGACAAGATTAATTAACAAAGAAACCGGGGAAATCAAAGAGCAAGAAGTATTTATTGGCGATTTGCCTTTGATGACCGATCGCGGAACTTTCATCATAAACGGTGCCGAACGCGTAATTGTCAATCAAATCGTGCGTTCCCCAGGCGTTTACTACAAATCAGAAATTGATAAAAACGGACGCCGTACTTACTCAGCTAGTCTTATCCCTAACCGGGGTGCATGGCTGAAGTTTGAAACAGACCGTAACGATTTAGTTTGGGTACGCATCGACAAAACTCGCAAATTGTCGGCGCAAGTGCTGCTGAAAGCTCTTGGGTTGTCAGATAATGAAATATTTGATGCGCTGCGTCACCCAGAATACTTCCAAAAAACCATCGAAAAAGAAGGGCAGTTTTCTGAAGAAGATGCCTTGATGGAGTTGTATCGCAAACTGCGACCAGGTGAACCACCCACAGTATTGGGAGGTCAACAGTTACTAGACTCGCGCTTTTTTGATGCCAAACGCTACGACTTAGGTCGGGTGGGACGCTACAAACTTAACAAAAAATTACGTTTGCAAGTTCCAGAAACAACTCGCGTATTAACCAGCGTTGACATTTTAGCGGCGGTAGATTACCTAATCAACCTGGAATTTGATATTGGTAACACAGACGACATCGACCACCTGGGAAATCGCCGAGTCAGAAGCGTGGGCGAATTGCTGCAAAACCAAGTGCGTGTGGGTTTAAATCGCTTAGAGCGGATTATTCGCGAACGGATGACGGTTAGTGACGCGGAAGTTCTCACGCCAGCATCTTTAGTTAACCCGAAACCCTTGGTAGCGGCAATCAAAGAATTCTTTGGTTCCTCGCAGCTGAGTCAGTTTATGGATCAAACCAATCCCCTGGCAGAACTGACCCACAAACGCCGATTGAGTGCCCTTGGTCCTGGTGGATTAACCAGAGAACGGGCAGGTTTTGCGGTGCGAGATATTCACCCCAGCCACTACGGACGTATTTGCCCAATTGAGACACCAGAAGGTCCCAACGCCGGTTTGATCGGTTCCTTGGCAACTCATGCGCGGGTGAATCAATACGGCTTTTTAGAAACACCATTCCGCCCAGTGGAAAACGGCAAAGTGCGGTTTGACGTGCAGCCGGTTTACATGACCGCCGATGAAGAAGACGATTTGCGGACGGCTACGGGGGATATCCCAGTAGATGAAAACGGCTACATCATTGGACCATCGGTGCCAGTGCGTTATCGCCAAGATTGGGCAACGACAACACCTGAGCAAGTTGACTATGTAGCAGTTTCCCCAGTGCAGATTGTGTCGGTTGCCACCAGCATGATTCCGTTTTTGGAGCATGACGACGCCAACCGAGCGCTGATGGGTTCCAACATGCAACGGCAAGCAGTACCGTTGTTGAAGCCAGAACGTCCTTTGGTCGGTACGGGACTGGAAGCTCAAGCGGCTCGTGACTCTGGGATGGTGATTGTATCGCGGACTGATGGTGATGTTACTTATGTAGATGGGACGGAAATTCGCGTCCGTCCGAAAGGGAGCCAAAACGAAATTAAATACAAAATTTCCAAGTATCAACGCTCTAACCAAGATACTTGTCTGAACCAAAAACCGCTAGTTCGCATGGGTGAGAAAGTGGTAGCAGGTCAAGTTTTGGCGGATGGTTCTTCCACAGAAGGTGGAGAATTGGCGCTGGGACAAAACATCGTCGTCGCTTACATGCCTTGGGAAGGATATAACTACGAAGATGCGATTTTGATTTCCGAGCGCCTGGTGCAGGAAGATGTTTATACCTCGGTTCACATTGAAAAATATGAAATTGAGGCAAGACAGACTAAGCTCGGACCCGAAGAAATCACCAGAGAAATACCCAACGTCGGGGAAGATGCTTTGCGCTCCTTAGATGAACAGGGAATCATTCGCATTGGGGCATGGGTAGATGCCGGAGATATATTAGTCGGAAAAGTAACCCCCAAAGGTGAATCTGACCAACCACCAGAAGAAAAACTGTTGCGGGCAATTTTCGGTGAAAAAGCGCGGGATGTGCGCGATAACTCGTTGCGAGTGCCGAATGGTGAAAAAGGTCGCGTCGTTGACGTGCGGTTATTTACCCGCGAGCAAGGCGACGAACTGCCACCTGGAGCGAATATGGTGGTGCGCGTGTATGTAGCACAAAAGCGAAAAATCCAAGTTGGCGACAAAATGGCAGGACGCCACGGTAATAAGGGAATTATTTCTCGGATTTTACCGTTGGAAGATATGCCTTATTTGCCCGATGGTAGCCCGGTGGACATCGTACTTAATCCCTTGGGCGTACCCAGCCGGATGAACGTGGGACAGGTGTTTGAGTGTTTGTTAGGTTGGGCTGGTCACACCTTGGGAGTGCGATTTAAGATCACGCCTTTTGACGAAATGTATGGCGAAGAGTCATCGCGTCGGATTGTGCATGGCAAGTTGCAAGAAGCACGAGATGAGACAGGTAAAAATTGGGTATATAACCCAGATGACCCTGGCAAAATCATGGTGTTTGATGGGCGTACTGGCGAGCCATTTGATAGACCGATAACGATTGGTGTGGCTTACATGTTGAAGCTGGTGCATTTAGTGGATGATAAGATTCACGCCCGCTCAACTGGTCCATACTCATTGGTGACGCAGCAACCGTTGGGTGGTAAAGCACAACAAGGTGGTCAGCGCTTTGGAGAAATGGAAGTATGGGCGCTGGAAGCATTTGGTGCAGCTTACACTCTGCAAGAGTTGTTAACTGTCAAATCTGACGATATGCAAGGACGAAATGAAGCCTTGAATGCGATCGTTAAAGGTAAGGCAATTCCTCGACCTGGGACACCTGAATCATTCAAGGTGTTAATGCGAGAGTTGCAATCGTTGGGGTTAGACATAGCAGTACATAAAGTTGAAACCCAAGCTGACGGTAGTTCTTTGGATGTAGAAGTCGATTTGATGGCAGACCAAGGAACGCGTCGTACTCCTCCTCGTCCAACTTACGAATCTCTTTCGCGGGACTCGATGGAAGACGACGAGTAGAACAATTCAAAATTCGTCTTGTAAAGTTCTGATCGGAGGAAACCTCCGATCAGACTTTCCGCAAAATTCAAAATGAAAAAACCATTTTTTCAATTTTTGAGTTTTGAGTTTTGAGTTTTTTTGAATTTTGAATTTTTTTGAATTTTGAATTTTGAATTGGACCGAAGCGACATATGAGAAACGCACAAACTAATCAGTTTGACTACGTAAAAATAGGCTTGGCTTCGCCTGAACGGATTCGGACTTGGGGCGAGCGAACTTTGCCTAACGGTCAGGTGGTAGGTGAAGTCACCAAGCCAGAGACGATTAATTATCGAACTCTTAAGCCAGAGATGGACGGGCTTTTTTGCGAGCGCATCTTTGGACCAGCGAAAGACTGGGAATGCCACTGCGGTAAATATAAAAGAGTGCGCCATCGCGGTATAGTTTGCGAACGGTGTGGGGTGGAAGTCACCGAATCGCGAGTGCGCCGGCACCGCATGGGTTATATCAAACTGGCGGCACCAGTAGCGCACGTTTGGTATCTCAAGGGTATCCCTTCCTATATTTCTATTTTGCTGGATATGCCCTTGCGGGATGTGGAGCAGATAGTTTATTTCAATTCTTATGTTGTCCTCAGCAAAGGCAACGCGGAAACTTTAACTTATAAACAGCTACTGAGTGAAGATCAGTGGTTGGAAATTGAAGACCAGATTTATGCCGAAGATTCCCAGCTTCAAGGTGTAGAGGTCGGAATTGGCGCAGAAGCGCTGTTGCGGCTGCTTGCTGATATCAATTTAGAGCAAGAAGCGGAAACTCTGCGCGAAGAAATTGGTAACGCCAAGGGACAAAAACGCGCGAAGCTGATTAAGCGGTTGCGGGTGATTGATAACTTCATCGCTACTGGTTCATTACCAGAGTGGATGGTAATGGCGGTGATTCCGGTGATTCCGCCAGATTTACGCCCGATGGTGCAGTTGGATGGGGGACGTTTTGCCACGAGCGATTTAAATGATTTATATCGCCGGGTAATTAACCGCAATAACCGTTTGGCGCGGCTGCAAGAAATTTTGGCACCCGAAATTATTGTACGTAACGAAAAGCGGATGCTGCAAGAAGCGGTGGATGCTTTGATCGACAATGGTCGTCGGGGACGCACGGTGGTAGGAGCGAATAACCGACCGCTGAAGTCTTTGTCTGACATTATTGAAGGTAAGCAAGGACGTTTCCGGCAGAATTTGCTGGGTAAGCGAGTTGACTATTCGGGTCGTTCTGTAATTGTCGTCGGACCAAAGTTACAAATCCACCAATGCGGTTTGCCCAGAGAAATGGCGATCGAGCTATTTCAACCGTTTGTAATTAATCGCTTGATTCGCAGCGGGATGGTCAATAACATCAAGGCGGCGAAAAAGCTGATTTCTCGCAATGACCCTAGTGTTTGGGATGTGTTGGAAGAAGTGATTGAGGGGCATCCGGTGATGTTAAACCGGGCACCGACACTGCACCGCTTGGGTATTCAAGCTTTTGAGCCGATTTTGGTAGAAGGTAGAGCAATTCAACTACATCCGTTGGTGTGTCCGGCATTTAACGCTGACTTTGACGGTGACCAAATGGCGGTACACGTACCTTTGTCGTTGGAATCACAAGCAGAAGCGCGGTTGTTGATGCTTGCTTCTAACAATATATTGTCGCCGGCAACCGGTAAGCCAATTATTACACCCAGCCAAGATATGGTTTTGGGGGCGTATTATTTAACTGCGGAAAATCCCGATGCGACAAAGGGCGCAGGAAAATACTTCGCTTCTATGGATGACGCGATTATGGCTTACGAACAGCAGCAAATTGACCTACACGCCTATGTATTTGTGCGCTTTGATGGCGAAGTAGAAACTGATGTGGCAGATACCGAACCGGTGAAGGTGGAAGAAAACACCGATGGTACTCGGACGTTGCTGTATAAGTTCCGTCGTGTCAGACAAGATGCTAAGGGAAATTTGATTTCTCAATATATACGTACAACTCCAGGTCGCGTTATTTATAACAAGGCGATCCAAGAAGCGCTAGCAAGTTAGGGGAGTTGTCAGTGGTTAGTTGGAGCGTTCGACTCTGGGAGCGTGGTTAGTAGAACAACCATCAACGCTCCAACCATCAACGCTCCAACCATCAACGCTTCAACCATCAACTATCAACCAACAACTGACTAATGACTGAAAAACTGATTTTTCGCAATCGCATCGTTGACAAAGGTCAGCTGAGAAATTTAATTTCTTGGGCGTTCACCAATTGTGGCACGGCGCGAACGGCGGTGATGGCGGATAAGTTAAAAGATTTGGGCTTTCGCTACGCCACCAAAGCCGGGGTTTCGATTAGTGTTGATGACTTAATGGTGCCGCCAAGTAAGCGATCGCTTCTCGATGCCGCAGAAGCCGAAATTCGCGCTACGGAAGAACGCTATCAACGCGGTGAAATTACCGAAGTTGAGCGTTTCCAAAAAGTAATTGATACTTGGAATAGTACCTCGGAAGCGCTCAAAGATGAAGTGGTGAAGCACTTTAAGAGTACTAACCCGCTGAACTCGGTATATATGATGGCGTTTTCTGGTGCGCGAGGTAACATATCCCAGGTGCGCCAATTGGTAGGCATGCGGGGGTTGATGGCAGATCCCCAAGGGGAAATTATCGACTTGCCAATCAAAACCAACTTCCGCGAAGGATTGACTGTTACAGAATATATTATCTCTTCTTACGGCGCTCGTAAAGGATTGGTAGATACAGCGTTAAGAACTGCTGACTCTGGATATTTAACCAGGCGTTTGGTGGATGTATCCCAAGATGTGATTATCCGCGAATTTGACTGCGGCACATCGCGAGGACTTACGCTGGGGGCAATGACAGAAGGTGGCAAAATCTTGATTCCCATCGGTACGCGCTTGATGGGACGGGTAGTCGGGGAAGATGTGGTGCATCCTACTACTAAGGAAATGATTGCCCCGCGCAATACACCAATTAGTAACGAATTAGCAGCGGCAATTCAAAAAAGCGGCGTGCAGTCGGTTGTAGTGCGATCGCCTTTAACTTGCGAAGCAGCACGTTCTGTTTGCCAACACTGCTATGGCTGGAGTTTGGCACACGCGAAGATGGTGGATTTGGGTGAAGCAGTAGGCATTATTGCCGCCCAAAGTATCGGCGAACCGGGTACTCAGCTAACGATGCGGACTTTCCACACTGGTGGTGTATTCACAGGGGAAGTAGCAAAACAAGTGCGTGCCGAAAAAGATGGTACCATTCGCCTGCCGCGCAAGTTGAAAACCAGAGCATATCGAACTAGACATGGGGAAGATTCGCTGTTTGTTGAGGCAAACGGTGCGCTGACACTAGAAGCAGGGTCTTCTTCAATTGAAATTGCCGTTACCCAAGGTTCGACACTATATATTGTCGATGGGCAGCAGGTAAAGCAAGGTCAGTTGCTGGCAGAGGTGGCACTAGGTGGACGGACAACTCGTGCAAATACTGAAAAAGCTGTCAAAGATGTAGCTTCGGATTTGGCAGGGGAAGTGCAGTTTGCCGAAGTAGTGCCAGAGCAAAAAACAGACCGTCAAGGCAACACAACGACGACAGCGGCGCGTGGCGGTTTGATTTGGATTTTGTCTGGGGAAGTATATAACTTGCCGCCTGGGGCAGAGTTGGTAGTCAATAATGGCGATGCGATTGAGACAAACGGTGTCTTGGCAGAAACCAAGTTAACTACCTTACACGGCGGTATAGTCCGCTTGCCGGAAGCGCAAGTCGGTAAGAGTACCAGGGAAATTGAGATTATCACGGCTAGTGTGGTTTTGGATCAGGCAACCGTGACAGTGCAAAGTTCCCAAGGTCGCAATAATTACCTTATTTCCACTGTTCATAACCAAGTCTTTAATCTCCGGGCAACCCCAGGCACAAAAGTGCAAAATGGTCAAGTTGTGGCTGAGTTGATTGACGATCGCTATCGCACTAATACTGGTGGATTGCTGAAATACGCCGGTGTCGAAGTGCAGAAAAAAGGCAAGGCGAAGCTGGGTTATGAGGTGGTACAGGGAGGCACGTTATTGTGGATTCCTGAAGAAACTCATGAGGTAAATAAAGATATATCGCTGCTGTTGGTGGAAGACGGTCAGTATGTAGAAGCCGGCACCGAAGTAGTTAAGGATATATTCTGTCAAAACAACGGGGTGGTAGAAGTCACCCAGAAAAACGACATCTTAAGAGAAGTCGTGATTAAGCCCGGAGAACTGCTGATGGTGGACGATCCAGAAGCGGTGATTGGGCGAGATAATACTTTTGTTCAGCCGGGTGAAGAGTTATTGGGGCAAGTGCAGACCGAACTGCGCTACATCCAATATATAGAGTCGCCTGAAGGTCCAGCGTTGCTGAGTCGTCCGGTGGATGAGTTCGCGGTGCCGAATAATCCTGATGTGCCATCAACGACATCGGTTAGTCAACAAACCGGGCGCTCGATTGAGTTGCGGGCGGTGCAACGACTGCCTTATAAGGATTCTGAGCGCGTTAAGTCCGTGGAAGGTGTAGAACTGCTGCGGACGCAACTGGTGTTGGAAATTGAGACTGAAGGTGATGCCGACCACAACGCTTCGCCATTAGCAGCAGATATTGAGTTGCTCAGTGATGATGAAGGTTCGGAAACTTCTCGTCTGCAATTGGTGATTTTGGAATCTTTGATAGTGCGTCGCGACATTACCGCCGATGCGACTCAAGGTAGCACCACTACGAGTCTAGAAGTAGAAGCAGAGCAAACTATTGCCCCAGGTGCTGTAGTTGCACGTACCCAAATTCTGTGTAAAGAAGGCGGTATTGTGCGGGGGGTGCAAAAAGGAAGCGAAACAGTTCGTCGCTGCTTGGTGTTGCGTCACACGGACATGGTGAGTGTAAACACTAACGTGGCACCGAAGCTGAAGAAGGGCGACTTGCTGGTAGAGGGTACTCCGATTGTGCCGGGAGTATTTGCTCCCTTGTCGGGACAAGTGCTGGAAGTGAAAAAAGTCGCAGCTGCGGAGAAGGCACTCTTAACTGGAGAAGAGTCTTCCCCAGGACTAGTACCTAGTGCCCAATCAAGCGGCTATGAAGTCACCATTCGCATTGGTCGTCCTTATCGAGTCAGCCCTGGTGCTGTATTGCAGATAGAGGATGGGGATTTGGTGCAACGCGGTGATAATTTGGTGTTGTTGGTATTTGAACGCGCTAAGACGGGAGACATTATTCAAGGTTTGCCGAGAATTGAGGAACTGCTAGAAGCACGCAAACCAAAAGAAGCCTGTATTTTGGCGAAGCGGGCAGGGGAAGTGAAGGTGGTATATGGTGATGGTGATGAAGCGATCGCGGCTAAAGTCATCGAACCCAATGGTGTCGTCACTGATTATCCCTTAGGACCTGGACAAAATTTGGTGCTGACAGATGGAGCCACTGTCAATGCAGGGCAGCCGTTGAGTGACGGTCCGGCAAATCCACACGAAATTTTGGAGGTGTTCTTTAGTCTCGGTTCTGAAGACGGGGTGTATGCTTGTGCTTCCCTTGCCTTGCAGAAGGTACAAACTTTCTTGGTGAACGAAGTGCAAATGGTGTATCAATCTCAAGGTATTGATATTGCCGACAAGCACATTGAAGTGATTGTCCGTCAGATGACCGCGAAAGTGCGGGTAGATGATGGCGGTGACACAACGATGTTGCCTGGAGAGTTGGTCGAACTGCGGCAAATTGAGCAGGTGAATGAAGCGATGTCAATCACCGGCGGTGCGAGGGCGCAATATACCCCAGTATTATTGGGGATTACCAAAGCATCTTTAAACACCGACAGCTTCATCTCCGCTGCATCATTCCAAGAAACAACACGAGTCTTGACCGAAGCGGCAATTGAAGGTAAATCTGACTGGCTGCGCGGGTTGAAAGAAAACGTGATTATCGGACGATTGATTCCTGCCGGTACTGGGTATAATGCCTATGAAGAAACCGGTATAGTTGATGACTATGCAAGCGTAGAGAGCAGCAGTGTCTTGGATGAAGTCGATGACCCGATGGATATGGTGCTAGATGACCGGACAGCTCGCGCTTACAATTTGGATTCTCCTGGACTTGGCGACTCTGGATTTGGCAACAGACGTACAGAGCCGTCGCCAATCTTAGATGATGAAGATGAGTTGATGATTGCTGATGAGGTCAACGATCTCGTGGAAGAAGACGATTTCGAGGAAGACGAGGAAGACGAAGAAGAGGACGATTTCGACGACGAAATATAAAATCTAAAAGGTGAGTCAGTCGCAGTCTTGGACACCACAGTTCTAGGGAGAACGGTTGAAGCAAGAATCCTCATGATTTAGGCTGAGGAGTGTCAAATGAGTGTTTACCCTCCCAAATGGGAGGGTTTTTTATTTTTTAGTTTCGATGTTTGACTTCTTCCAAGGAAAGAGGCAATCATGCTCTTTGAGCGTCAGGTCAAGCCTGTGGCATTCCTTACTTCGGGGACAGATGAGGGGGATGAGGAGGATAGGGCAAACCACGGCAGATGCATTCATTCGTCTGTTGGCAAACCGGCGTATAGCGCTGGCTCACTACGAAGTAGGACAATATTTTACGTTTAATTTCGCCTACTTACTTAGTGGCTGACAGAAGTCACACAATCCAATAGGCTGTTTTAAAGAAGCGAAAAGTGGGTGCGTCACGGTTTCCGTGCGCCCAACTTTTAAATAAGCGATCGCTCAAGCCCATCACTCAATCGTTAATAAATCTCTGTAAGAAAAATGCCTTTTAAAATCGTCCAAAATTTTGATAGCAGTTTCACTCTAGAACCACAAGCTGAAGAAAGTCTTTTCAACTTATTGACTAATGAAGCCTTTTTAAAGCAAGTTTGTCAACAATTAAACTGCGAAAAAGTTGACTTTACCAAATTACTTTTTCAACCAGTTCCTTATAGCTTAACTACTCCCAAAGGAATGCCAGCAGAATTTGAAAAATATCATGATAATAGCGAATACGCAATTATTAACGTCCCGCCAAATTTCATGTTTAACGCCAAAATTTTTAAACCCAGTCGCCTTTGTGCAATTTACCTGAAAATTAATTCTTAGCCAGCGTTTCAGCGCTTCAAAATCATTTGCCAATTACTGATTTTTCATTTTGATTTATGACAACTGAAACAAATATTTCTTCTTTAGCAACTTTAGAATATATTGCTTACATTGACGATAACGGTCAATTACCTGAACAATTTCAAAGTAAAATAGGAGTCTATGCAATTTTTAATCCAGAAAAAATCCTACAATTTGTTGGCTATTCTCGCGATGTATATCTCAGTCTCAAACAGCATTTAGTACGTCAACCTCAAAATTGTTACTGGGTAAAAGTCCAAACAATTGAGCGCCCTAGCCGCGCCGTTTTAGAAAATATTGAGAATGCATGGATTGCCGAAAACGGCAGTGTTCCTTTGGGAAATGCAGAACAAAAAGAAAAATGGACGCAGCCTATTGATGCTAAAGCGGTAATGACCCCTGAAGAACAGGCAAATTATCAAAATCCGCTAATAGATGATATGGCGCAAGTTAAAATTATGAAAAATGTGGCGCGACGAGTTGAAGCTGAAATTTTAGAAGTGTTGCAAGCGCGTGGATTGCGCCTTCAAATTCGCTTTAATCCTAAGTTAAAAGAAGAAGGATTACTCGATTTGAAGTGAATAAATATTAGTTTTCTTGAAATCCCTCAGGCTGAAGCGTTGATGCCAGTCCGCTCAACGGGGGAAACCCTTGCACGCGGCTGGCTCGGCTAGACGAACAAAGCCTGCCTCCGCAGGCTAATTTTTCCCAGTTCGCGCAGGTGGACTTTATTTGTATAGCCACACCCTTCTGGGGTGTCGGGCAAGAGCGAAAACACGCACTAGGGGCTAGGGAAAGATAATTTTCATTCCTCTGGTTTACGCCGGCGTCTAGGTCTAGAGTCTTGGTCATCAGGCAAGTTGTATTCGGCATTTTCAGACCTTAGACGCCTGGGTCTAGAGTCTTGGCCATCACGCGAGTTGTATTCGGCATTTTCAGACCTGCGACGCCTGGGTCTAGAGTCTTGGTCATCAGGCAAGTTGTATTCGGCATTTTCAGACCTGCGACGCCTGGGTCTAGAGTCTTGGTCATCAGGCAAGTTGTATTCGGCATTTTCAGACCTGCGACGCCTGGGTCTAGAGTCTTGGTCATCACGTAAACGATCGCTGACCTCGTTAAAGAAATCCCGGCGCAAAAAAGGATAATCGCTGACCCACAAATCGCGACTGGCAATATAGATATCGCTGATTTGGTCAATTGTGCTTAAATCGGAGCGATTAGACATGACAAGCATTTCTGCAATTTGACCACGAGCGATCGCTTTATGATAAGGGCGTAGTGGTGCTTTAAACTCAACGGTAAATCCTGTATCATCGCCGAGTTCTAAGTTAATCCACTTTTCCCTATTTTCTACAATTACCAATTCGCCTTTATTGTTGACTGTTTCCTGTTTACCAATCAACTCTTCTGTAAGCCACCAATCCAGCACTCGACCCCGAAAAAAGCCACTATATTTATAACTGCGGTATTTAGCGTTACGCACACTTGCCCAAAATACTGGTCCCCAAAACCAGTAAAAAGATGCCACAAAGAAAAGCAAAAATATTATTGCCCCAAAATCAAGCCCGAAAAGGAATTTCACAAGCAAAAGAACAGCCGCAGATACTACAGAAATTAATAGCCGTTGCAACAAATCAGGAAACTTCCCCCAATAGTATTTATATTGCGGAGAACTAGCAATCCAAGGAACGAGTTGTTCAAATTTCTGGCGAGTCAGTGGAACTAACATGAGTGCTGAGTGCTGAGTGCTGAGTTTGGAGTTGACTAAAGTATTTTTTCTAAGCCATATACTAACGACTTTAACTGTAGAACTTTGCGAATTGCCAGTAGTACTCCTGGCATATAACAAGCGCGATCGCTTGTATCGTGCCTTAAAGTATAAATTTGACCCGCTGCGCCAAAAATCACTTCCTGATGGGCAATCAGCCCCGGTAAGCGCACGCTATGAATTCTAATTCCTTCGTCTGCTATGCTTCCTCTGGCTCCTTTTAGTTTCTCCGTCTCTTCCACAATAGGGGAGTTAAATACTTTACCCATTTCCCCTAGCATCTGCGCTGTTTGAATTGCCGTACCGCTGGGAGCATCAGCTTTTTGGTTATGATGCAATTCAATAATTTCTACGTGGTCAAAATATTGAGATGCTGTTACGGCTGCTTGTTGCAGCAACACCATACCAATTGAGAAATTAGGAATAATCAGACATCCGGTACTTGCTTTTTCGGCAAAGTCTGCTATGTCTTGAATTCGTTGGGGACTTAAGCCAGTGGTGCCAACTACAGGACGAATACCGTAGGCGATCGCACTGCGAATATTGTCATAAACTGAATCCGGATGGGTAAAGTCTATCATTACCCCTGGTTGTTTTTCCTGTGCCGCAAACGCCAGCATCGATTCGAGCTGATTGGTAATTGGTACTTCTAACGGTTCACTTAAACCCGCTAGTTCCCCAGCGTCTTTGTCTTGATGTTCGGGAGTTGTGTCAATTGCACCGACTAAAATCATGTCTGGTGCGCTAGCTACTGCTTTGACTACCTCACGACCCATTTTGCCAGCAGCACCGATAACAACAACTGGAATAGGAGCTTGTGCCATAACTTAAGAAATGCTTGTAAACCTCACAAGCGAATTGTAGAAGAATTTGGTTATCTAGAGGTTCGCTTTTCAAATCTCTGGTGTAATTACACTTATTATTGTGACTTACTTTACATAACGAAGGAACTTGAGTAATGCTAAATTAGTCCAAGTCTTGAACAAAAGCGTTTACATATTCCAGGGTTTCATGATTTTGGTTAGGCAAATTTGTATAAGTCGTACTAATTAAGAACCAAATCATGTGAAAAGATTAATCAGATGCCGGTAGCTACAAACATATTATTCAAAGTAGATGAACAAAAAATTTTTTCTCACCTTGCTTTCCAGTCCTATACTGTTTAGCTCCATCCTGTCTATAGTCATGATGACCCAGCCTGCTCATGCAAGTCAAACAGGCACCCCAGCGGGAACCCGTCTTTCATGCGTGCGAGATCCCCACACAGCCACTCCTCGCTTTGCATGTCAAAGAGTTAGCAATAGTAATGCTACCCAAGCTAAACCAGCAGTCAAAGTCGCACCAGTTGAAGCAAATCAGATTAGTGAGCTAGAATTCACCGACCAAGAAAGCGATGAAGCAATAAAATTATTTGGCTGTGATTGTCCTCCCTGCATCAATGCTGTGCGTCAGATTCACGGGTTAACTCAGATGGCAAGCTAGTATAATAAGTCGGAAGTCAGAAGGTAAGAAAGCTTGTAGAGTAAGCTTTTTGTCTATTCTGAACGCTCGTTTTATTTTAGCGTCATATGTACTATTAGTATTTTAAAATACTAACTTACTGAGAAACAATGACTTTAAAAAGAGCCAGAGAGTAACTTTTCTGGCTCTTATTCTGTCTTAAAACAATTAAAATCAGACAAAAATCAAGAAAAATTTAGAGTTTACCGAGGTTATGTAGCCCTAAAATTACCCCTACACCTAACAGATGACCAAAGGAGGTAGTTGCTAACAGCGCAGGTAAACCAAAACTACCAAAAAAGTTGGATGAGGGCAAAGCTGGTTCTGAACTGGGATACTTGATACTGGATTTACCCAAGGCGATCGCAATCACATTGCAAAGAATCATAATTATCCCAACTGTCGGACTCCATTGCAAGGTTGTTGTGGGAAGAGCAGCAAGCAAGGTGGATGTAATCAACTTATTTACTCCAAAATTTTTTATTGATTAAAAATATAATCTGAATTTTTTGTAACCAAATTCAACAGTTAACTGGGAATTTGCATCAATAATTTACAAATTTTTTCATAAGTTCATATAATCGCCGTCTTGCTGTTTCTCACTTGGCTGTTTACGCTTATATGTGCTTTTTGTACTATCGTAATAGCTTTCCACACCCCGACAGGAGAATTGCACGAAAGATATGTCAAAAAAGGTACTCTCAAGGGTACTGTTAGAAAATCTACGCATTATCCAAAATAAGACAGAAAACTTATTTTAGGAAGTCTTATGTTTCTCTAAACCTTTGGCACGGCGATTGTAGACTATAACTTTGTCGCTAGTCCAGCGCCCAACATAGTCTACCTCGCACCCAACATCGGAACGTTCGTTTTAGCCCACAACGGAACCGCTAATTTTGCTTGGCAAAAGAAAGAGGAAAATATTGAATTTTACTGTGAAACGCTAAAATACAAGGGAATCCGCACCATCTCAAATGTCAAATATTACGAGTGCGAAATGCTTGTAGAGACAGAAGGCTGTAAACAGATGATAAAGCTACTGTTTGGTTGCAAGCGTGCGAGCATTGATGGTGGATATCGTATATTTTACCAACGACCCCAAGATGAAGATTATCACCTTTGGGCTTGGGATGCTCAAACTTTTAAACTGCATAAACCTGCCAGTCACTAGTAACACTGTCTTCAGGGTGTATAATCGGACAATAATAAAAAATATCAATAAAGAATTTAGAAGTCAAAATTGGTGGAGAATTAGGGGCGAAGCTACTTATAAATAAAAAGTTTCAGACTCACCAGAGCCGAAATAGTATAATATTTGGGCGGTTCTATCTACATAAAAATAAAAGTATAATATCTGACTAACGTGTATTCTGACTCCTCAATTCCGAAGGACTGAATTCTTATTTAGCCGCAACCAACATCCCAAGGATAATCTAAACTCAAGGTGATAGCGATTATTTCCTGCCTTTGTTATGTCCTCGACTATAGATTCCTTGCCACCAGCTCTTGCTAAAATAGTCCAACGCTTTCAACGCGCTTCTGAACCGAAGCGACGCTACGAACAGTTAATCTGGTATGGACAGAAGCTCAAAGAGTTTCCCGAAGCTGATAAAATACCAGAAAATAAAGTTCCTGGCTGCGTTTCTCAGGTTTATATCACAGCAAACCTGGATGATGATAAAGTGATTTTTCAGGGTGATTCTGATTCCCAATTAACCAAAGGATTAGTAGGGCTTTTGGCTGAAGGGTTGAATGGATTAACACCTACAGAAATTGTCCAACTGACTCCAGATTTTATCCAAGAAACTGGTTTAAATGTTAGCCTGACACCTTCCCGCGCTAATGGGTTTTACAACATTTTCAAAACCATGCAAAAAAAGGCTTTGGAATGTAAGTTAGATATGTCTAATTAAGGGACTGGGGACTGGGGACTGGAGACTGGGAAGGGGGACAAGGGAGAGCTTTCTTGAGCAGGGGGAGCATTCTTGAGATGAGGCAAATAGTTCTTTTTTCCCAATGCCCAATGCCCAATGCCCAATGCCCATTGCCCAATTACCAAAATTGAGTCTGATGTCAACTGATTTATTATCTCCCGCTGTCGGCATTGGTGGTGTAGTTCAAGAATATCTCTGGAACTGGGAAAACCAGCAATTGCGCGTCGTTTATGAAACTTTGGGTACAGGTTCGCCGATATTATTGCTTCCAGCTTTCAGTACTGTTTCCATGCGATCGGAAATGGGCGAACTTGCCAAGCTTTTATCTCCACATTTTCAAGTTGTAGCTGTCGATTGGCTTGGTTTTGGCGAATCTTCGCGTGCCAGTTTAGATTACCGACCTGAATTATATCAGCAATTTTTGCAAGATTTTGTTAAATCTGTTTTTAACACGCCAATTGCAGTAATGGCTGCTGGACATGCTGCTGGTTACGTGCTGCAATTAGCTGTGAATCAGCCAGATGTTGTTTCGCGGATTGTATTGTTAGCCCCGACTTGGCGAGGTCCTTTGCCGACAATGGGGGCAAGTCAGCAGATTGCGGGTATGGTAAGAGGATTAGTGCGATCGCCTATTCTTGGTCAAGCTCTCTACAAACTCAACACTACACCATCTTTCTTAAGTTTGATGTATCGTCGCCACGTCTACGCTGACCCTGCTATACTCACACCCAGCTTCATTCAGCACAAGTGGCGCAACACTCAAAAGCCAGGTGCAAGATTTGCTCCCGCAGCTTTCGTCACCGGCAACCTCGACGCAGTACATAGCCAAGCTGATTTTCTCGCACTTGCAAAGCGTTTGTCTATGCCGCTGATGGTGATAATTGGCGAATCTAGCCCCCCCAAATCAAAAGCAGATATGGAAGCTTTAGCAGCTTTACCAGGAGTAAGAAGCGCTATAATTCCCGGATCTTTGGGACTGCATGAAGAATACCCCGCAGTTGTTATAGAAGCAGTTCAGGATTTTTTGGGCTGAGAAATTCCCGACAAATAAATAAATGCGAAGTCGGGAATCTGACCAACCTAACCCGTCAAGAGGCGGTAACGCCTACCCCTTGATGCGAGAATATAGATTAGTTTAAGCTAGTACTAGTACGTTTCTTGAGTTGAGAAAGAGAAACTGTTAGTAAACCAATTATGCCCAGACCAAAAATCGCTGACGGTTCAGGCACTTTCTTGACTTGAAAATCAAAACTGAATGTACCAGACTCCTTAAAGGCAGTGCGATTATTGTCACTACCTAAATCCACTAGTTTGAATGTTGCTGAGTAAGTTCCTAGTGGTGCAGCAGCGTCAGTCCAAAATGTAGGGGTGAACGAAAAACTATCACTGGTGCCGATTGTATAAATATCACCAACTGACTTGAGGATATCAACCCCTCCTGAATTAACAATATTCAATCCATTGCTAATTGAAGCTAATTGTAAACCAATTGTTGCACCCTCAAGCGACGGCTGCCAGCGACCATTAGAGCTATTGTACAAATACTGGTCTTCTGGTTCTGGAGCATTTTTCAGAGATGCTATAGGTTCTATTTTCAGATTGCTGTATTCGTCGTTCGTCAGACCGCTAATTAAGCGATCGCGATAAATTCCTGTACCAGGTAATAATGTCAGCGGTGGCTGATTTGTATAAGTCTCCGGAATTCGATTATTTGTACTGGTTGAATTAATAATTGGGTTGTCTACAGTTCCTGAGTAGCTATAAGCACCAATGCCGTGGAAATGGTTAGTTGTCGGGTCTTCTTCCCTATGTGCAAACAGAAGGGTCAGACGATTGTAATTAGGGTTGTCCAATCCAGCGTATGTCCCTCGGTCGAGAACATTTAAACCATCTAACCCGATGAAAAATTCGGTGTGGTCATGGTCGGTATCACTACCATGAGCTTGTGCGGGTGCAAAAGTTGTAGATAAAACCCCAGCAGCAGCCAAAAAGCTTACTGCAATAGACGCGATCGCTTGCCCTGTTTGAGTCCCTGATTTTTTCGAGCCGGTAGTATTATTTGAAACCACCACGTATCTCCAGAAAAGTATTATTCCTTGCTGATGATAATGATTATCATATATTTGTGCTGACTGTCAATTAATGATTGGTGACAAATTTTCAATCCTATTTTTGGCATATTTTTTAATATCTATGTCTATTGGCAGATGTAAAAAAATAAATTAATTCCGATAAGCTATTATTTATCGCCAACCTAAGAAACATCAAATCACCAAAAAAATATAAAAAGACTTATTATAGGTGGTAATGATTATCTAAAATGTGAAAAAAAGGCATTCAGAGTATGTTTACGGAAACACCGAATACAGTGCCTGTAACCGTTCTGACGGGCTACCTGGGTGCAGGGAAAACAACACTTCTCAATCACATCCTCACCTACGAACACGGCAAGAAAGTTGCTGTCATCGTCAACGAATTTGGGGAAGTAGGCATTGATAATCAATTAATTATCGATGCGGATGAAGAAATCTTTGAAATGAACAACGGCTGCATCTGTTGTACGGTGCGCGGTGACTTAATTCGCATCATCGGCAATTTGATGAAGCGGCGTGATAAATTTGACCATTTGGTAATTGAAACTACTGGGCTAGCAGACCCAGCGCCGGTGATTCAGACATTCTTTGTTGATGAAGATATGCAAAGCTTGCTGTCTTTGGATGCAGTAGTGACAGTTGTTGATGCCAAGCATATCTGGCAACATTGGGATGCGGACGAAGCACAAGAGCAAATTGCCTTTGCTGACGTGATTTTACTAAATAAAACTGATTTGGTAGCCCCAGAACAGTTGGATGAATTAGAAAAGCGGATACGTTCAATGAATGCGATGGCGAAAATTCACCGTACCCGCAACTCTGAATTAGGAATGGACGCTTTATTGGGGGTGAAAGCCTTTGATTTAGATCGCGCTTTAGAAATTGACCCGAATTTCTTAGGTGAAGATGCTCACGTACATGATGAAAGCGTCTATTCTGTGGCTTTGGTGGAACAAGGTGCAGTAGATGGACAAAAATTAAACAATTGGCTTTCAGAGTTATTACGTACTCAAGGACCAGATATCTTCCGGATGAAAGGCATTTTGAATATCGCTGGGGAAGATAATCGATTTGTGTTCCAAGGAGTGCATATGTTGTTTGATGGTAAAGGCGATCGCCCTTGGAAACCCAACGAAACCCGCAAAAACGAACTTGTCTTCATCGGTCGCAATCTTGATGAAGCCAAACTTAGAGAAAATTTCCGTGCTTGTCTGACTTAAACCAAGAGGAGTGGGAGAGGGGGGGAAAGGGAGAGGGGGGGACAGGGAGGACAACGAAAAATTTCTTTTTTACTCCCCCCACTCCCGTACAGACGCGATTAATCGCGTCTCTACTCCCCACTCCCCCACTGCCCCACTGCCCCACTCCCCCCCTCCTCTACAATGAACCCCCTAACCGCCAATTCCAAAGAATTCGACCAGCACTTTTCCGGGACGCTTTCAGATTATGTGACAGCCATCGCTTGGTCGCCAAATAATACAACTTTAGCTGCAACGTCCGCTGCTGGGGAAGTTGCGCTTTGGCAAGATGGCGAATTAACAACTTTGCAAAGTGGTAATGGTGAATCAGTAAACTGTGTAGCCTTTTCACCAGATGGGCAATTTTTAGCCGTTGGGGGACAGGATGGAAGAGTGAAAATTTGGCGGGAAAGTGAGTTAATTGCTACTTTGGAAAATGCCCCCGCTTGGGTTGATAAGCTGGCTTGGAGTCATACCAGCAATCTGTTAGCTTTTAGTTTGGGGCGTTACGTGCAAGTATGGGATGCCGATACTCGTGAAATTGTCGTTACGCTAAATTTTGAAAATTCCTCAGTATTAGCTATCGATTGGCGAAGTGATGGAGAATACTTAGCCGTAAGCGGTTATCACGGTGTCAAAGTATGGAATTCTCAAGATTGGGATGAGGAACCATACGTTTTGGATATGCCTACAGTCAGTGTAGCTATGGCTTGGTCGCCTGAAGGTAGATTTTTGGCTTCTGGCAATATGGATCGCAGCGTCACTGTATTGGAATGGGATAATCCCGATCCGTGGGTAATGCGTGGTTTTCCTGGTAAAATTCGCCATTTGGCATGGTCAGAAGCTACCACCAAAGTAGGTGCGCCGATTCTCGCTTCTTCCAGCGTTGAAGGTATTGTCGCGTGGGAAAAGCTAGAGGATGAATCTTTGGGATGGGAAGCGACAGTATTAACAAATCATGTGGATGTAATTCAGGCGATCGCCTTTGCACCGAAAAGCTTTACTCTCGCTTCCGCTGCTAGTGATGGCTGGTTGTGTTTGTGGAATAAAGCCAAGCAAGTCTCGCAAGTTCTCACAGGTGCATCAGCAGGCTTTTCTTGTCTAGCTTGGCATCCTCAAGGCAAATTACTTGCTGCTGGTGGCGACAATGGCGAATTATTCGTTTGGTCAAAAGTTACGCGGGGTCAAGGATTCGGGCAAAGTTAAGTGGACTGGGGACTGGGGACTAGTCAAATAATGCTACAAGGTACTTTGCCTCAGCCTCAATAAGCCAAACAAGCAACATTCACGTTTCTCAGTTGATTGTAAACAATTTATTAGGATATGCTGTATCTGCAACACCCTCTGTAATCTATAAATGATGAAGATAGCTAAACTGATTTTGCTCGCCTTTCCTGTAGTTTTAGCATCAACATTGATGCTAGCTAATCCTGCCGCTGCATCCATTGTGAATGCACCTACTAAAGCCCAGGTTATTTTGGTATCTACACAACCAATTTCCCAATCGCTGACACCAAAGTTAACTCAAGAATCTGATCCTATCAAAGATCAACTTGGTTGTAATTGCGCTAGTTGCGTTAAACCTAATTCTCAGATACTGCAAGGTAAGCTACCATTTGCAGGCATTTAAAAAGTTATAAGTTATGCAGTAGGGGTACAGCGCACCGCTGTGCCCCTATTAATTTTGCTTCGATGTGAATCCCACTGCTACAATTTCCAACAGATGCCTGACTTGGTTTGTAAAATCAACTTGTATGAGTAATACGCGCCAAATCACCACATTCCCAACATTAGCTGTGTTATTTCAGTCAATTTGGGATTTTTGCGCCACATTAGCTTTATTCAGCATAATTGCTGTTTGAAGGAACGGGAATAGAAGCTTTACACGCCTTCATTATCTTATTCTCACCCTCACCCTCAGCTAAGATTTTGCAAGTGCGTTAACGCTTCGCTATTTGACAACCAAGTCCTGAAAATGCTGGGATTTCACTTCACGTTCATGATAAAGATTATCGTTATTGTAGCGCAGAGAGGAGTTAGTGATGTCAAAAAACATATCATCAAATAATTCCTTGCGACTTGCTCTTGTTGCTCTAGCGATTGGATTGGCTAGCTGTAATCAAAATACAAACACCGCTTTCACGCAAACCACTACCAGAAATAATAATTTGCCTAAGGTAGTAACAACTACAAACGTCCTCTGTGATTTCACTAGACAAGTGGCGGGAAACTCAGTTAATCTGACCTGCTTGATTCCCCCTGGGGCAGATCCGCACGTTTATCAACCTAAGCAGGAAGACCGGGAAGCGATGCAGACGGCTTCCCTTATTTTATATAACGGCTACAATCTGGAACCGAGTTTGATTAGATTGATTAAAGCTAGTAAAAACCGTACACCGAAAATTGCTGTAGGTCAAGTTGCGGTTCCCAAACCACAGCAGTTTCAGCAAAATAGCAAGATAAACGATCCTCATGTTTGGCATAATGTGAAGAATGCGATCGCAATGGTGGATGTCATCAGCCGCAACCTAGAGAAAGTCTCACCAGAAAACGCAACGCTTTATAGCAGTAATGCGCGTCAAATCAAAAGTGAGCTAACTCAGCTCGATAGTTGGGTTAAGTCAAGGATTACAACTATACCCGCCAATCAACGTCAATTAGTTACAATCCATGATGCAATGGGTTATTATGCTTCTTCTTACGGTCTTTCACTAAAAGGCACTTTGTCAGGCATCACCACCGAAAAAAAACCTACAGATGCACGTGTCAAAAGCTTAGTGAATAATATCAAGCAAGCGAGAGTGCCGACAATTTTTCCCGAAACAACAATTAACCCCAACTTAATTCAGTCTGTAGCAAGACAAGCGAGAGTAAAAGTTTCCCAAAGAGAACTTTTTACCGATGGTTTGGGTGAACCAGGAAGCGAGGGGGAAACCTACCAGAAAATGATGACTGCAAATACCCGCACAATTGTCGAAGGTTTGGGAGGTACTTATCTCATATTTGTACCGAAAACTAGGAACTAGGCAATGGGGCATTGGGCATTGGGCATGGGGCATTGGGAAAAAAGAATTATTATTTTGCTTCCCCTGCTCAAGAACAGCCTCCCCTGCCCCCCTGCCCCCCTTTCCCCCTCAACAAAATTGCCCCATACCCAATTTTCAACGCTTCGGTTGCGGGTTCTCTAGAGGTGGCGGAATTGGGGGAACATTAATAGGTTGTGGGGGTTGTTGTGGGGCTAGTGTTGGGGTAGCAGGAGCTGGTGGAGGAGAATTCGTAGTTGTAGAATTTCGTCCAAAAAATAGTAGCTCTCGCGCAGTTTTAAAGTAAGTTGCCCAAACTTGTGGATCGGGGCGATTTCGCCATTGGGGGCGACTAACTTCTAATGCCAAAACTGGAGCGATCGCACCATAATTTTGGGCGGATACAACTACGGAAACGTCTGTAACTAAAATATCTTGGTCAAAGCTGCGTTGAGCAGCTGCCCTAGCCACTGCTTCTGCCCTCCGTAATATGGTTTCGTAGTTTTCTTCTGGGAAGGTGTCAATCGCTAAGTCCACTCTTGCGGTATAAGCTTGCACACTCTGGGGTGCGATCGCTTCACACACAAGCCACGCCGGAATCGCAGTCCCAAGCAAAACAATTAAAGGAACTATCCGGATTTCTTTGGCAATTTGGCTAATAACTTGAAAGGGAATGATGAATGATAGTTGGTGAGCAACACTTCTGCTCATAACTTTATGCTCCTTACTGATGATCTGTAATTTGAAATAACCCAAAGTATTTTTACTGAGAAAATGTAATAAAAATTACCTATAATCAGAAGACTCATTCAGAATCACCTCGACTATATGACATAGGTTAGCCTTGTTTTTTCAGCAAAGCCAACCGCAATTTTATGCAAGTAAACAATAACACTGAAAAGCGCGATGGCAAATCATTGGGCGATCGCTATAGGCATCAATCAATATCAATTCTTTCAACCATTAAGTTGCGCGCAAGCAGATGCGGAGGCGCTGTTAGATTTTTTCGTTGCACAAGCAGGTTTTTCATCGCAACAGTGTCTGTTGATGACAGATACTTCAGCACCTATTGGTAATAGATCTACCTATCCCAGCAAAGAAAATATTCTCGTTTTGCTTGAGGATTTGGTAGCCAAATTTTGGCAACCGCAAGACTATGTATGGTTATTCTTTAGCGGTTATGGAGTTAATTACAACGGCAACGATTATTTGATGCCAGTAGAAGGAAATCCGGCTCAGGTGCTTCATACTGGCATTCAAGTGCGATCGCTGATGCAGAGTCTGCAATTTGCTAACTTGAATGTTGTGCTAGTGTTCGATATGAACCGCACTTTTGGCGCACAAGGCAATGCTGCCGTTGGGCAAGAAACTTTAGACCTAGCGCAAGAACTACAAATAGCCACAATTCTTTCTTGCCAACCAGAACAATTCTCTTACGAAAGTAGCGAACTAGGTCACGGAATTTTTACCGAAGCGCTTTTAGCAGCTTTGCATTCCGGTCATGGTAGCAGCTTGGCAGAATTAGGAAGTTATTTGAGCGTCCGCACGCCAGAATTTTCTCAACACTACTGGCGTCCGACACAAAACCCTGTTGTGATTATTCCATCAAAGCTGCAACAGATCTTACCTTACCAGGCACAGACAAGCGACAGTGACGAAGCCTCAATTTTTCCCACAGAAGAAATTTTTGCTGTTGCGGTTGCAGCTCCCTCGCTCCAAGAAAATTCTTTTAAAGATAGAGATTCGGCTCAATTACAACAAGTTCCACTTGAGCAGCCAACGTGGGGAGAAACCCCAACCATAACTTCTATATCTCGTAGCTTCGGAGGAGGTCAAGCAACTTCAGAAAATATTTCTACTCTAGATTCGCCACAGATGACTACAGGTAGAAGATTTATTCCTTCACCTCCACCTCAACCCTACGTCTCTCAATTATCCCCTTCTCAAAGAACGAACTTTCCCCAAAAAAGGCGGAGGTATGCTCGATTGTGGAAACAGCTTGTATTGTGGGGTGTCGGCACCACCATGCTACTAAGTTCAATCGTGCTAGTTTGTGTTCGCAATAAACCAGGATTTAGATTTGCGGAAATATTGCCAAAAGCAACTAAGACTGCGACTAGTGATATAAACGTCGTCAAGACACCAGATGTCCGCTCTATCTCCGAGACAATCCCACCAGTTGAACCAAAAAATCAACCAAACTCGCAAACAGGCTTTATTTCTAAGTCGCAACAGCGAAACCAAGCTGTATTAGACTTGGCGAAAATGTCGCTCAGACAAACTCAAGCTAGCGACTTAAGAATGGCGATTCTGACTGCTCGGAAAATCAAAGCTGGTGAACCGCTCTACGAGCAAGCTCAGGAGAATATTAAGATTTGGAGCCAGATGATTTTAGATTTAGCAGAGGGTCGCGCCAAGCAAAAACAATATGCCAGTGCGATCGCCGCAGCTGCATTAATCACCAAAAGCGAGCCGTTTTATCCCAAGGCTGAAGCTGCAATTAATCAATGGCGATTAGAAGCAAAGCAGTATGTAAGTAATAGCACACTTTTAGACGCAGCTAATGGCTTAATTCAGCCCGGACAGGCATCTACTTATAATCGGGCGATCGAAGTAGCAAAGAAAGTATCACCCGGTCAACCAGGCTTCGATGAAGCACAAAAATCAATGAATAAATGGAGCCAAATAATTTTATCTCTCGCCAAAAAGCGTGCTGCTAGGGGCGAATTCAAAGCCGCAATTGAAACCGCTACTTTAGTTCCAGAGGTAACAGCTCCTTACGAAGAAGCTCAAACAGCAATTCAAAAATGGCAAAAAAAATAGTTGCGCTTTATTGCCCTTAGGCTGGAAGCCTAGGGCTATAGGAACAAAGCCCACCTTCGTGGGCTAATTAAGCTTATTATTATGGAGAAATGCGATTAGGAGCTAAGAGTTATGAGTGTTTATTCACTCCTAACTCCTAACTCCTAACTCCTAATTCCTAACTTTATTAGCAATACTGTGATATGTCCTCGCCGCAATCATCGGCTAGATAGCACAGCGCTCGAAAGCGTAATCCAACCACTTCTTCGTATAAGGGGTTGAGCTTACACATTGGTGGGATATGAAACAGGGTTTTGCCGAATAATTTCACATCGCGCTCAAAGGGACATTGAGCAGGAATCAATTTGCACAAGCGGTGAGCAAAAGTGCGATCGCTTACTTTAATATTGTCTATCCAAAGCCGCAGCGGTTGAAGAATATCACGGTCAGGCTCTGAGGAACGACTGTACAGCGCGGTTACATTAGTGTCAGATGCATTTGCGGGATTTAACGATACCCAGCTTGCTAAAAAAATCTTTGGCGTGGTACTATGAAATACCTTCATGGTTCGCTCCTCTGTGTTTGTGAGGGTCACAGAACTTTACGATGACTCTCTACAAGGTGTAAATGACTTTAATAAGATAATCGTGTTTTGACTTCGACACACTCTGATGTTTAGGTAGCTACTAGAATCAGAATCTATTTGTTACTACGTCAAGTTAACCGCACTTTTCCCAGAACTGGAAGTCTACTAGTCCTATCTTGTTGATAACTTGACATAGTTTAAATTTTAATAAAGACATCTGCCTTTGGACAGGTTTTATTGTAACATTTACAAAAGTTAATGCAAGTTGCTTGTGCCAGTATTTTTACTGGGCATTGGGCAATTTTGTTGAGGGGGAAAGGTTCAAGGGGAAAGGGAAAGGAATTAATTTTTCATCTCCCCCTGCCTCCCCTGCTTCCCCTGCTCAAGAAAGCTTCCCCTGCCTCCCCTGCTCAAGAAAGCTCTCCCTTGTACCCTTGTCTCCCATTCGATAGTCCTGAATTCCCACTCTCTTGTTCCCAGTCTTCGGTAAAAAAGTGATTGTCGTTGAATATGGAACTTATGGCGTATTAGGGTTGACTTACTTAGGGTTAGCGTTGGGTAGCCTACCTGGGTTACGGATGAACCGCGCGACGATCGCTTTAGTTGGATCTGCCTTTCTAATTGCTTTGGGTGTAGTGACTTTACACCAAGCATGGGAAGCAATTGATCCTAAAACCATCGTGTTTCTGTTGAGCATGATGGTAATCAACGCTAATTTATCCTATGCAGGATTTTTCCCACGAGCGCTATCACTTCTGTTAAGTTACGCCCAAAGTCCTCTAGGTGTATTAATAGCCTTAACTTTTGGCAGTGGTATCCTCTCCGCGATTTTTCTCAATGACACGGTAGCGCTGATTTTTACACCATTAACATTGAGCTTGACTCAAGCTTTGGGTTTAAATCCGATTCCTTATTTACTAGCTGTTGCGGGAGCAACTAATATTGGCTCGGTAGCAACCTTAAGCGGAAATCCGCAAAATATATTGATTGGCTCGTTTTCAGGTATTGATTACCTAGACTTTTTACGGGCACTAACTCCAATTGCTCTGATTGGCTTGATAATTCAAATAGGATTGCTGTGGTTGCTTTATCCAGATGTGCGTTCACGGAGTGTGCCGCAGGTATCGCTTCAAGCGTGCAATCATTTATTCACCACAAAAACACGCATATTCAAACCGCTATATCAAAAAACTTTAATAGTCACCACCGGATTACTCATTGCCTTTGTTGCCGGCTTACCGCTCGCAGAATCTGCCTTAGTCGCTGCTAGCTTATTGCTAATTACTCGCCGAGTCAAACCCCAACGCATCCTCAAAAAAGTAGATTGGAATCTGTTGGTAATGTTTTCTGGACTCTTCATCTTGACAAGAGTGACGCAAAAGTTAAATTTATTGCAGCCGTTTACCCATGCAATCAACTCTGCTGCTTCTTTGTTAGGGGTGACAGCTATCTTGTCTAATTTGATTTCTAATGTTCCAGCGGTACTTTTATTGCAACCGTTGATTTTTAAAGGTGATACACATTCCTGGCTGTTACTAGCAGCTGGATCAACCTTGGCTGGTAATTTGACTTTGTTTGGTTCGGTTGCAAATCTAATAGTCGCGGAAGCCGCAAGCGAGTTGGGTTACAAACTGACTTTTTGGGAGCATTTGCGCTTTGGGACGCCGCTGACTGTGTGTACTTTACTTCTGGTTTATCTGTGGGTTCACTGAATTTGTACGAACTAAAGGGAAGTGCTGTTGCTTGTGCTTCGGTAAATCTCACACCAAAACGCAAAGACGCAAAGAAAAACTTTGCGTCTTTGCGACGGACACGTTGCTTAACGGGGGAACCCCCGCACGCAAGTGTCCTCGTCTTTGCGTGAGCCTTTTCTCTTAACTTCCTACGAAGCGACTTGAGCAGTAGTGCGAGTCCGACGCCTTCTGCCATCGGTGGCAACTTTCACAGGAGGCTCATCAGGAACTTGCATCAACAAAGTTACAGATGGTTGACATTGCAGTTCTTTACGGATGGATCGTTGCAATTCGCGCTCTAACATGCCTTGCAATCCACCCAAGTCCATCTCTGATTGCTCGCTTTCAAAGCCAGAATTGGTAAATTCAGACCAACGCACGCTGAGGATTTCTTCAATCCGCTGTTGCACCCACTTTTGCAGGAGCGATCGCTCTATACTTGTCACTACCCCGCGCAGGTGAATTTCAGGTTTTGCCATCAGCTTGCCATGCCAATCAATAGCCGCAGCGATGGTGACGATACCTTCTGAAGCCATGCGTTGCCGTTCTTGCAAGACTTTGGCGCTGACCATGCCAGAACTAGAAGTATCCACCAACTCTATACCAGAGGGCACTTTACCAGCAACACTCATAGAATTTTCAGTTAATTCTATTACGTCGCCATTCTGTATAATCACCATATTCTCTGCCGGAATGCCGACACTTTGAGCCGTCTGGGAGTGCTTCACCAGCATTCGATGTTCGCCGTGAATTGGCAAGAAGAATTTCGGTCGAGTCAATGCCATCATCAGCTTTTGGTCTTCTTGACAGCCGTGACCGGAAACGTGTATTCCTTTTTCTCTACCGTAAATTACATTTGCGCCCTGGATCATCAACTTATCGATGATGTTGACGACAGCGATCGTATTTCCGGGAATCGGGTTAGCAGAGAATACTACTGTATCGCCTTGTCGGATTCTAATGTGCGGGTGTTCTTTGTTAGCAATCCGTGTCATTGCTGACATTGGTTCACCCTGAGAACCAGTAGTCAAAATCAATACTCTATCTTCTGGTAAATTCCGAACAGCGTGTAACGGCTGCAAAAGATTATCTTCACACTTGATGTAACCAAGATTACGCGCATGGGCAATCAAATTCAGCATTGAACGCCCGACAACCGCCACGACTCGGTTATACTTCTGCGCTAGCTGTAAAGTCATGTTGATGCGATGCACACTCGAAGCGAAGGTGGTCACGAACATTCGCCCAGGTGTTTGCATGAAGATGCGCTCTAGGTTGGGATAAACTGAACGTTCTGAAGGGGTAAATCCGGGTACTTCTGAGTTGGTTGAGTCACTCATCAGGCAAAGTACGCCTTTTTCGCCGTGTTCGGCTAACCTTTGCAAGTCGAAATGTTCACCATCGACTGGGGTGTGGTCAAATTTAAAGTCGCCTGTGTGAATGATTACACCAACGGGTGTGTTAATCGCCACAGTAAAACTATCGGCGATAGAGTGAGTATTACGGATATACTCAACTACAAATGATTTGCCAAACCGCACAACATCACGAGGTCTGACTGTTCTCAATTCAGTGCGATCGCGTACACCAGCTTCTTCTAATTTACCTTCTAGCATTGCCAGTGCTAGTCTCGGACCATAAATGACCGGAATGTCAAATTGCTTCAGGTGAAAAGCGATACCGCCGATATGGTCTTCATGACCGTGGGTAACGATCATACCTTTAATTTTGTGGCGATTTTCCCGTAGATAAGTTGTATCTGGGAGAACAATATTTACTCCATGCATCGCCTTTGTCGGGAAAGCCAAACCTGCATCTAAGAGGATAATTTCGTCCTCATACTCGAAAACACAGGTATTTTTACCAATTTCATGTAAGCCGCCCAATGGAATGATTTTTAGGGCGGAGTTAGCTTCGTTTTTAGCCATTTTCTCCTGGATTGTTGTTGTAAGGTTAATAAGTTGTAAGTAAGCTGTCTTCTATTACAGGCAACAGTATTTGTGTTTTATGTCACTTTTAAAGAGCGTGAATTTTTAATTGAGATGTAACTGTTGTTCAATAAAATCGACTTTATTAGGTCAAATTTCATACTATTATCGTTAGTCTTAGCACAGGCTTGTTTGTGCAAGCTGGTTAAAATTAGGTCTTTTTCTGAATAACTGCAAAAGTCAAAATTTGCTTCTTTATCATCAAGTTTGTGCTTGACTTAAATTAAGTTCCTGAAGAACTGTCTTTAATTTTTGAGTAACTTCTGCGTCGGCTTCACAGAGCGGTAGACGAGTTGAACCTACCTCCCAACCTTGAAGTTGCAAAGCTTTCTTAAGTGGAATGGGATTTGTAGTGGTAAATAAAGCTTTAAACAACGGAAATAGTTGCAAATGAATCTCAGTAGCAACTTCAGTTTTCCCCGTTGAAAAGGCTTGGATCATCTGCTGTAGTTGGGTTCCTACCAGATGACTCGCCACACTGACTACTCCCTTTGCCCCGATCGCTAACAAAGGCAAAGTTAGGGAATCATCTCCAGAGTAAATCTGAAATTCTTTCGGTGTCAAGCGGCGAATTTCACTTGCTTGGTCTATATTACCACTAGCTTCTTTGATGCCGACAATGTTGTTTACCTCGGCTAAACCTGCTACTGTTTCTGCACTGAGGTTTTGACCAGTACGACCTGGGACATTGTATAACAACATCGGCAGGTCGGGACAGGCTTGAGCGATCGCCTGAAAGTGCGCTTTTAGTCCGGCTTGCGGTGGTTTGTTGTAATAAGGTACAACTTGTAAAGATCCATCTACTCCTATTTTAGCGGCTTTTTGAGTAGCAGCGATCGCTTCTTTGGTGGAATTAGAACCACATCCTGCCATCACTTTCGCTTTTCCTGCCACTGCTTCGGACACCACAACAAATAACTGATATTCTTCTTCCCAAGTAAGAGAAGGGGATTCTCCAGTTGTTCCGCATACCACCAGTGTATCTGTACCGTTTTTCGCTAGATGTGCTGCAAGTTCGGCGGCTACATCATAGTTAACACTACCGTCTGCTTTAAACGGCGTAATCATCGCGGTTAAAACTCTACCAAAATCTACCACCCTCTTTTCACTCCTCATTACATGGATGCTATTTTTTTCTATCTTGGTGGCTTTCTCTTGTCATAACTGATCTGCAAATTGCTATGAGAGCGGGATTCGCACATTTACATTTATTTTTCTGTATCTTAGTTAGCAATTTTTACAAATTTTATTTACTTTTTTTTGCTAACTAGAAACGTAACTTGCCATCGGTTTGAGTAGATTCTTTTCTACTAACAACTCAGCAATTTGCACTGCATTTAACGCCGCACCTTTGCGAATTTGATCCCCACACAGCCACAGTTCTAATCCGCACGCATGAGATATATCCTGACGAATTCTCCCAACTAAAACATCATCTTGTCCGCTAGCTTCAATTGGCATGGGAAAATGATTCGTTTCCCAATTTTCTACCAATTTTATACCAGGCGAATTACTTAAAATTTCTCTAGCTGATTCCACAGCAAAAGGTGTGGCGAATTCTAAATTAATTGCTTCGGAGTGAGCCCGAAGTACGGGAACCCGTACACAAGTTGCGGTAATTCTTATATCTTGATTTCCAAATATTTTTCGGGTTTCATTAACCATTTTCATTTCTTCCTCGCAGTATCCCAAATCATTCAATGGGGAATTATGCGGAAATAAATTAAATGCTAACGGGTAAGGAAATACTTCGGCTACTGGTTTTTCTCCTTGTAAAATGGCGCTTGTTTGGGTTGTTACTTCTGCCATTGCTTTGGCACCCGCGCCACTTGCAGATTGATAAGTTGCAGCGACAATGCGCTGTACAGGCTTAACTTGATGCAATGGATATACTGCTAACGCCATTAAAATTGTCGTACAGTTGGGGTTAGCAATAATGCCTTGATGGTTAGCTGCGGCTTGAGGATTTACCTCTGGAACTACCAAAGGTACTTCTGGATTCATCCGAAAAGCGCTGGAATTATCAATTACCACCGCACCCGCTGCGACAGCTTTTGATGCCCAAACTTTGGATATCGAACCTCCGGCACTAGCCAGCACAATATCTACATTATCAAAAGAGCGATCGCTTACTGCCTCTATTATTAAATTTTCCCCTTTAAACGGCAGAATCTGCCCTGCACTACGAGCGGATGCTAATAACTTTAAATTAGAAACCGGAAAATTACGGCTTTCTAACAATTGCAGTAATTCTTTGCCAACTGCACCAGTTGCTCCTAAAATAGCTACACTATAGCATTTAGACAAATTTGCTTCCTCCTGACTTCATAAGTATTTGTAATTTCTTGTTGGTCAAATCCCCAATTTACCCATATTTAATTATCAATCTTCTGATATAAAATAAATCTGAATAGTTCACTTAGGTATCTTTTAATCTAATACATTATTTATTTTATTGGTCATTTTAAGTAATGTTGCAATTTCTAATAATTACTATTTTAAATTTTACCAATTGAAAATAAATATTATATAACAAACTGTCAGATTTAGGGCTTAAACAAGTTTGATGTATGCACTCTTGTTGCCCTAGAAGCCGGATGGCGATCGCCTTAATCTTCCATTCTGTGTAAAGTAGGTTGCCAGCATGATGGATATACTATGATGCAAATGGACGTTTTTGAGCTAGACCTCAAGGCAGCTAGCGTTTGAGGCAAAAAGCAAAAAAGTACGAACAGCTGGTTGAGAACCAGAATATCACGGTGTAAGCCCCAGAGCGAAAAATGAATTTGGGGATTGGGCATCGTCAAAGTGGGCATCGGGCATAGAAAGAATCTCATTCCTAATTTTAAATTGCCATTGCCCATTCCCCATTGCCGAGTCCCCAAGTAAAGTTATTGCGCTAAAGTCTTAAGTGCTTTGGGATTAGCAGTAAACTGGATCTCTGCTGAAGGGCATCCATTTTTCAATCTAGACGCTCTACTCGTATGCGTCTCTAGTCCACTCAGAGTAAAAATAGCAGACAACACAGACGAAGCATGAAAGTAACCCAGGAAAAACTTCCCGCTAGCCAAATAGGGCTGGAAATAGAGATTACGCCAGAAATGACTAAGCAAACTTACGAAAAGGTCATTAAGAACTTCACTAAAGATGCTAATATTCCTGGGTTTCGCAAAGGCAAGGTGCCTCGCCCCATATTGCTACAGCGTATCGGTACAGCTAGAGTTAAGGCAGCAGCGCTGGAAGAATTAATTCAAGATGGTATCGAGAAAGCGGTAAAACAAGAAAATATTCAGGCGATCGGACAACCGCGACTGCGATCGTCGTTTGAGGAATTGATTAATAATTATGAACCGGGCAAAGCTCTGATATTTTCCGCCGGTGTAGATGTAGAACCGGAAGTGAATCTGGTTAAGTATACCGAATTTGAAGTTAAAGCTGAAGAAGTAAAATCCGATCCAGAGAAAGTGGATACAGTCCTAGAGAGCGAACGTCAGGAAATGGGAACATTAATTCCTGTGGAAGGACGTGCAGCGCAAATCGGCGATGTGGCTGTGGTCGATTTTAAAGGTGTGTACTTCAAAGGAGAAGACGAAACCGCAGAACCTGAGCCAATTCCTGGCGGTGAAGCCGAAGATTTTCAAGTAGAGTTGCAGGAAGACAAGTTTATTCCCGGTTTTGTGACGGGGATGGTAGGGATGAATCCTGGCGAAACTAAAGAAATTTCCGCTCAGTTTCCCGATCCCTATGCGAACGAAGAATTAGCCGGAAAAGCTGCCAAATTCACGGTAACCCTTAAAGAAATCAAGGAAAAAGAGCTACCGGAATTAAATGATGATTTTGCTCAAGAAATGAGCGATTTTGATACGTTAGCCGAATTGCGTGCTTCTTTAGAAGAGCGATATGAAAAAGAGGCTGCTACCAAAACAAAAGCGAATAAGCAGGAAGCTTTATTAGCAGAACTGCTCAAGCACGTTGAAGTAGACTTACCAGAAACGATGATTGAGCAAGAAGTCGATCAGATGCTAACGCAAACGGCGATGCGACTTTCTCAACAGGGGTTGGATGTCAAGAAGCTGTTTACCCAAGATATTATTCCTCAGTTGCGAGAGCGATCGCGCCCAGAAGCAATTGAACGCTTAAAGCGATCGCTTGCACTCATCGAAATCGGTAAACGCGAGTCTATTGAAGTCACACCCGAAGAACTCGAAGCTAGAGTCACAGAACTCATGCAAGAGTACGCCGATCAAGACGTTGATCCCGAAAGACTCCGCGCAGTAGTCGAAAATGAACTCTCAACCGAAAAAATCGTCGATTGGCTGATAGAACACTCATCAGTTGAACTTGTACCTGAAGGTTCTCTGACTCCTCAAGAAGAAGCAGAATCACCTTTGTCAGAAGATACAGATGCACCTGAGATAGAGGAAGAAAAGGGCGAATCTACTCCAGAATTAACCCAGGGAGAGTAGAAAACAAGGAGGACAAGGAGGACAAGGAGATTCTGACTCCTGACTCCTGACTCCTGACTCCTGACTCCTCTGCTTTCAGAAAACTTAAATGAATAACTACCCAGATTACCGCCTTAGCTTGATAGTGTGTAACACGAGAGCTATTTATATAAGGCATAATGGTTAACACATAGCTAAAATACAAATCAAATTGCCTCTCAAAGCCAGCAAAAGCTGCTTTAATCTTTGTCCTAATTATTCTCAAACGTTCTTTTATGCTTATATCGCAGTCGGGAAATGACCCAATCAACAGTTTGGGTCTAAGACAAATTAACTCTCAAAGCAGCCCTAGCAACATCGTCCCGATGGTGGTAGAGCAATCTGGTATGGGAGAACGGGCTTTCGACATCTTCTCCCGCTTGCTGCGAGAGCGGATTATCTTTTTGGGAACGCCAATCGACGATATTGTTGCTAACTCAATTGTTGCTCAGTTGTTGTTTTTGGATGCCGAAGACTCAGAAAAAGACATCCAACTATACATTAATTCTCCGGGCGGCTCGGTCTACGCGGGTATGGCAATCTATGATACAATACAACAAATTCGCCCGGATGTTGTCACTATTTGTTTTGGATTAGCTGCGAGCATGGGGGCGTTTCTGCTGACTGCTGGAACCGCTGGTAAGCGCATGTCTTTACCGGATTCCCGGATTATGATTCACCAACCGCTCGGTGGCGCTCAAGGACAAGCAATTGACATAGAAATTCAGGCAAGAGAAATTCTTTACATTAAGTCGAAGTTGAATCAGTTATTGTCTGAGCATACTGGTCAACCTTTAGAAAGAATCGAGGCTGATACCGAGCGCGACTTCTTCATGTCGGCAGAAGAAGCGAAAAACTACGGTTTGATCGATCAAGTTATTTCCAGACAAAATCTACCCACCGCTGGGGAAAACGTCACTAGTGTGAAATAAGAGGCTGGTATGTCTAAGTACGACTCCCATTTAAAATGTTCATTTTGTGGCAAGTCTCAAGAGCAGGTGCGTAAATTAATCGCTGGACCAGGAGTCTACATCTGCGATGAATGCGTTGACTTGTGTAATGAAATACTAGATGAGGAGTTACTCGACACGAATGGTGCGGCAACACCACCAGCCGCACCCCGGTCAGAACCGCCTCAAAAACGTCGCGCTCGCTCTAACAGTATCTCATTTAATCAGATACCCAAGCCACAAGATATTAAAAAATATCTCGACGAACACGTCATAGGTCAAGACGAAGCCAAGAAAGTGCTGTCAGTCGCGGTTTACAATCATTACAAACGGTTGGCGATCATTCAGTCTAAAGGCAGTGGCAAAGCTGGGGCAGATGATGCTGTAGAGTTGCAAAAGTCCAACATTTTGCTAATGGGACCGACAGGTTGCGGTAAAACGCTTTTAGCACAAACTTTGGCGAAAATCTTAGATGTACCCTTTGCCGTGGCTGATGCCACAACGCTGACGGAAGCGGGGTATGTAGGAGAAGATGTAGAAAATATCTTGCTGCGACTATTGCAAGTAGCAGATTTGGATGTGGAAGAAGCCCAAAGAGGGATAATCTACATCGACGAAATAGACAAGATTGCTCGCAAAAGCGAGAACCCCTCGATTACGCGGGATGTTTCTGGCGAAGGCGTGCAGCAAGCTTTGCTGAAGATGTTAGAAGGAACGATCGCCAACGTACCACCCCAAGGAGGACGCAAGCATCCGTATCAAGACTGCATCCAAATTGATACAAGTAACATCCTGTTCATCTGTGGTGGCGCTTTTGTCGGTCTGGAAAAAGTTGTAGATCACAGAGTTGGCAAAAAGTCAATGGGCTTTGTCCAACCCGGAGAAGGTGTATCGAAAGAGAAGCGGGTGGCAGATACTCTGCGCCATCTAGAACCAGATGACCTAGTGAAGTTTGGGATGATTCCCGAATTCATTGGACGCATACCAATGGTGGCAGTAGTAGATCCGTTGGATGAAGAAGCACTGATGGCGATTATGACCGAACCGCGTAGTGCCTTGGTGAAGCAGTACCAAAAACTGCTGAAGATGGATAACGTGCAGCTAGACTTTAAACCAGATGCCTTAAAGGCGATCGCTCAAGAAGCCTATCGCCGCAAAACAGGTGCTAGGGCGCTGCGCGGTATTATTGAAGAACTGATGCTGGATGTAATGTACGAGTTACCCTCTCGTAAAGATGTAACTCGCTGTTCAGTAACGCGGGAGATGGTAGAGAAGCGATCAACAGCCGAATTGCTGATGCATCCCTCCTCACTACCCAAGCCAGAATCAGCTTAAAAAAAGATCAAGGATGAAGGATGAATGATAAAATCTAATCTTTCATCCTTTGAGTTTTACAGTTGACACTTAGTTTAGATGCCTTACATTAGCGTTCGGGGTGTTGAGCACTATTACGAGTGGATAAAAAAATTATCTGCTTCCCAGGTGAAACCAGTGATGGTTTTTGTTCATGGTTGGGCAGGTTCAGCTAAATATTGGCAAAGCACCGCTCATGCTTTATCAGATAAATTTGATTGTTTACTCTACGATTTGCGCGGTTTTGGGCGTTCCGAGGGACAACCAATTGTAGCCAAAGCAAGTGAATCTGTGGTTGAGTCAGTTGAGTCGCAGTCAGTAGAAGAAGAATCGCAGGCGATCGCTGAGTTAACCTATGAATTAGAAGAATATGCTGACGACTTGAAAGTGTTGCTAGATAAGTTGCAGCTACAGCGCGTTTATATTAATGCTCATTCAATGGGCGCGTCAATTGCTACTTTGTTTCTTAACCGCTACCCCCAACAAGTAGAACGAGCAATTTTGACTTGTAGCGGCATTTTTGAGTACGATGAAAAAGCATTTGCAGCCTTTCATAAATTCGGTGGCTACGTTGTTAAATTCCGTCCCAAATGGTTAGGAAAAATACCATTTGTTGACCGAATGTTTATGGCACGATTTCTACATCGTTCCATACCAGCGGCAGAGCGTCAGGCTTTTTTGCAAGATTTTTTGGTAGCAGATTACGATGCTGCCTTAGGCACAATTTTTACTTCTGTAAGTAAAGCCGCATCTGAGTTAATGCCCGATGAATTCACGAAAGTGACAGTTCCTACCTTGCTTGTGGCGGGAGAGTATGACAAGATTATTCCCGCTAAGATGGGGCATCAAGCAGCGGCATTAAACGATAAAGTTGAGTATGCCATGATTAAGCGTACTGCTCATTTCCCGATGTTGGAAGACGCACCAACTTATTTACAGGTGGTGCGAGACTTTTTGAATTAGTTAGTTGATAGTTGATAGTTGATAGTTGATAATTGTGAGTTGATAATTGATAGTTGTTTTTCCACTACCTACGCTCCCACTAATTACTAACTACTAACTATCCAGAGATTACCCCAGACCTAGCTCTCTTTTAAGCAAGTTAATCGATTTAGTACCAATGTAATTTTCGCTGCGAATCAGTTTAGGTGGACGAATAATGTCCTCTTGAGCGGCTTGTACTGCGGCTTGTACTGCGGAAAAACTGACTTGATCGCTGCTAAAAATCACTTCGGCACGTTTAACGAGCGCTTGAAGTTTGTAGCCATCTTTTGGTTGAGAAGTCATCACCAGTAGTTCATCACCCCGGAAGCCGTGAATTAGTACTTCTGTGGCGCGGAGAATGCCAGAACTGAGGCTGACTATGCCCACACAACTGTCTTTTGGTAAGTTTCTCACTAAATTCATTTCTTTCGCATAGTCGTAGATATCAAGAGGAATCACTCTCACAGTTTTGGGAGCGGCGATCGCTTCTACTTCCCCAATGAAATACCGACTTGTTACCACGGTGGCAGAAGAAGTTTGATCTAGCACAGTAATTAATTCTTCCATTGCTACCAACTGTACTGGTATTTTTAGTGATTGTTCCAATTCATACATCATTAACTCGCCAGCACCAATGTCTTGAGCTGGAGCCGCTACCAGTACCCGCGCACTACAACGCAAGCGCCAGTCAATTTCTGCCAAGAATATCTCACGAGCTTGATTGAGCGAGCAGCCTTGGGAGAGTAATTCATCGAGTGCTTGTTGGACAACTTTGTATGCTTCGGGATGTTCTTTAAGAATTGGGGATTTTAGCCGACTTCCACCTTCATGACCTTGAGCGCGGACATAAATTCCAGAACCGGCAAGACTTTCGACAAATCCTTCTTGTTCCAGCTGGCGGTAAACTTTACTGATCGTATTGCGATGTAACCCCGTCTGCATTGCCAGCGCTCGTGTGCTTGGTAATTTATATCCAGGTGGATATTGCCGAGAAGCGATAGCAAACCGGATTTGATTAAACAGTTGGTTTGATGCGGGTATTTCACTGTCTGGCTGAATACGGAATTGAATCATCACCAAACCTCCATCATGTGCTACTAGTGGTATGCGACCAGCTGCATATGCTACTTGTCAAATATTTTATTGATACATGGAATTGATAGGCATGGCAATTTCTTATGCAGTCGTTTTTGCTTATTGGTGAGCAGTCCGTTGGTGCGTCCGTGCGTTGGTGTTCGCGTAGCGTCTCTATGAGAAAGAGGCAGCGCGGTCTTCTCCCTCATAGAGAGGCGCTTCGCCAAGGGGAGCCACTGCGAAGAACGCGGGTTTCCCGGCACTCACGCACCTGCCGTCGGCTCTGCCGGCTTGTTCGCGTAGCGTCTCGGACAGGAGAAGGAACTGCGAACCTGGAGGGTAATTTGATTTGAGATCAAGTTGAGATCCTGGCATAGTTATATCTGATAATTACAAGGCATGAGTAAAAATAATTATGACTCTTCAAGCAATCGATACCAAAACGGTTAAGCTTTCGCAAGACAATCTAGAAATACAAGCTTACCTGGCACAGCCACAAGAACCCGGTTCCTACCCAGGCGTTATCGTTTTGCAAGAAATTTTTGGTGTCAACGCCCATATTCGCGAAGTTACAGAACGTATCGCGAAAGAAGGATATGTAGCGATCGCACCAGCTATTTTTGAACGTATCGCCCCCGGTTTTGAAACTGGTTATACCCCAGAAGCTATTGAAACTGGCAGAAACTATGCCATGCAAACCAAAGCATCAGAGTTATTAAGCGATATTCAGACGGCGATTAATTACCTCAAAAGCCTCCCCCAAGTGAAAAAAGATGGTTTTGGCTGTATTGGCTTTTGTTTTGGCGGTCATGTAGCATATCTCACCTCCAGTTTACCAGATATCAAAGCTACCGCTTCATTCTACGGCGCAGGCATCACCGTTCGCACACCAGGAGGCGGCGCTCCCACCCTCACCCTCACTCCAGATATTAAAGGCACATTATATGCCTTCTTTGGCATAGAAGATGCGAGCATTCCCCAAGAGCAAGTCAATGAGATTGAGGCAGAGTTAGAAAAATATAAAATCGAGCATCGTGTGTTTCGCTACGATGGAGCTGACCACGGATTTTTCTGTGACCATCGCGCCAGCTATAATCCTAAAGCTGCGGCTGATGCTTGGGAGCAGGTGAAACAACTGTTTAACAGCCAGTTGGCGGTGTAGAAAGAAACGCCTTGCAATTGCTAAAAACTAGCACAGGCTCGGATCGCTCACATCGAACCGCCTGACTGCACGCATAACCACTACTGAGGTGTTAAGTGGACGTTGTTTGGCGGTTAATAAAACTCCAGTGGCATCAGCTCAATATAGCAATTTATCTTCAAAGATCATGAATTCCGAAGCGAACCTCTCTCAAAAAGCCAACTCGTCGTTCACAATGGACGATTTTGCCAAAGCACTGGAAAAACACGACTATCAGTTTCAAAAGGGACAGGTGGTACACGGTAAGGTGTTCCAACTTGACCATGATGGAGCATATGTCGATATTGGCGGCAAATCGTCAGCTTTTATTCCCCTCGATGAGGCTTCTTTGAGAGCAGTAACCAATTTGTCGGAGGTGTTGCCGCTACAAGAAGAACTGGAATTTATAATTATCCGAGAACAGGATGCAGAAGGTCAAGTTACCCTGTCTCGCAAACAGCTGGAAATTAAGCACATCTGGGAACGACTGGTGCAAATGCAGGAAAATACCCAGACGGTACAAGTGCGGGTAATGGGTGTGAATAAAGGTGGTGTGACGGTTGATCTGCTAGGTTTGCGGGGATTTATTCCGCGATCGCACTTGGTTGAGCGTGATAATTTAGAAGCTCTTAAAGGTCAAACTCTGACTACTGGCTTTTTAGAAATTGATCGCAATAATAATAAGCTCATACTTTCTCAGCGCTTGGCGACTCGTTCTGCTGGCTTCAGTCTGTTGGCTTTAGGTCAGTTGGTGGAAGGTAAAGTTACTGGGATCAAGCCTTTTGGTGTGTTTGTTGATTTGTCAGGTATTAGCGCTTTACTCCACATCAAGCAGGTGAGCCAGAAATTTATTGAAAATCTAGAAAAAGTCTTTCAAGTTGGTCAGCAGATTAAAGCTGTAATTATTGACTTGGATGAAGGTAAAGGTCGCGTTGCTCTTTCGACTAGGGTTTTGGAAAATTTCCCAGGCGAAATTCTGGAGAATATGGACGAAGTAATGGCTTCAGCCGAAGCGCGTGCGAATCGAGCGTCGAATAAAGCTGAAGGAAGCTAGTTAATAGTTGTTAGTTGTTAGTTGTTAGTTGTTTTTCTACTAACTATTAACCACTAACCACTAACCACTTATTTTGTTGACGATAGCTGTCTCGCAGTTCCTGCAATCTTTGTTCATTAAAAGCAAATTTAATTAACGCGACCAATTTGCCCCAAGTGTACAACACCAATTCTGAGGGTGCTTGCCAAAATTCGTTTTTCAAAAATTTCACCCACAACTCAGGCGCTTTGCTTCTTTGACCCGGTTCATTTTGCTTTTTCCAGCGCTTGCGCCATTTGATGAAGTCGGCGGCTGTGGGTGGCTCTACTCCCACAATTGGTGGGAAATCAGCGTAGCTGACAAATTTACTCACACCTTTGGCGTGGACGTAAACTATATATCGCCAGCATTCCACTACATAAATATCTTCAAAGTTGATGTTAAACATGATTGTCACCGCCTCTTCTGTGACAAATCGCGAGATGAAGTGGCGAATGGACGATTTGTGTACTATTTTTGATTCACGGATGACGAGCGCTTTTGGCTTCAGGGATGATAACATAAAAAGTATCTGCAACCGGATATTTATGTAAAAGGTATCTGCAACCGGATATCTGTATAAAAAGTATCTGCGACCAGAATTGAGCGAAAATTATATCCGTTTTATTGGATATTGTTTTTGCTTGTATGCGATCGCCTTCTCAGTTTCCTACGCCGGAGGGCGATCATTTTATACTATATAATTATTAAAGACTGATATAAATCATTTGTCAAGTAAACTATGGGAATGATTAGGCTGCGGGTTCGAGAGTTTGCTGCACAGAAGGGTTGGACGATAAAAGAAGTATCTGACCGTTCAGGCGTGGTCTACAGCACTCTGAGAACATATGCGCGATCGCCTGGATTAGAAACTGTTGACTTCACAGCCATCCAGAAGTTAGCCCGCACGTTTGATGTGATGATTGAGGACTTAGTGGAGGTAGTACGGGAGTAGGCAACTTAAGTGAATCTACATATTATTCCCAGCATTGCACTACATAAATATCTTCATGCGGTAATGTTAAACATGATTGTCACCGCTTCTTCTGTGACAAATCGCCAGTTAAAGTGGCTAATACGCTATTTGTGAACTATTTTTGATTCACGGATGACGATCGCTTTTGGTTTGAGTGATGATAACATAAAGTAAACCTGATGTTGTAATGAGATATCTCTTGATTTCAAGGATTCTCGTTTGACTAAATATGGTTTTGATTTCCGGGCGATCGCTATAAGCGTTTCCTACGCCAAAGGGCGATCGTTTTATAGCATAGTCATATCATACGACTAGATATAGTCAATTGTCAATAGGGAATGGGAGTAATTAGGCTACGGATTAGGGAACTTGCTGCTGAAAAAGGCTGGACAATCAAGGAAGTGTCAGATCGTTCCGGCGTGGTGTACAGTACTTTAAGAACCTATGCCCGTTCGCCTGGGATGTCAATGGTTGACTTTACTGCAATCCAAAAATTAGCCCGCGTCTTTGATGTGATGATTGAGGATTTAGTTGAAGTAATCGAGGAGTAAGCGATCAGCATTTAAATTCAGGACAAGAGCGGAACCTCAAAGTTGTTGAACGAGACAACATCGTAAGAAGTAGCTGCTAAAGTTTTAACAAGCTTTTGATCAAGAGTTAGCAAAGTAACATCAACTTGCAGTGAAAGCGCAACATAAGAAGCATCATAAGCCGAAATCCCATGAGCCAAGGCAATATTTACAGCATCAGCCATTAAATCAGCAGTGGAAATGACACGCAACGGAAAAGCTTTGAGACTAGCTAAATCTGCTGGGACATCAGCAACAGCATAAAGTCCAGCACGGACATACTTCCAAAGGATGTTGCCACACTCAATGTAAAATAAATCTGGCACAAAGATTTCTGTTTGCGGATTGCTCAGGTGAGCAAACAGTTGATTAACTTTAGGGGTTAGCGGGTCAGGGATGAATTGCTTAATGCCTACACTAGCATCCACGACGCACCTAAAAGGAGTAGTCATCTATCGCGGTCTTCGCGGATCATAGCAGTGCTATCGAGCCATTCGATATCAGTCCGACGATTCTCACGACGTTGACGAATTTCCTCTAAAACTTTTGGGACATTTTGTCGCTTTTGTTCTTCTGTTTCTTGTGCTTGAGTTGTTAAGACTTGTTCTAACAAAGTGATAACTTGGGCATTTATTGAACGATGTTGAGATGCGGCTAACTCTTGCAGCTTTGCATACAAATCATCAGGTAAATTTCTTACATAAAGGGTAGCCATCGCTTTACCTCCAAGCAGGATTTATCCTTAATGCTAGCATAATGCAAGCTTGGAGGAGAGAGGCGATCGCATTGTCTCGGTTAGGCGATCGCTAAATTGTTTGTTGAGTGTGAATTACATAGACTGTGCGAAGTTGCCGCTAGCATCGGCTAAAATTAATTTCAAAGTTTCCCAGCCAGGTTTTGCATAGTATTCAATTGTCTCACGCAACATTGCTCCTAGTTCAGATACAGATATCTCCTTACCCTCAAGTTGTTTTTGCTTGTAAATTTTAAGTACATGAATATAAGCAAGACCGATTATAAGTGTATGCACTACTGCTGATGAGCCGGCAATTGCTCCTCCAAAAACTGGAATTTCAGCAGGGAATTCTTTAACTACAGAATCTATCCATTCGGTAAAGTTGCTTAGAGGATGTTTTAAAATCTCTTTGACAGAATTAAGACTTAAAATCTCCTCTACACCAAATTCAAGGCTCATTCCACTTGCTGCATAGAACAAGGTAGTGATAAATACTGAATCAACTGGTAATTCAAATAAATTCGATATGTGAGCAAGCATTGCCATCTGAACTGTTACGGTACTTATTTTTGAGCCGATAAAGGGAATTGGAACTAGAGAAGAACCTAAAAACGCACTTGGTAAATAGGCATGAATTAGCCAAAAGGTTGCTTTATGTGGTTTGCTGCTAATGGCATTTATGAATGCAACTTTAGCCACCTCAGGAAGTAGTTCAGCGGTTTTATTAACTAAATTTTCCAAACCATGTGCTTTCACTGTGTAGTTATGAGCAATTCGCTCCGGTTCTGCCAAAACAGGAATTATCTCACACACTGGTAGCTTTCTTAAGCAATTTAATAAATCTATGTTGGGTTCTGTGAAGGCTTTAGTCAAGACAACAATAACAGATAAGCCTTTATTGCTTAGTTCTTTAAGCCAGTCTTCTTCAACTTTTTCAATTTTATCGCCTGCATTATTTATACAGTACCAAATAACGTGAATGTGTTCTTTTAGTGGAAGTTTTTTCTTAACATCAATTAGTTGGTAAACATCTTTTTTAACTTGTGTATTATGGTCAAAAAAGATTTTTCTTATCGGGTTACTGCTAGAAAGTTCAAGCCCAGGAGAGTCGTAAACTGTAACGGGACAACTTTCTCTGGTGTACTGTTGAATCTTTTGAGTAACTGGTTTACCCGCTCCCGCTTCTGCTAGACGCTCTCCAAAAATGGCATTGATTAATGTACTTTTTCCAACACCAGATTTTCCAATCACCAAAATATTACATTGTCCCCTTAAGATTGGAGCTTTTGTATAGGCTTCACTAAAAGCATTAAAAAAGTCGTTGTTACTAGTCATTGCAAATTAATCCTATATTACGCTATCAAGGCTTCAACCATGTGAAATGAGTACATTTGGTTAATGTACTTGTATACAACATTAATTTTTAATTAATGTAATGAGAATCGTAGTATTACTCAAATTATTTATCCCGTACTTGCGGCATCAAATTAAGGCTTGCTTCATCGAGCGTATAATATAGAAAAACCCTTACTCTTGAAGGGTTTTATCTAATTTATTTGTTTTATTAAAGACGTAAATTAAAAATAATAAATCTAATTTTTTACAAAGCAGAATATTCCGTTACGGAAATTACTTAGAAGAATGATTTAAATAGTAACTAGAGTAAATGCAATAATTTATAAGCCTGTTTCTGTCCAATAAACTTTCACTTTGGGAGTCCAAACTTTCTGCGTACTTCCTGCACATAAGTTACTTTACCACCTTTGCTATCTGCCAGCCCAGCTTGAACAGTTTGCCGGACATAAATTTGATACATCAAATCGTCCCATGTGGAGTTTTCTGGCAATCTGTCAATTAATTTACGGGCTTCTTCCTTAATGTTTTGCATCACTGCTTCAAATACTGTTTGTGCATCCATTTGCATATATTGTTGTAAATGCAAAATCTGGCGTTGTATTTTGTGACAACGCACTATTACACAATTCAGTTCACTCAACAAAGCATATTAGAGACTGAAAAATCCCTTTATTTTCACTCTCTAACAAATAATTCAACGGAGAGGGTGAGATTCGAACTCACGGAACCTTTCGGCTCACTCGATTTCAAGTCGAGCGCATTCGACCACTCTGCCACCTCTCCAGATAAACTGTCAGCTAATAATCAAGCTGACCTATCATACTATATATCATCATCTACGCAGTTTGCACTACTTGATTGGATTGCTCATATAAAATTTCTTCTGAAGCGACGGTGAAATCTTTGCCAACCCAAACTAGGGAGACTTGCGAAACAACACCCGCTTCTAAGGTGACAATCGAGAAATTACGCAGTGTATCGCTATTATTTTGCACAATCCTCGGCACACTCGCTGCATTCAAGTAAATCGTGTTTTCTGTGGCTACAACCGACTTTCGCAACATCTTCTTTGTGTGTCGCAAGCTGTGGTGCATATGACCAAATGTTACTAAGGGAATGCTTTTACCAGAAGCGCGAACAGAAGCGATCGCCTCGGTAAAATCTGGATCGCCAAAGTCTCCACCTTTTGGTTCCCAATCTTTACCACAAGGATCTTCAGGACGATCGCCTAAACCAACTGGTCCGTTGTGACCGATAAAAATAATTGTCTCATAAGCCGCGCTGTTTCCTGCCGCCACAATGCGATCGCTAGATTCGGCAAAACTCGTTACTGCATACCTTTCTTCGTAAAAATCATTATATTTCCACTGCGGTCCACCCCAGCTAAAGGGACGACTCCCCACCACAGATAAATGTAGTTCGGGAAAATCAAGCTTGCTGTAACCTACATGAGTTTCACCCAACAAATCGAGTTGTTGCTGTACCCAGTCTTCGGTTTTGCGATCATAGGGACACTTTCTGCGTCCCCAATCTGTAGCGGAGTACCATGCATCGTGGTTTCCCATCACCGCTGCTTTGGGGATGTCAAGGGATGCGATCGCTTTCACCACATCTACCGACTCATTGCCAAAATCCCCCACAAACAGCACTAAGTCAATACCCAGATGTTTCAGCGCAATGCCATCTTCCTCTTCCCATTGGTCGTGAATATCTCCGACTACAGCTATTTTCACCATTCTTGTTTTTTTCTGACTGCTCATGCCATCTTCCTTGCCATCTTCTTCAAGCATAGGAAACTCAAGCTTATTTTGACACAATCCCAAAGAAGGAGGATTAACCACCTTCTATTTTTGGTAAAAACTACTATAATTGATTCCACAAGACAAATATTAGCATCTCCTAGCAACTCCTAACTGTGTTTACCACTGCACTTGCTCAACGAGACAACACCCAACTGGGTGCATTACCACGCGATTTATTTGCAGCGATTGAGACTCTCAAAAAAGAACTCAACGCGGTTATTCTGGGACATTATTATCAAGAGCCAGATATTCAGGATATCGCAGACTTTATTGGAGATTCACTACAACTGGCAAATGCAGCAGCTAAAACCAATGCTGATGTAATTGTCTTTGCTGGTGTTCACTTCATGGCAGAAACAGCAAAGATTCTCAATCCTGACAAATTGGTACTTTTACCAGATTTGACTGCTGGTTGTTCTTTAGCAGATAGTTGTCCTCCGCAGGATTTTGCAGAGTTTAAAGCCGCTCATCCAGGACATTTGGTGATTTCCTACATCAACTGTTCCGCCGAAATTAAGGCGATGAGCGATATTATCTGCACTAGTTCCAACGCTGTGAAGATAGTGCAGCAGATACCGAAAGAGCAACCGATTATTTTTGCTCCCGATCGCAATTTAGGGCGGTATGTAATGGAACAAACAAAGCGAGACTTGGTACTGTGGCAAGGAAGCTGTATTGTGCATGAAACCTTCTCTGAGAAGAAGATGGTGCAGTTAAAAATAGCACATCCACAAGCGGAGGCGATCGCACACCCAGAATGCGAAACTTCAGTATTGCGCCACGCCAGCTTTATTGGCTCTACAGCGGCTTTACTCAAATATTGTCAAGAAAGCCCAACAAAAGAATTCATCGTGGCTACAGAGCCAGGAATCATTCACCAAATGCAAAAATTAGCACCGCACAAACGCTTTATTCCCGCACCGCCGATGAATAATTGTAATTGTAACGAGTGTCCGTTTATGCGGTTGAATACGCTGGAGAAGTTGTATTTGGCGATGAAAAATAGGACGCCGGAAATTACGATGTCTGAAGAGATACGGTTAGCAGCGTTGCGTCCGATGCAGCGGATGTTAGAGATGAGCGTTTAGATATTTGTGGAGACGCGATCGCTCGCGTCTCTACAGGAAATTAATTGTAGTCTTATTATTGTTCGATCTTTCCCTACAAATCTTTGTCCTCAAACACCTGTAGGAACTCATCTAGCTTCAATATCCTGATTTGATTAAGACGTGAGCGATCGTGTTTTTAAAGTAATTAATTATACAAATATTTGAAAGAGTATAGTTTATTAACTTTTGACTTTGCGCCACGCAGCGTTGATACGTAGCCTATCAGGCATGATTTCAATTAGACCTTTATTTCTCAACCTATCAAAAATTTGATTCATTACAGAACCTGATTCAATTCCAGTAATTTCCCGCCCTATTTTATTGGTTATTTCTTCGTGGTCTGCGAGATACTCCATCACTAATTGCTCATACTTCGGATAGAAATCATAGATTGTAGGCAAATCCTCTGCTGGATTATTTACCTCTTGAACTTTACGCCATGCCGCTTTAGTTTTTGCTCTTCCAGGTACAGGCTCCAAAAGCCTCCTATCTCTCAACCTATAAAACGCTTCCTTAATTGTTCCTTCCGAACGAATTCCGGTATGCTTCCGTGCAATCTTATTAGTAATCTCCTCATGAGTATCTAAATACTCCATTATTGTCGCTTCTACTGATGCAAGAGGTTCATGCTTGATATTTACAAGTACAGATGTATCTTTTTCATAAATATCAGGCGGCTTTAATCTTAATTTAGCCATTGCTTGAAAGGCGGTATTTAATCCTTCTCCAACATCTTTATTAGGAGCATTTGGAAATTTATTAATAATACGAACAATAGCTCCATTTCTCGCATATTGTTCTTTTAAAATATTCTGCACCGTCACATGACCAGGTAATTTTCCTGGACTTTCAATCTCAATTCTATTATCAAAAACACGAATATGAACATCAGATAATATGCTGTAGTCTCTGTGTATCACAGAATTAGTTATAATTTCATGAATAGCTTCTTCTGGATAAATAATAGATTCCAAACCTTTTTCTCCAAATTTGGGAATATCTTCTACTATCTCTATTGTTTTAGCTACTGCTTGTTCAATTTGGTGAGATAAGCAGCCTTCAATTGTTATTGGGTCAAAAGCAAGAGTATCCCTAGTTCCTTCGATATCTTTTGTTTTATATCGATATATTTTAACCCCACATCGCTTGGGAAGAATAGCTTGAGGTTCATCAGCGAACAATAGAACGCCGGCAACTGTCGCTTTACTATGTTGAATTAATTGCTGCTTTTTAAGCCATGTTTCTGCTTCGGTAGATGGAACAACAGCATTAATAAATTGAGTCATTGGTTTTGAAGTTGTAATTAACTCCAAATCTACATCAATTGTTCTTCGCTCAAATGACTCGATACCTTTATCAAGTTTTAGTCTCTCTAGCGCTTCTTGCGTTTTAATAGGTAAAGTTTGTGCGCCACGTCTTATATAAACAGTTCCATCGGAACTTTTGACAATTTCTCGTGACTTGTGAATAGTTAGTTGTAAAACTAGTCCAGAAGCTGCTTCAGTATCGAGATCGAGAAATGTATATAAATAATTCTCCCCAAGAGGAAAAAGCTGCTCAAATATTTGGATATGTCCATTTGCTGACTCTTGATCTGCGAACCCTCTCCAAAATCTTTTTTTTTGACTTTCTGTGGTATCTTCATCAATGCCAATGTAAATTTCTCCACCATTGGCATTTGCGAATCCAGAAATGAATTTACTTACTTTGGCTGGTTGTATATCTACCGACTTTAAGTCCAGAAAGTGACCTTCTTGAGCTTGAAGTAACTTATTTAACTGGTCAGTAGTTATCTTAACTACTTCGATTGACATAGGGTAGTTTTCTTACTTTTTCTCTTATTTTATACTACCGTAATAAAAACAAGCTTGTAGCCTGTAGTTTATCTAGAGCGAAGCAAAACCCAACCTACGATTCAAATTTTATATAAATTGCAATATGCGCCAGTTGTGTCTGTGAGGAGTGCGATCGCCTTCATCCAAACACCAAACAATTGTTATCTAGATTTTCTTCTGGAACAGGCAAACCGTCTTCTTCCAAAGCAGCAATGTATCCTGTTATAGCCTCCTTAATATTTGACAGTGCTTCCTGTTTTGTTTTACCCTGGCTAACACATCCCTTCAAGCTTGGGCATTGCACAACCCAATAGTTATCCTCATCTTTGTACATAATTACTTGCCTCATCTCTTGCTATAAATCCTCAAACTACGGTATTTTGCTATATGTAGTAAACTTTATCTTGTCGGTTGGACTTACAGAAAAAACCCAACCGATATTTACCGTCAACTTGCCTTTAGGTCGGTTAAAAGAGCGAGTCAAAGAGCGAACCCTCAGCCTTGTAAACTACAATATGTTTATGAAATCGGCTGTTATTGGCACAAAGGCAATATGATATCACCACATTTACTAGAAATAGAGCGTTCAATTTGTACTTTGTCTTTAGAAGAACAAGAATGGCTTCTAGAACGCATTAAAAGACAAGTGCAAGAAAAGAAGCTAACAGCATATAAATTTATTGATAAAAAATATATGAACGAACAGGTAGCGGCAATGGCTAACGATTTAGATACACAAACAGAAATTGTTGACATCAACAAGGAATTTCCTGTCACTGAAATGGATGGTCTAGAAAAACTGTGAGCAGTGTTAAATTTCGAGAATCACCGTTAAGTCTTGCAGGTAATACAGATGACACAAGAATTAAGCGAACTAAGAAATAGTATCCTGGAAGGAAGATACGCAGATGCTTTGGTGATTGTTGATGAATTAGAGGGCATGAGTAAACAAGGTATTCTGCGTAATATCCAATTTTATTTAAACATTCTCTTGATTCATTTGATCAAAAACCAACTAGAACAGAGATTAACTGGTTCTTGGGTAAATTCTATTCGCAATTCAATCAAAGAAATTAGAAAGTTAAATATTAAATCCAATAAAACATCTTACTACATTAATAAACATGAATGGGAAACGTTCATAGAAGAAGAAGTAATTGAAGATGCTGTAGCTGATGCAAGTCTGGAAGTTTTTAACGGAAAATATACTCGCTCTCAACTATCAACAATACTGGATAGAAAGCAGATTTTAACTACAACAACTACGTTTCTGGCTTTAACATATACTTATTCGGCAAAAGAATTACCAGCGATTATGGATGATTATCTAGCTCAATTAGCTGGTGGGGAAGATTGGATAAATAGGAAAAGTTAAAAGAGCGATCGCTTCAATCATCACTCCAAGTTTGATAAATATCTGCGATCGCCACGCGCAGACAAAGCCAAAGTACGCAAAAATAAAAAAATAGACACCCTGATAAAACAACAATGACCGAAGCAAAACCGACGCGCACAGCACGACGAGGAAGAATATTCCCCGAAATTCAGTGGACGGAAGAACAGAAAGCCAAACGACAAGCTGAACGTGAGGCATTTTATCAACGCTGTAAACCGATTTTTGACAAGGTTCAACCAGAGTTAATCAAAACTCACTACAACTGGTACATAACTGTTGAACCGAACAGTGGAGATTATTTCATTGATAAAGATGAAATTGCTGTTATGAATATGTGTCGTCAAAAGCACCCTAACGCTCCTTTTTATCTCTTCCAGATTAATGAGACTGGGGTATCTGGAACAATATGATTGAGGGTTGGTTTGGTGAAAGGGACGAGTTATTGTTCGAGATTGAACTGATTACTGCTGATGAATTAGAACTGCCAATTGATGTAATGCTAGATACAGGCTTCTCTGGCTGGCTGGTAATTGATGAACAAGACTTACAAGGGCTTGATTGGACTTGTGTTGGCGAACGAGATATGCGAATGGCAAGAGGAGAAGTTAAATTTGATATCTATGCTGGGAAAGTCCGAATTGATGAAAATGAATTTGACATTCCCGTTCATGTAGGACAAGGAGTGTCAGAAGTTTTACTTGGTCGTCAGTGGTTGAAAACTCGTCGCTTGTTAGTAGATATGGCTTCAGGAGTGTTAACCTTAGGAAATTAATTGTACTATGCGTAGCAAACTTGAGTCAGATAGCTATTTTTCAGACAAGGCTTGTCAATCTCACATCCAACATCGATAATCTAAAGTGATATGAGGAGTCGGAAAATGAAGCATCTTCCGTATTTAGTGTCAGTAGTTCTGGCTAGTTCATTTGTGAGTTTTGCCCAACCAGCACAAGCTCAAGTAGCTTATGGTAGCTATGTCGGTGTCGGTCCGACTGTTGGTCTTTCAGACGGTGGTCAAATTGGCGGAGTTCTTGCTGTCCGCTACAAGCTTCTGGAAAGTCCAGTTTCTTTTCGTGCCCAAGCTTTAATTGGTCAAAGTACAGCGGTTGTGCCCACTGTTTCCTACGACGTGCCCTTAAATTGGCAAACTGACGCCTATTTGGGTGCTGGTTTGGTCTTGGCTGGTGGTGATACACCTTCACCTGTGGGTAATAAAATCAGCTTTGCTTTGCAACCGGGAGTTGATTACGTCGTACCGAATAGTAACACGGTGATTTTTGGTAACGCCATCATTGCCTTTGATGCTTACCGCGATGGGGGTGGCACTGCTCTGTCAGTACAAGGTGGTGTCGGTTTAAGATTCTAAGTAGTCAAAATACGTAAATGATTACATTCCCAAGTTTTTATGAAACGTGGGATTTTTGCTTGACAGTCAGTTCGTGATTGTGGTTTGCTACATACGGTGTGATGGCAAATTTTTCTTTAGAGTCAAAAAGGCGATCGCTAATTGAATTGACGAATCTTTTGAGAAACAAGAAACGACAGGCAATTTTTTCGGTTCGGCGAAAGCCACAAATATTTTGAGCGAATTTATAAACTGCTCTTGAACTATTTGCCTTAAAATCAGGAAAGATAGTTAAAGCTTTTTCTAAGAATTCTAAATATTGTGAATAGTCAATAAATAAAGATTCTCGAGCCAATTCAAAACAACATCTAGCTAAAGCATAGCGATACTTCATCGAAAGTTTGTTCAACTGTAATAGTTTTTTTTCTGCCTTATCTAATACTAAATAGTGGCTTTTCACCCATAGGCTTTTAGAAGAACTAGAAACTGTTACATTACCGTATCGTCTATAAATTGAATAGCAACCTGGTTGATATACAACTTTGGCATCATTGATTACCACTGATATGAAAAAATCTCTATCTTGTGCAGCAAGTAAAGTTTCATCCCATCCACCACTATTCATTACTGCGCTTCTTTTATAAAGTAAAGAAGCAACAGCTGTCCACCAATTTGCTAGTAATGACTCTAAGATATCTGGTTGTGCTTTAGAAACCTCTATTTTATCCAAAAAACTTGTTCCGTTAGGCAAATGGCGTTTATGTCTCCAATCACCATAAACAACATCTGCGCCAGTTTCCTCTAGAAAACGGACTTGCCTTTCTATTTTTTCAGGTAAAATGTAGTCATCCGCATCTAGGTACTGAATATACTCTCCTGTTGATAAAATAAAGCCTCTATTTCTGGCATGATTTCCTCCTATATGAGGCAGACTTTCCCAGATAATTTTATTTCCATAACTTTTGATAATTTCTAAAGAATTGTCAGTTGAGCCATCATCAATTACAATAATTTCGATGTTTGCATAAGTTTGTTGCAAGCAACTATCAATTGCTTCTGCTAACCATCTTTCTGCATTAAAGCAGGGTATTATTACTGAAACAAGTTTTTGCATCTGTATTTCCTTCAATGTGATTATAAAACTAGTTTGAACAACAATTGCAATAATGTTGTTGATTGTAGATGCTATGTGTCAAATTACCCTGCTAAGTTAAATATTATGGCTTTTATTCGACTAACAATTTTTTCAATAAACTTTGATGACATTGTGGGACAAATTGATTAAATGTGTGAAACGGAGCTATTTGCATTGCCCAGCATAAGTTGAACAAAGCAGCACGACGTTGACCGAGCTCGTAGGATTTTAGGGCATGGTCGTAGACAAAACTCGCGAACATCTTTGGATGCGCTTTAAAAATAGATTCGTGCTTACGCACAAGGCGTTGAAAGCTTTCTTGACGCAGCGTTACATCCCGTGAGACTCGCACCCCGTCGTGGGCAGTAAGTTGGTAAGTAACGACGGGTAAACCGAGAATCGAGCAAACCGGGTTGAGCCGCAAAAACAGTTCGGAGTGAACGCGAGAGCGAAATTTCTCGTCCCAACCATTGATTTGGTGAAGCACTTCGCGCTCCACAACCAGCGTTTGTTTAGTGTTGTAGGAATAACCCGGTTCAATTTCCTCTAAGGGACTTCCAAAGAATAAAATATTCCAAAAAAAACAAAAGACAGCATCTTTATAAGAATGATAATCATTAGGAGGGGGGAGAAAGGGGTTGCCGACGGCAACCCCTTTCTCCCCCCTCAATT
>JAESGY010000143.1_pt1 | contig 59698 bp, 47 predicted proteins | sample 9269841 | NCBI WGS metagenome assembly JAESGY01 (sample SAMN17022865, study PRJNA683097) | algae metagenome | isolation source: Spirirestis rafaelensis WJT71-NPBG6 and co-occurring heterotrophs from... | place: USA: Pinto Wells, Joshua Tree National Park, Colorado Desert, CA | collected 2006-08-15 | reverse complement strand
AATTGAGCCCTGCTGGTCTTGGCTAAAAAGTCGTATCCGCAAGCAACTGGAGCATTTCCCTACCTTGCGGGCAGCGATGGAGCATATTCTGAATTTAGCGTCCTAACCAACCTAGCGGTTGCTATATTAGTCCTCATTGGAGTGAAGCGACTCCAAAACCCCACTGCGGATCATGAGTTGGGGCCACATCAATAAGAAAAAGCCCATCCAAGTTAATATAGGCACTGAGACGAGAACTGTTAACCAGATAATTTTAAATACTATCCAGCTACCACTAATTAGGGTTAGACCTGTTAAAAGTATAGACCAAGGTTGACACCACCAAGGTTTGTAGTTCCAAGGGCTGATAGGCTTTTGTTTAGACATTTAGTGTTATGTATGGCAATGAAAATAGTCTTTTTACAGAATAACCCGGTAAGCGTAAAGCGGCGATCGCTCAACTGTTAGAATCCAGCGAGTTTAAAGTCAAGCGTCTACCTGCGGTTAAGGATAAGCAGAATAACACGATTCGCGTTGGACAGGCAACTAAAGTTACTTTGACTCAGTTAGAAGAGGCGATCGTCCAATTATTTATTTTTTAATGCTTGCTGGATGCCTTGCAACGGTGTGGCGATAAACTCTGCTTGGTGCTGACGATGCGGGCAGATTTTTTTGGCAAGTGTGCGCTTTGTGATTTGAGAAGTGCGTAGACGCAATGCGGTTGGTCGTAGACATCGCTCTTTAGTTAACCAAGAGTTCAGGCGATCGCTTGCTGGAATGTTAGGATCGGGAGCAATGCGAGGTGGAAAATAGATGAAAGCGATTGAAGTTACTGGCAAGATTGACCAAGAGGGAAATCTGGTTCTGGATGAACCAATTCAGGGAACGACTTATCCTCATCAGGTTCGCGTGATTGTGTTGGTTCCAGAAGAGGCAGAAGCAGAAGAGATTGACCCTGATGATACACCCATTGAGGAGATTAAAGCCAGCTTGAGAAGAGCTTTACATCAGGCAAAAACCGGGCAAACTAGACCAATTAGTGAGCTATGGGATAGGATTGATGCAGAGTGATAATGCGGTTTCAGTTCGATTTTCTGATGAGTTTGAAGAGGAACTTTACAGACTATCAAAGAGATTTCGCAATATTCGCTCTGATATTCAACCGATTATCGAGCAATTACAACAAGGAAATATTTTAGGAGATAGAATTGGGGGTATTGGTGAGGAATATATTGTTTATAAGCTGAGGGTTCGTAACACTAACATCCAAAAAGGTAAGAGTGCTGGATACCGACTGATTTATCAGCTTGAGTCACCTATAATTATTTTATTACTAACAATTTCTTCTAAGTCTGACCGAGAAGATATCGGTGTAAACGAAATCCGAGATATCGTGGCTGATTTTTATGGTGAGGAAGGTTAAAACTGCCACGATATTATGCGTAGACGCTCTTAGCGGCTTGTCGTAGACATCGCCTTCACGATACAATAATTGGCGGTAACATTTCTAAAACCACAATCTGCAAATCTGCAAACTGTAAAGGCGAAATTCTTGCATCTTCACCCAAAATCACTTTGCTTTGATAGCCTTCTTCATTCGGTTCTCGAAAGACATACAATTGACGATTAATTACATCTAGCACCCAATAATCTGCAATTCCCGCTTGTGCGTAAGCTTTACCTTTAGTTTCGCTGTCAAATTTCAAGCTGCTATCGGCTACTTCAATGATTAAATAAACCTCGCTGGGGGTAGGATGATGGTCTGCATAGTCGAGTGGGTCTATTTGCACAACTGCAACATCTGGTTCTGGTTCTGAGCGCTCGTTGAGTGTTATCGGGTCTTGAATTGATATCGAAGCTTGATTTCCCAAACACTTGTGCAGTAACTTAGCTATTCTTCTCACTGCCGAACTATGCGCTGTACCTTTTGCACTCATCCAGATAATCTTCCCTTCTAACAGTTCCACTCGCTCATCTTCATCCAAAATCCCAGTCTCAGCCATGCGGTGGTAGTCCGCAACTGTCCACAAGCGAAGATTTAAGCTGGTATCTGTATTCTGCATGGCTTGTGTATTAAGTGTGGAGATTATTGAGGTTAGGAAGACTCTTATTATTTAATATCGTAGCATTTCTCAGTTATTGACATAATTTATATTTTGTGCTGCAAGTTCTGAAAAAGAAGCGATCGCCCGCATTCTTTAAAGGTTTGCTTATCGCTTGTGATTTCATGGAAAATGCGATCAGTCTCTTGTGTTGATATGGAATTGGCGATCAGTTTTAAGCTTCTACAACTTGAATTTCATCGAGCTTGCTAATCACCACATCCGCACCTTGAACATTCTCTGATTTACCAATCCAAGTAATACCAATGCAACCTGCGGCTTTAGCATTATGCGCCATTTGCATATCACCCACAGCATCACCTACCATCAAGGTAGCACTCGGTTCTACTCCCAAGGCTTGGCAAGCTTGTAAAAATAATATTGGATCTGGTTTACCCGGACCTTCATCCACTCCCATTTCCAATTGAATGTAATCGCTCAATTGGTGATGCTTGACAAATGCGTTAACTTCTGCGGTTGTTGCCGCTGAGAGTATACCGAGTTTCAATCCAGTTTCTGACAAACATTTTAATACTTCTAAACTACCAACAAATAGCGGTGAAGAAGTTTCGCCGATGTATTTTTCCGCTTCATCTAAGGCTTGACGGGCGATTTTGAGCGATTCAAACCAACTTTTTCCTGTTTCGGCGATATATGCGGCAGCGGCAACTTCTGTTTCACGACGACTCGCTACGGCAATTAAACCCGCAGGATCTAGACTTGAGCCATTAATCCCAAATGCCATTAACAATGGTTCAGAAGTTCCGGGAATTTGAGCATCTATCATTCTTGCTGCTTTTTGTGCAAGCGATCGCAAATACGCTTCTGAATCTTCCAGAGTACCGTTTTTGTCAAACAAAATCGCCTGGATATTCGCAAACGTCATGTTTTTACACTTAATAGTTGCCACAATCCACCCTCTATAAATAATTTTAAATTGCTAATTTATATAAAAAAAGAGAGGAAAAACCTCTCTTTCTACAATGATTTCAAGGGCATTATTATTCTACGGCTGAAGGTGCTTCCTCAAGGGTCGCTGAAGGTATTTCCTCTTCTACTGCTGAGGGTATATCTTCTTCTACTGCCGAAGGTATATCTTCTTCTACTGCTGAAGGTATATCTTCTTCTACTGCTGAGGGTATATCTTCTTCTACTGCCGAAGGTATATCTTCTTCCACTGCCGAAGGTATATCTTCTTCCATTGCCGAGGGTATATCTTCTTCAGCTAAGGCTTCAGTATCAGCTACCGCAGTCACACCTTGCTGTTTAGCTAACATTTGTTCGCGATATTTAGCAGCCATTTCTTCTGCTTTATCGTAGACCAAATCGCGATTTTTAATCATGTCACCCGGTTCGGGTTCTAACTGTTTGGTAGACAGAGAAATCCGACCTCTTTCTGCATCCAAGTCAATGATCATGACTTTCACTTCATCATTGACATTAAATACACTGTGAGGTGTATCAATATGTTCGTGAGAAATTTCCGAGATGTGCAACAGACCACTAACACCGCCAATATCAATAAATGCACCGTAAGGCTTGATACCGCGAACTGTACCTATAACAACTTCGCCAACTTCTAAGCGATTCATCTTACGCTCAACCAGCGCGCGACGATGGGATAGAACTAAGCGATTACGCTCTTCGTCTACTTCTAAGAATTTCAATGGCAAATCTTCGCCTACCAATTCTTCTTTAGGTTTGCGGGTGCTAATGTGAGAACCTGGGATAAAACCACGTAATCCCTCGATTCTTACCAAAGCTCCACCACGATTGGTCGCAAACACACCAGAACGAACAGTAGCATCTTCTGCTTGCAATTGCCGTACTCGCTCCCAAGCTCGCATATATTCAATGCGACGAATGGAAAGAGTTAATTGACCATCTTCGTTTTCATCTGTGAGGATGAAAAATTCCCGCGTTTCGTTTGATTGTAAGACTTCTTCCGGGGCATCGACCCGGTTTATAGACATTTCTTGTATAGGTATATATGCTGCTGTCTTTGCACCAATGTCAATCAGAGCGCCGCGCGGCTCTATACTGAAAACGGTTCCTGGTACAACATCACCAGGGCTAAAGTGATAATCGTATTTGTCTAATAGAGCAGCGAAATCTTCGTGAGTGAAGCCAATTTCTGTAGCGGTTAATTTCTGATTGACCATGCTGTTTTGTACCTGGTTTTAGTCTCCGTAAAGTTGTTGAGCAAGCCGAATGTATATGCAAACGCCTTTATTGCAGCTGTTTACATTTACATCTTTTCCATCCTAGCGCAGAAAAGCTGGATTAAACACATATCAACTTCCAGATTGAAAATTATATCACACATCCTAAGTCGTAATTAATCATTTAATAATTATTTTTAGACAAGGAAGCGTTAGGGATCTCGAAATAAGAAACAACAAAATAATAGCAAAATCATCAAAAAATATCCGCTGCTACCAAATGGTAACAGCGGATATTAGTTTATATTTTGTCCTTAAAAGTCTAATAGCAGAGAAAATCTACTACTCGTCTTTCTTTTCAATACGGGGAGGTTCGCGAAATGCGATCGCAAAGAAAAGAACTCCTATTGCCAAAGTCAAAATCAAAATGTATGCAATGCTTTCCATATCACAACTTCCTACCTATCCAGCCAGTCTAGTAATGATAGTGTACCAAGATACAGTCTATAAGGGATGAAGTATGAAAGATAAAGGATGAAGTATGAAGATTTACAAATTTTTTTATACTTCACACTTCATTGTTTTTTACACTTTATCCTTTATCATTCATCCTTTATTAAGCTTCCTTCCGGCGGGTTGACTTGTCACCCACTTTCTGGAATAGACCCCATTCAACTTGTTCTTCGAGATCCGCGTCAACACCAGCAAAAACGTCTCGGTAGATTGTCCGAGAGCCGTGCCAGATGTGACCAAAGAAGAACAGCAGAGCAAACACAGCATGAGCGAAGGTAAACCAACCTCTGGGACTGGTACGGAAGACTCCATCGGGTTTAGCGATCGCTAAATTGCCAAACCTGGTGCTTTGGTCTCCGTCAAACTCAAATGGTTCACCCAACTGTGCTAAACGTGCGTACTTCTTCACATCAGCTGGATCTTCAAAAGTTTGTCCATTCAACTGACCACCGTAGAAGCTTGCAGTCACACCAACTTGCTCAAAGCTGTATTTTGATTCTGCCCGACGGAAAGGAATATCCGCACGAACAACACCATCAGCATCGGTCAAGATGACTGGGAAGGTTTCAAAGAAGTTCGGCAGACGACGTACATCTAATTCTCGACCTTCGCCATCTTTGAAGACTGGATGACCCAACCAAGATAAAGCAATACCATTGGTTTTATTCATCGGTCCTACGCGGAACAAACCACCTTTAGCGGGGCTATTGCCTACGTAGTCGTAGAATGCCAGTTTTTCGGGAATTCGTGACCAAGCTGCCGGAAGACTTGCGCCATCGGCAATGTCAGCTTGTACGCGACGATTAATTTCTTGTTTGAAGTAACCTTGATCCCATTGATAACGGGTAGGACCAAACAGTTCAATTGGAGTAGTGGCGTTACCGTACCACATAGTACCAGCAACGACGAAGGCGGCAAAGAATACTGCGGCAATACTGCTAGAAAGTACAGTTTCGATGTTCCCCATCCGCAAAGCTTTGTAGAGCCTTTCGGGTGGTCGTACTGTCAAGTGGAATAAGCCAGCAATAATACCAACCACGCCAGCAGCAATGTGGTGAGCCACGACGCCACCAGGGTTAAACGGGTTAAACCCAGCCGGTCCCCACTCAGGCGCCACTGCTTGAACGTGACCTGTTAAGCCGTAGGCATCAGAAATCCACATCCCCGGTCCAAATAGCCCGGTGAGGTGAAAAGCACCAAAACCAAAACAAAGTAAACCAGATAAGAACAGGTGAATGCCAAACATTTTTGGCAAATCGAGAGCGGGTTCACCAGTGCGGGGGTCTTGGAACAGTTCCAAATCCCAGTAAACCCAGTGCCAAACGGCAGCTAAGAATAATAGACCAGAAAGAACGATGTGAGCAGCGGCTACACCTTCAAATGACCAGAAACCAGGATCGTAACCTGGCTGTCCTGTGACGTTCCAGCCACCCCAAGAACCAACTACGCCTAAGCGTGACATGAAGGGTAGCACATACATCCCTTGACGCCACATTGGGTTAAGTACGGGATCGCTGGGGTCAAAAATAGCTAGTTCGTATAAAGCCATCGAACCAGCCCAGCCTGCCACAAGAGCTGTGTGCATCAAGTGTACAGATATCAGCCGACCCGGATCGTTCAGAACGACTGTATGTACTCGGTACCAGGGTAGTCCCATTGACTACGCTCCTCCTCGATGAATTATGTTTACAAGCAAGTTTTCGGTTTTTTGTTATTGCCACCAAATTTTTCCACACTTTTGTCTTACAAGTCAGACAATGTAAAAAATTTGGTAATGCTCACACGCTTCGGTAATCTTACCCCGAAGGGTAGCGATCGCCGGGTTACACCGCACGCAGTAAATTTTGTTTAATAAAATTCACTTTTTGTTCCGGAAGAACAAGACAAACGTTTTTTAGGCGTTTGGGCGGTTGAAAGTGCTTTGCTATCGCAAGCGCAAAAATGAGAATGTTTTAAAAAGTGTAACTATTGATGGAATTGTTTGCAAGCGGGTAAGTTATGGCGATCGCGTAGCATTACGGATAAAGTGGGGCAATGGGCAATGGGCATTGGGCAATGGGAAATGGGCAATGGGCATTGGGCAATGGGCATTGGGCATTGGAAATTAAAAAACTCAAGAACGTAATGCCGTTCAAATAGGATTCCTTCCATGCCCCATGCCCTATGCCCCATGCCCCATGCCCCATGCTAGCTACTTCACAACCAAATCGATATTTTGCAGATGACACCTCGTTTCGGCACTACCTAGGCGCTCGATTACTTGCTCGGCACTCATTAGACGCTTCAGCACTACTTGACCGATGGGGGCTACTTGTTGGGGTGCTGTTGGCTTCACTTCAACGGTTAAAACGGCTTCTTCGGCTCGGTAAAGCCATAACAATTCATTTTGTTCTACTAGACAAATATTCAATTGCTGAATATCTGGTTGGCGTCGCCATGCGGTTATCTGCCACAATCCTTCAGATGCCCAAACTCTGCCAACTGTCCATCCTTGTGATAGAAAGAAGTACTTCACGCTTTTAGTCTCGCTATTAGACTATCAATTTGCTGTTTACAATATCGCTTTTGCGTTTGTTAATTATGTATCAACATGCAGTTTATCCATAAAGCTATGCAAAAATATCATTTCCGTCAGCCTCTTGAACTACCGTCAAAGCTTAACAAATCTCAACTATAGGAAATATGAATTTATGACAAAGTCATTCATAAATTGTAATTTTTATTCAATAAGAATTGTTAAGTGAACTGAGAATATCAAAATATATATTTTTGTTAATTTTTTTGGATCTACTATGGCTAAGTTGTAGTGATTATATTGCAAAGCTTTAAATACAAGCAAAAAATTAAATAAAGTATTTAGGCACACATATAGTAAAATAGCTCACCGCTAATATCAAAAATTTTAATGCTATGACCTGGTTTTTCTTGCCACTAAAGCCGTGGGGTAGAATTACAAAACTGCTTTGTTTGTTTTGTTTATGTTTATTGTTGGTTGTTAGTTGCGGTAATCCCCAACAGACAGGGACTTCACCATCTGATGTGAATTCTACAGGCAATGGTCGTATTACTGTAGGTACAACACAGAAGCCACGTACTTTAGATCCGGCTGATGCTTATGAGTTAGCATCGCTGGGTTTAGTGTATAACATGAGCGATCGCCTTTACACTTACGAACCAGGAAGTACAGAAATTAAGCCTCAATTGGCTACAGCTTTACCGCAAATCAGCGAAGATGGTTTAACTTACACGATTCCCCTGCGTCAAAAAGTAGTTTTTCACGATGGGACTCCTTTTAACGCGGAAGCAATGGCATTTAGTCTCAAGCGTTTTCTGCAAAATAAGGGCAAACCCTCTTTCTTGCTGGCAGATGTGGTGGAATCAGTCAAAGCTACTGGGGAATATGAGTTAACCATCAAACTGAAAAAGCCTTTTGCAGCGTTTCCCTCACTACTAGCATTTTCTGGAGTTTGTCCAGTTTCGCCTAAAGTTTACGAAATTGGTGAAGGGAAATTTAAGCCGAATATTTTTGTGGGAACTGGTCCTTACAAATTGGCGAATTTTGGGACTGATTCGGTGCAATTTGATGTTTTTGATAAGTATTGGGGAGAAAAGCCAGCTAATAACGGTATTAAACTGCAAATCCTCAGCAGTGGAGTGAATTTGTATAATGCTTTCCGTAAAAAGTCTGTAGATGTAGCTTATTTGTCAATGGATGCGGATCAAGTTCGCAGTTTGAAAGAAAGAGCACAAAATGGTGATTGGCAAGCAATTCCGATTCAGGGTAGCGTCATGAGTTATATGGCTCTGAATCGAAATCAAAAGCCTTTAGATAATCCAGTTGTCAGACAAGCGATCGCTTCCATGATTGACCGTTCGCAAATTAAAGAGCGAGTTTTATATGGTCAAGCCGATTCAGCTTACAGTATGATACCCACAACTTTAAATGTTTCCAAGCCTCTGTTTGAAAAGCAATATGGAGATGGCAACACTGAAAAAGCAAAACAACTGCTAACATCAGCTGGTTTCTCAAAAAGCAATCCGGCAAAGGTAGAAATTTGGTATCCTTCTAGTTCTCCTACTCGCAGTTTGGCAGCTATAGTACTCAAGGCTCTAGCTAAGAAAACAATGGATGGAATTTTGCAATTTGAAGTAGTTGCTGTAGATTCCACAACATTTTTTCAACAAATTCCCAAAGGTATATATCCAGCAATTTTGCTCGATTGGTATCCTGACTTTTTGGATGCAGACAATTACATTCAACCGTTTCTCTCTTGCGATAAAGGCTCAACCGCAAAAGGATGTCTTGACGGTGGAAGTCAGTCTCAAGGGTCATTTTACTATAGCGATCGCATGAATAAACTGATCGACCAACAGCGTCAAGAGCAAAATCCCGAAGTTCGTCAAAAAATATTTACAGAAATTCAAGAACTAGTAGTAAAAGATGTGCCTTTCGTTCCTTTATGGCAAAGTAAAGACTTTGTTTTTGCTCAAAAAGGTATGGCTGGGGTGCAATTAGATCCTACCCAAAATCTGATATACAAGATAATCAAAAAGTAGGGAATGGGCATTGGGCAATGGGCAATGGGCATTGGGAATTAAACAAGTTCTTTGAAAGTAATGCGCTCATTAAGGGAGCATGCCAATTTTGCCGCAATACCCTAGAAGGGTATCGCTATACGTACGAAGCCTGCCTTCGCAGGCTATGAATATTCAAGCCTGCGAAGGCAGGCTTTGTTTATTTAGCCCCAGGCTTCTAGCCTCTGGGCGTTTTTGCCAAATTGGGATGCTCCCCTCATTAATAGGATTCTTTCCATGCCCAATGCCCAATGCCCAATGCCCCATGCTCAATGCCCAATGCCCCATGCCCAGTGCCCCATGCCCAATGCCCAACTAACAAGCATCAACCAATATTATGTCTCGTTCCAAAGCAATAACATATTACATAACTTCGCGTTTACTATTAGCACCACTTCAACTGTTAACAATTATCACAATTGTATTTCTTTTACTAAGAGCAACACCAGGAGATCCAGCGGATGCAATTCTTGGTGGACGTGCCCCAGAAAGTGCTAAAGCAGAATTGCGAAAACAACTAGGCTTAAATCTGCCTATAGGGCTGCAATATCTCAACTATGTAGGAAACTTACTGCACTTTGATATGGGAAGTTCTATCAGCAGTAGGGGACAGAAAGTGTGGGATATTATTTGGCAATACTTCCCAGCTACAGCAGAATTAGCGGTATTTAGTATTGCGATCGCTTTAATTGTCGGTATTACTGTGGGAACTATTTCTGCTTCTCGTCCTGGCACACCTCTTGATGTTGGAGGACGATTATTTGGTATTATCACTTATTCACTTCCCATGTTTTGGGTAGGAATGCTTTTGCAATTAATTTTCGCAGTTCAACTTGATTGGTTGCCTTTGGGAACGCGCTTTGCTGCAACTGTTCCTGCACCCAATCATATCACTGGCTTATATACAATAGACAGTCTATTTAGTGGCAATTTAAGTCAGTTTTTTACTGCTTTGTATTATCTGATTCTTCCGAGTTTTACCTTAGGAATTTTGCTAAGTGGAATTTTTGAGCGGATTGTGCGAGTTAATTTAAAGCAAACGATGAAAGCAGATTATGTAGAAGCTGCTAGAGCAAGAGGTATTGCTGAGAAAAATATTTTAGTCTCTCACGCTTTAAAAAATGCTTTAATTCCAGTAATTACAGTTTTAGGATTGACTTTTGCTTCTTTGTTAGGTGGAGCAATTTTGACTGAGGTAACATTTTCTTGGCCCGGTTTAGCGAATCGATTGTATCAAGCGATTACCGAGCGCGATTATCCTACAGTACAGGGAATCATGGTATTTTTTGGAGCGATTGTTGTGGGTGCAAGCATTTTAATTGATATTTTAAATGCATATATAGACCCACGCATTAGATATTAGGAAATAATTTCTCAATGATGTAGAGACGAGGATTTATTCCATGTCTACGAGAGCACCGCAATGAAAGCCGCAATACCCTAGAAGGGTATCGCTATACGTACGAAGCCTGCCTTCGCAGGCTATATGATAGAGCCTGCGAAGGCAGGCTTTGTTTGTTTAGCCCCAGGCTTCTAGCCTGAGGGCTTTTTTGGGACTGTATTAACCACAGATGAAGTTGTGGTTATAAACGTAGAAGCTGTGATAACCACAGATAAAGTTGTGGTTATGAATACTTGAAAATTACTAAGGATTCAAAAGAGCGATCGCACTATCTAAAGTGAAATTAATTATGCGTTACCTGAAACCCTTGTAGAGAGGCGATAAATTGCTTGTAGAGACGACGATTTATCGCGTCTCTAGGTCTGTAGTTGGTATACTTGTTCATAATTAAACCTTTATACAATGCGTGGATAACAGTGATATTCCTGTAAAAATCCTGTTTTTAGCAGCCGATCCGAGTGATGAAGCTCGGTTGCGTTTATTGCAAGAGTTGCGAGATATTCGTGAACGGCTGCAACTATCCAAAGAGAGAGATAGATTTAAATTAGAGTCCCGTGAATCGGTTCGCGTTGGGGACATAACACAGGCAATATTCGATGTCGATCCGCAAATTGTACATTTCTCCGGACATGGAACAAGCACAGGTGAGCTTCACTTTGAGAGTTTACAAGGAAAATCCCAGCCTGTACAAGCTGATGCTTTAGCAGCGCTATTTGGACTGGTAGCAGAGAAAATCGATTGTGTAGTCTTGAACGCTTGTTATTCTAAGATTCAGGCTCAAGCGATCGCAGAACATATTAGATTTGTAATTGGGATGAATCAAGCGATTGGAGATAAAGGAGCGATCGCTTTTTCGGTTGGTTTTTATAAAGCATTAGCCGCAAACCGTTCAATTGAAGAGGCTTATAAATTTGGCTGTGTAGAGATTCGACTATATAATCTTCCAGAACATCTTAAACCAGTTATCTATATAAATCCCTCCCCAAAGCCGAGAGTTAAAAGAATAATTCCCAACCCTTTTGTACCCCAAAATGGCAGAGTAGAACAGCCGCAACAGTTTTTTGGACGACAGCGAGAAATCCAAAGAGTATTTGAAGTCTTAAATAGTGGTAGTAGTGTAGCTTTAATCGGAAAAGATGGTATTGGCAAGTCTTCTCTGTTATAGGAGATTTGCCGAGTCGCAGAAAATCGTCTTCAACAGTCGCGTCAAGCAGTTTTCTTTGATTTAAATGACGTTGGTGATGAAAAAGACTTCAACATTGCTTTGTGTGACAAGCTTGGTATCGCCGAATGTAAGGGTTATAAACTAACTCGTAACTTGCGACAACGCAGTCAAAAAGTACTGCTAGCTTTAGATAATGTCGGCAAAATTACCTGCAAAGGATTTTCTCGTAACGTTCGCGATCAACTGCGCGGTTTAGCTGAAGGGGGTGATGCTCCTCTGCGATTGATTTTAGCTGCTAATGAACCTCTGGAAGATTTGTTTAACGACAGTCACAACGATGGCAAAACATCACCGCTTGCAGGTATTTGCCAAGAAGAAAATATCCAACCTTGGGAGGATGCCACCATGCGTGATTTTATTGCGGCTCGTTTGAAGAATACTTCTGTGAGTTTTGCGGAAGAGGAAATTATTCAACTTGTCCAAGAAAGTAAGGGACATCCTCGGAAGCTGATGCAACTGTGCTATGGAACTTATCGGAAATATGCGGAGGGTGGGCAATGAACTACACAACTTTGACCTCTCCCCCAACCCCTCCCCTGCAAGGGGAGGGGAGCAAGATTACTCCCCCTTCCCTCATAGGGAAGGGGGCTGGGGGGTTAGGTCTCCTTTTCGCTCCGAGAGGTTCGCGGTATGTGGAGGGTGTGTAATGAAATTGCATCTTGCACAATTGTTGTTTATCGTCCACACCCACCTGGGATTAAAATCCCAAGCTGATAGCGAAAGTCCACTCAAGTGGACTGTTATCGGGTTTTGCAATTATCTAGAGAAGATTTTAGCTATTGCCCAATTAATAAGGGTTCATATTTATCAGTTCCAACCTATCTTGATTTCAGTGCGTTTCAACGCACTTAAGCTATTAGCCCGAAATTTATTTCCGGGCGGGAAAACAACGCAAAACCGAGGTTTCGAGTGTGTCGTTCACACCCACCTGGGGATGCAAGGTATCCAATGAACCAGCAACGCCCAGTTCCTCGCCTAGACTTAGCGCCGAAACTCAAGCGCCCCCTCTCCCTGTGGAACCCCTTGGATTATCTGCGCCTGTTGTGCTGGGTATTTTACTTTCCCCAAGCTTTGCGGTGGTATGTGGACACATTTGGGGGTGGGTATATTTCTGGAAGAGAAATGAATTGGCGCAAGAGATGGCAGTTGCTTTCTCAAAAACCGATTCAGCGTCAGTTGCTTTTTCAGGGAGTGGTTTTGACAGTTGTTACACCACTGCTTTTGAGTGTAATTCTTCAGCGACTAGGTGTTTATATTGATTGGTTCGGCGTGGGCTTGGGCGTGGCGTTGGGCGTAGCGTGGGGCGTGGTGTCCGGCGTGGGCTTGGGCGTGGGGTCGGGCGTGGCGTTCGGCGTGGGCTTGGGCGTGGTGTTCGGCGTGGGGTCGGGCGTGGCGTTAGGCGTGGGGTCGATCGTGGCGTTGGGTGTGGCGTTCGGCGTGGCGTTTGGCGTGGGGTCCGGCGTGGCGTTTGGTGTGGAGTTGGGCGTGGTGTCCGGCGTGGCGTTGGCCGTGGGGTCCGGCGTGGCGTTGGGCGTGGTGTCCGGCGTGGCGTTTGGTGTGACGTGGGGCGTGGTGTTCGGCGTGGGGTCGGGCTTAGCGTGGGGCGTTATGTCGTGCGTGGCGATACTTCGTTTAGAAAATTGGCTTTCAGGTCTACGTTTTTTTCTACAAACGTCCCAGAATAGAAAGTGGCAAATCCCCCATGTCACCCCACTTCCTCTTTATTTCCTGTCTTATCGGTTGAAAAGTTGGCTACATCAAGACTGGGAAATTGGTTTATATAACGCCAATGAGTTACTGGCTTACACTCTGCAATTTATTCCCGTTGTTCAAGCTGTAAATCATGTGTTGGCTACAACGCCTCCAGAGCAAGTTATTTTTCGTGTCGTTCAGCTAGCTGAAGCCCCTTTTGATTGGCGCTTAGTGCGTTTTGCCTCGGCTTCTTTAAAGGAGGCGCTTAAGTCAAAATTTATTGAAGGTATCTACTTGTTACCCTCTAGCTGGAAAGAAAGACTCCAAGCTCGTTTTGTCACCAATACCCGGTTGGATACCCCTGCTCGTGCTGCTGCGGCTGGTTTTTGGTATCTGCATGAAAAAGAACCAGCAATAGCTATGAAGGCTTTTGCACAAGTGCGTTCTCTTCTTTATGGTGAGGAAATGTTCATCCTTGCCGAAACTCTTACAGCCTTTGACGAAGCTAAGGAACTAGACACCATTGCTGGTGTGCAAATCCCTCCCTTCCCAGAAGAACCGCTGCTGCGTCCAACTACTTGGGAAACACTCACATCTCTAAAGCACGTAATTGAAAATGCCCAACTTGTGCAGCGCAGTTCTTCCCGTTTTCAACGTTCCTCAGCCCTCAACCGCGCTTTAGGAGAACTGAAAACTATTCTAAAGAATAGGGAATCTTTGCCCAACGCAGAACAATATTTAATTGTCAACATCACCCTAACTTGGCTAGAAGCGCTGCTGGATATTGCAGGTGAAGTAGGCGAAATCGTCATTACCGAACCTGTAAATAATCCCTACGTTGCCGGCAACCCTGTACAAGGCAACCTCTTCGTCGGACGGGAAACGATTATACGACAGCTAAAAGAACTCTGGGTGACAAATCATCAACTCCAGTCTGTGGTAATCTACGGTCACAGGCGCATGGGCAAAAGTTCAATCTTGCGAAACGTCGCTAATTTTGTCAGTGCAAATGTACAGGTAGCCTATGTCAACCTCCTGGAAGTGGGAGATGCACCTGAAGGTGTTGGAGAGGTGGTGATGGCGATTTGTGATGCCATTTCTGATGCGGTGCAAATTCCACCCCCAAGCAATGATGATTTGTTAAGTCTTCCCTTACCGACTTTTAGAAGATATTTGAAACAGGTAGAGACGCGATTAATGAGCCAGCGCGTTGCGGAGGTCACGAACGTTGTAGCGTCTGGCGTCGCGTCTCTGGAAAATCCAAAAGGTTTAATTATTGCTTTAGACGAGTTTGAGCAAATCGAGAAACTAATTGAAGCGGGGAAAATCCCTGTAGATTTTATGGGATATCTGCGGGGGTTGGCGCACAAAAGCTCTAAAATTGCCTTTGCTTTAGCTGGTTTGCACACCTTGGAAGAAATGACAAGCGATTACTTCCAACCTTTTTACGCTAGCGTTATTACTATTCGCGTTGGTTTTATGGAAGCCGGCGCAACAAAGGAAATTTTAGCAAATCCAGCTATTGAGGATTTTCCCCTCGACTATACCCCCGAAGCACTAGATAAAATCTACGACCTCACCCACGGACAACCTTATTTAGTGCAGTTGGTGGGTTTCCAGTTAGTTCGTCGCTACAATGACCAAGTTTTTACCATGAGAAACCGACGCAACCCCGTTTTCACAGTCGAGGATGTGGAAGTTGTGATTAAAGATCCTGATTTCTTCAAAAAGGGAAGCGGCTATTTTAATGGTGTTTGGGGTCAAGCAGCGCATGGTGCGACTGGACAACATGATATACTCAGGATACTTGCACCTCAGGCCCAAGGGCTAACTCTGGATGCCTTATCTCAATCTACAGACATGGATGAGGCAACTTTGCAAAAAGCGTTGAAAACTCTCACACGCCATGATGTAGTTAAAGAAATTGACGGATGCTGGCGAATTATTGTCGAACTTTTTCGCCTTTGGGTTTTACAATTGTAGAGCATTTTTCTCTCAAGCGTGACTTTTTTCTCGGAGAAAAATATACTCGAAATATATCGTTGATGCCAGAAGTCTCATGACATGGACACCTTTAAGGGATAGGTTGAATAACCTGCCACTCGTTCTCGCTGGACCAATTCTGAGACGCACTGAAGCAAATGCAGTAACTGTGTGGATAGCTTTGAAAGAAAGCCGCACTGTTTATTTAGCAGTCTTTGATACTAGCAAAAAATTATTACTTACAGGCAGCCGAAAAACAATTCAACTTGGTATTCATTTGCATGTTGTCGCTGTGACTGCCAAAGCAGAATCAAATGTGCTTTCACCTGGGGAAAATTATCTCTACAATTTAGCATTTGACCCTGGTGAAACGCTGAATAAGCCTGGTATTTTAAATTCATCTGGCTCAATTGAAGATATAACATATGCTCCATATAACTTACCTTCTTTCGCGCTTCCGCCAAGTAATTTAAATCATTTACGCATCATTCACGGTTCTTGCCGCAAAGCACACGGAGAAAGTATTGACGCGCTTGCGACCTTAGACAAAATGATTACAGAAGCGTTAATACAAGACCCGAAAAAGCGACCGCATCAACTTTTCCTCACTGGCGATCAAATTTATGCCGATGATGTGGCAGATGCTTTACTTTTCATGTTAATTGATGCTAGTCAGACGCTTTTAGGATGGTCGGAGGTTTTACCAGATGTTAAAAATATTGAAGAGTTAAATGCTGGAAAACGCAATAATTTAGCAACACATATTGCTGGTTTGACAAGTAGTCTGAGTAAATTTAACAAAATTTCTAACGTTGCTAAAAGCCATTTATTTACGTTAGGTGAATTTTATGCAATGTATTTGTTTGCCTGGTGTGATGTGCTATGGACTAAATCTCAATATTTACCAACATTTGCAGATGTTAACCCGAATGTTTCAGCTAAACGAAAGGATATATCTTCATTTAATGAAGAACTTGGCTATTTACAACAATTTCAAATAACGCTCAAGGACATTAGACGCGCTTTAGCTAATATTCCTACTTACATGATATTTGACGATCATGAAATTACCGATGATTGGTATTTGAATATGGCTTGGTGCGATCGCGTCCTCAGTAAACCCTTGGGCAGACGTGTCCTGCAAAATGGTATGCTGGCATATGCTGTATTTCAAGGATGGGGAAATACACCAGACCAGTTTGAAGAAGGCAAACCTGGAGATGCATTACTTAAGGCTGCTGCTGCATGGTCAGCATCAAAAGGTAAAAACCTAGAGTATGAAAAACAAATCGCTCATCACATTGCTTTACCAACCGTTGCAGATATTAAAAACAGTAACCCTAGAGGAATACCTCATACTGATAATAATATAAAATGGCACTACACAGTAACTAGTCCAGGCTATGAAGTTATAGTACTCGACACTCGCACTTGGCGCGAATTTCCCGGAAAAGATTTTGATTTCCCAGCACTTTTTGGTGCTAAAGGTTGCGATGAGCAAATATCAAAAGTAGTTCCTCCTAATACAAAAGTAACTTTTTTGATATCGCCTGGTCCAGTTATTGGTGTACCATTTCTAGAAGAAATACAAAAGACAGTTAAAAGTGTATCTGAGCAACTGGGTACTGTAGCTTGGGGCTTTGATCCAGAAGCTTGGAGTTTAGAAGAAGCTGCATTTGAAAGGTTATTTGCATCTCTAACTTCACGCGCATTACCAGCACAAAAAAGTCGAGTAATTATCTTATCTGGTGATGTTCATTACAGTTTTGGCGCTCGCTTGCAATATTCAGCAAAACGTCCATTTGAAAGTTTAGAAAAAATTGAGACTGAGCTTGTAGTCGCTCAATTTACTAGCAGTTCTTTAAAAAACGAAGTTAAGGGGATAGGTGGCAGTCGGTCTTTGCATACTAAAGGTTATTTTCCAATAGAATTTATTCATAAATTACCAACTTCTAAGATTATTGGCTGGGAGAATAAAGGTGGTAAGGAATTAGAAATTGGTATTTCATATGCGATCATGGATAATACAATTCAATCTTTCCCTTGGAGAATTAAGGGAAGTCCAGCCGTAATTAATTTAGTTGAAGAGCGCATTTGGCATACAGCATTAAAAATTACAGAAGAACCGGAATGGTTATATCGAATTGATTTTTTGTTAGCTAAATATGAAAAAATCACTGAGCCACCAGGTTCACGTCCTGTTGAAGCGAGATATGTAATAGCTCCTTTGCCTGGGCAAGAGCGCAAGGAATTTTTAGAGAAATATTTAGCGATCGCCAAAAATGATCGTGATTTTCGCGGTAAGTGGGGACACGGTAAACAAATAGTCGGAGTTAACAATATTGGTGAAATTACTTTTGAGTTTATTGATGGTAAAGAAATAGCTGTGCAAACACTTTGGTGGCGTCTTGAAAGTTGGGAAAAAAACAAGCTTTTAGAACCTTTCCCCTTAACTAGATGTGAAGTATCTTTGCTTTTTGATGACAAAGATTACCCAATGGCTGATATTTTGAATGAAAGATTCACTCTAGAAAACCTGCTTGAATAACCGTTTTGATAAGTTTTCACTCATAGTAGTTTTGCACCTTTGATAGAAATAGTCAGGCTAGGCGATCGCATTAAAGTCCCTTCCCACCCCAATTAAATGCGGTCAATTGCCATGACTGTAAAAGAGTCTATCAGAATTAAGTAATTTATTATACATGCTTTTTTAATTAGATAAATTGATTTGAATTGTAAACCCAGTCTGGCTTTTACATCATTTCTCATCAATTAAAGTATAAACAGTTACTTGTATTTATTTGTTGGTGTCAATGCATCTGTAACTTATCTTAAAAAAAAGTTTTGTCAACTCATACTCATATCGACTATGATTTATATAAGATAAAAAACTTCCTGCAAAGCCTTGTTATCCCTAGGTAGAGCCAGAGAACAAGAAACAAAAAAATTACAACATAAAAAAGGAGTACAAAATGAACTTTACTCGTTTTGAACACATTAACCTTGCTTGCAAAGATATTGATGCAACCAAAAAGTTTTATCAAAGCATCTTTCCTGATTGGTATGTGCGCGTCGAAGGAGTATTCAACGGTAATCGCTGGATGCATTTTGGCAATGATCAATTTTATCTTGCACTCAACGATCATCCTGAGTTAAAGCATGTGCATACGGCTTACGAAAATATCGGTATCAATCATGTAGGCTTTACGATTAAAGATGGGGAAGCGATGAAAAAACAGCTTGATTCTGAAGGTATTGAGTATTATACAATGACTGCACCAGAAACGAAGCACAGAATTTATGTTAACGATCCTGATGGGAATGAGATTGAGTTAGTTGAATATAACTCAGAGTATGCATTGAGGTAATTTTAGTTAGGACAAAAGGAATGAGTACAACAAAGAAAGTTGCTGTAGTTACTGGTGGAAATCGCGGTTTAGGATTTGAAGCTTCTCGTCAGTTAGCTAAACTCCAATATCAAGTAGTTCTCACCAGTCGAGATGAAGCAAAAGGTAAAGCTGCGGCTGATAAGTTGCAATCTGAGGGATTAGATGTAACATTTCATCCTCTTGATGTGACTAGTGATGAAAGTAGCCAAAAATTAGCTGAATTTATTTCTCAGCAATTTGGCAAACTTGATGTATTAGTCAACAACGCGGGTATATATATTGATGAACAAGCTGGTAATGACAGTGTTTTTGATGCCAAAATTGACACCGTGCAGCAAACGATGGAAACGAATGTTTACGGTGTTTTGCGAGTGACTCAAGCGTTAATTCCGTTAATGAAGAAACAGAATTATGGAAGGATAGTTAATGTTTCTTCTGGGATGGGACAACTTCATGATATGGGTGGTGGTTACACCGGATATCGGCTTTCTAAAGCTGCTTTGAATGCCTTAACGCGGATTTTTGCGAGCGAATTACAAGGCACAAATATCTTAGTTAATTCGGTTTGCCCTGGTTGGGTCAAAACAGATATGGGTGGGGCAAATGCACCCAGAACTCCAGAACAAGGAGTTAATACAATTCTTTGGCTGGCAACTCTTGCAGATGACGGTGCTACGGGTGGATTTTTCCGGGATAAAAAAGCAATTGATTGGTAATATTATTTTGCTTCGCGCACTCGTCGCGTCGCAAAAAAGACTTTTGCAAGAAGTCTAATAAAAGAAGTGCGATGTGTGGTGACAAGCTGTTGTTTGTTTACGCACTTCTTCTATTTTTATTTATTCTTCTTGTCTTTATCTTCGAGTTTGCTGGCTTGTTTCAGCACGGGGATGCACTGATTAATCATCCAGATCAAAACCTCGGTTGGTGAGTCTCCTTGCTGAATGCGGTTTTCGGCTTGGACGCCAATTAGTGTTGTTTGCACAATTAGCAAGAGAGCGATCGCTTTTTGACTTGCGTTTTGACGCTTGTTTTTCATTTCGTACCACCTGAATGAGTTGTTGAATACAGCATCTCTTTGGGGTGGTGAACGCAATCAAGGCGGATAAAATCTTGTTAAAATCAGGAATACATGGGTTTGGGGTGGTAGATTCAATTAGGGGTAGCCCCAAACTTTCTGGTATTTGTCTTTGACTGTCATGCCGAAATATACTTACGGTTCTATAGTAAAAAAACGGGTGAAGCGCCTTTTAGAGGCTTTGCTTGATTTTGCCAATTGGGAATTTGAAGACAGTAAGTTTGATATTAAGTTCAAGTGGGAAGCAGAAAATAGTGCCAACCCGAAGCTGATAATCGAGACAACCCAGGTAGCTTTGGGATACCTGACAGAAAAAGATAAATATCCAAGCAAGTTAAGCAAAACGCAAATTCAAGAAGCGCTGAATCTGCTGAAAGACTTTTTGAAGATTCTAGAGGACAACCGCACCCAAACTCAGGGTGTTGATATTTGGCACTTCACGCTGAAACTGTGGTCAAAGGATAAAAAAAAGAACCTGGAGCAATTTGAACAGGCATGGGAAGCCAATAGACGAGAAAAATCTAAAGCTCTACAGCCGACCCAGAAATCAGACGAGTCTTACTGGCAAGAAATCTGCCGCACGATGCTGGAAAAGCACAAGCGTCTCACCACAAATCAGTTGCTGTTTGCTGATGAAGAGATGAAATTTGAGCTAAAGGAAATTCATGTCCCTTTAGCATTGGTGCAGCGTACCAAACCGAAGAAGTGCAGCGAGGATATTCCAGCAGAACAAGGTTCGCGACTTTACGAACCGAGTTATGAAGAGAAGCAGCGGTTTGAACATGAGGCTTTTTTAGGGCAAATTATACGTGATGGTGTTGGGAAAACTCAAGGACACCGCATCGCTTTAATTGGGGAACCGGGTGCGGGAAAAACTACTCAGTTGCAAACTATAGCTTTTTGGATATTAAACAACAATCTCGGTTTACCAATTTGGATTTCTTTGGCAGACTTGCAAGGAAAGAGTGTAGAAAATTATCTGTTGCAAGATTGGCTGAAGAATGCTTTAAAAGTGGTGGATGTAACAAAAGAACAGAAAGAGACTTTAGGAAAATTATTCAAGAATAATTGTGTGTGGTTGTTGTTGGATGCAGCAGATGAAATGTCCTCACTCCAACCATTAACTGAGATTTCCAACCAATTGACGGGATGGGTGGAAGATGCGCGGGTTGTGCTGACTTGTCGGGTGAATGTTTGGGAAGCAAACGCTAACGCTTTAGAAAATTTCGAGACGTATCGGTTACTCAATTTTGAATATCCGCAACAAGTGCAAGAGTTTATTGGGGGTTGGTTTCACAACAAGGATGCAGACAAAGGGGAAAGATTATGGAATGAATTGGATAAAGCTGAACATCAGCGCATCCAAGATTTAGTCAAAAATCCTTTGCGGTTAGCGCTGTTGTGTAGTACTTGGCAAAGTTCTGATAAAGGTTTACCGAAAACTAAAGCCGGACTTTATCATCTGTTTGTTAAGCGGTTCTACACTTGGAAAAAAAACCGCTTTCGCACGACTCAACAGCAGCGAGAAACATTAAACGCAGCACTGGGAGATTTGGCAAAACGGGCAATTGATCAAGAAACGTCACGCTTTCGGTTGCGCCATGAGTTTGTAAGTAATGAATTGGGCGATCCAGAACAAGAGGATTCTCTATTTTGGTTGGCGCTAAAGTTGGGATGGCTGAATCAAGTTGGACTGGCTGCGGAATCTGACGAAGAGGAAGTTTATGCTTTCTTTCATCCCACATTTGAGGAATATTTTGCAGCCTTGGCGGTTGATGATTGGCACGAGTTTCTAAATCATGTTCCCGACAACCCCGCGCTAGGCATTTATCGCATTTTTGCACCGCAGTGGAAAGAGGTGATTTTGCTGTGGTTGGGACGTGAGGATGTGAGAAAAGATGAGAAAGATGCTTTTTTAGATGCTTTGGTAGGGTTTGATGATAGCTGTGGTGACTTTTACAGGTTTAAATCTTACTTTCTAGCTGCTATATGTCTTGCAGAGTATGAGCACTATAAAGGTACAGAAGAAATCTTTACTCAACTGATATATTGGGGCTTTGGTGATTTAAATAGAATGGGAGAAATATTAGAAACCCCAATTACAACAAATGCTAAGGCTGCATTGTTCGAGACTAACCGCCGTAATTTAACAACGTTTTTAACAAATATTTTACGGGCAAGCCAGGATGAAGTAAGACTCTTAAAATTAGCTAAGATTGCAGTACAAATAAAAACAGATAACGAAGAGGAAGTAGAACAGGTTTTAAATAATCTTCAATCTAGCAAAGACCTGTCAATTCGTTTTTATGCTTCTTGTGTATTAGAAAAACTTAGGAAAAAACATTCTATTTCAATCGAAACTATAGAAATCAACGAACCAAAAGAGAAGTTTTATGTTCTGGATGAAAACAACAAAATAGTGGGACATTTAACTGTTGCAGAATATTTTAATCAATTAAGACAGTTTGCACGATTTATTGATCTAAATAGTGATGACAATAGCCTGCTGATGGAAAATTTAAATAAACTACTAAACTTAGGGCGTAATAATTTTAACCGTAGTTTAATTGCCCATGCTATGGGAGAAATATGTGGGGAAAATTTTAATATATATAATGCTTTAATGAAGATAATGTATGCGAGTAAAGAAGGAAATGTTTTACAGTCAGCTTCTTTTTGCCTCATTGATATACTTCAAAGCCAGATTTATCCATTAGCAGTTAATAATTTAAAAGAATGCATAAATCAGAAAGAAGAAGACAGTTTTCAATTTGTACGTAGAATATATTGCTTTGAAGTCATCTGGCACTGCGCCCAAAGTATGCCCTACCCTGTCTTTTATCAAGCTTGGCATCAGCAAGAGAAAGTGAAAGATGGAGAGTAGGAAAGAAAAATACTTTCTCCAGCCAAAACCGAAATCACACATATCTCACGTCGCGGTAAGTTTGGCTCCACATTCCTTTAACCGCTCTTGTTCCCACGCAGAGCGTAGGAACGAGGGGGTGGCTAGGATTGCATCCCGCGCAACACTTGCCGGATAATATCCGATGGGACTTCATCAGTCACCGTCACTACACCAATCTGCGTTGGCAAAACAAACCTAACTTTACCGTCTTTGACTTTCTTATCTGTTTGCAACGCCTCAATTATCGCTTCTATATCCACCCCATCGGGTAATTTTGTCGGTAAACCGGCTTTGGCAATCAAAGCGTCTTGCCTTTGTGTATCTTCTTTTTGCCACATCCCCAATTCCGCAGCAATCTGCCCTGCTGCTACCATCCCAATACCTACAGCTTCACCGTGATTTACTAAACGATAACCTGTCAAGCTTTCTACAGCGTGTCCGATGGTGTGACCATAATTAAGAATTGCCCGCAGTCCGGCTTCTTTTTCGTCTTTGCTGACAACATCAGCCTTAGCTTGACAAGAACGGCTTAAAATGCTATCGATTAATTCCGGCTTGACGTAGCGGTGTTGATTTAGGTTCTTACTCGCTTCCATTTGGGCGAACAATTCCGCATCCCAAATGACACCGTACTTGATAACTTCTGCCATTCCCGCGCGAAACTCACGCATGGGTAAGGTTTTCAGGACTTCTGGATCGATTAAAACCAAACGCGGTTGATGAAATGCGCCAATCAAGTTTTTGCCTTGGGGATGATTTACGCCAGTTTTGCCACCGATCGCCGAATCTACCATTGCTAAAAGTGTAGTTGGCACTTGGACAACATTAATCCCCCTAAGCCACGTAGCAGCCGCGAAGCCTGTCATATCACCAACAACACCCCCCCCCAAAGCCACCATAGTTGAGGAGCGTTCTAGGCGGTTTTCTAAGGCAGCATCGTAGAGTTTTTGGATTGAGTTCAGGTTTTTGTAGCGTTCACCTGGTGGAAGCATGGAACTGACAACTTCAAAACCAGCAGATGTCAAGGAAGCGATCGCTCTTTCCCCAAAATGCTTAAAAATCGTCGGGTTAGAAACCAGCAGTATCTTCTTGCCTAGCTGCAAACTGCTCATTTGTTCGCCTAATTGGTCAAGGCTACCAGATGCGATCGCAATCTCATAAGACTGCTGCGGTAAATTTACGTTAATTACAGCCATCACTAAACCCCCCTCTGCCCTCTTTTCTCGCATTCTACGCACGTGGAGACAACAATACAAGGGGCAAAAGTGACTAATAACTGTTGACTAATGCTTGAATAGATATTAGTAAAGTCTTATGGAGAAAGGTAAATGTTTGCTGTGATATCTTATATTGGCTTTTTAGCTTTGTTCTTTGGTATAGCTGTAGGTCTGCTGTTTGGTCTGCGTAGCGCGAAGATTATTTAATTGATGATTATCTCACCCAGAGGCGCAGAGGCGCAGAGAAAATCTTTGCGTCTTTGCGTCTTGCCGAGGAGCATCCCAATTTTGCCGCAATACCCTAGAAGGGTATCGCTACACAAACAAAGCCTGCCTTCGCAGGCTATATGAGTCCTAGAGCCTGCGAAGGCAGGCTTTGTTAGCATAGCCCCAGGCTTATAGCCTGAGGGCTTTTTGCCAAATTGGGATGCTCCCTCTTGCCGTGAGATTTAATTAATAACGCCTTGAGTTGCTACCTTTTCCTGATTTTTGGAAGGACGCATTTCTAAACCGAGTAAATTGAGCATTTCTTGGTCGGCGTTGTATTCTGGGCAAGGAGTGGTAACAGTTAACATGTGACCGTCGTCGCTGGAAAAGATGGAATTTGCTCCTGCCATGAAGCAAAAAGCTTGCTCAACTTGAGAAAGTCTCGCTCTACCTGCACTGAGACGCACATCAGAAGCTGGCATCAAAATACGAGCAGTGGCAATCATTCGCACGACATCCCAAATAGGGACATCAGGCTGATTTTCTAATGGTGTGCCTGGAACTTGGGAGAGAATATTGATTGGCACGGACTCTGGATGTGGCTGTAGTGTTGCCAGAGTGTGCAACATCGAAACGCGATCGCCTACTGTTTCACCTAAACCAAGTATACCGCCAGAACATACAGTTACATTTGTGGAGCGGACATTATCGATTGTGTTTAGGCGATCGTCATAAGTTCTGGTTGTAATGATAGTGTTGTAATATTCCGCTGACGTATCCAAGTTATGGTTATAAGCATACAATCCCGCATCTTCTAAGCGCTTTGCCTGAGATTCGGTCAGCATTCCCAAAGTGCAGCACACCTCCAAACCTAATGCTGTCACCTCTTTAACCATTTCCAGAACTTCATCAAATTGGGAATTATCCCGCACTTCTCGCCAAGCAGCACCCATACACACACGACTAATACCGCTTTCTTTGGCTTTCTGAGCAATGCTAACAACAGTTTCTTTTTCTAAAAGTGCTTGTGGCTTCACCTCTGTTTTGTAGCGAGAAGATTGAGCGCAATAGCTGCAATCTTCTGGACAAGCTCCTGTTTTAATCGAAATTAGCTTGCAAACTTGAATTTTTCTTGAGTCATGATATTGGCGATGCACGCTAGCAGCTTGATAAATCAGCTCTAGCAATGGCGTATTATATATCGCCGAAATTTCTTTATAGTCCCAATCGTCGCGTATTCTCACCGACATCACTATCCTTGTTGTAGAGTGGATTGATCAGAAGTTTTCATGCCTGCGGAATCTCCACGCTCCAGTAAAGCGTTCGGGCAAACATAAGAATCGAAATGCTGCTGACGTGCGCTTACCACCGTTCCTGCTGAATCTTTCCGCTGTAGATATTAGACATCAGCTTATCACTTTCGGGCAATGGGGAGAGTGGGAGAGTGGGAGAGTGGGAGAGTGGGGGGAGGGGGAGATGGGGGGAAAGAAGAATTATTCTCCTTGTCTCCTTGTCTCCTTGTCCTCCACTCCCCCACTCCTCCACTCCCCCATGCCCCAATCTTTTTTCTTTAACAAAATAGTAATAAATAGCACAATTGTCCTTAACAGGAACTATTATATAAACCCGTTGGGTGTATTTAACGAGGTGTTGCTGATTGACACTTGTGTTTCCGGCTGAAACTCGCCGCATCAACGTTTGCCTTATGCTTTGATGCAACGCCCTAACACAAAAGTACCCTGCGAGGGTACTGTAAAATCGATAGCGGATGTGTCGAAAATAAAAAGTAGAAGATTTTCTGAACACATAAACCACGGATACGCCGTTGGTATTGCTTTTTATGCTCCTTTCGCTCATTGGAGTTTAAGCCACTTCTCATGACTTAGTTTTAAAAAGGAGAACATCTTGCATGGCTAGAAACAAAAAAAGATCATCAGGGTTTGACTGTAAGCATCAAATTTATTCTCGATGCCCTATTTGTTGTATTATCCCGCCACACGTGCTGGAAAAGGTTGCTGTTAATGGAAGTCCTGAACAGCGTCAGTGGGCTTTTCATACATTAAATATTTCGGCACAATTGCGCGGACGTCGGGATGTGGTAGGTGGTATCACCTTCGCAGCTCAACCAGGTGAAAAGCGTCGCACCATCTATGATGCCAAAAATAGCGAACAACTCCCAGGCACGATAGTACGTAGCGAGGGAAGTCCTGCTAGCAGTGATGAAATGGTGAACGAGGCTTACGATGGTGCAGGGGCAACTTATGATTTGTATCATGAAGTCTTCGAGCGCAATTCTGTTGATGATAAAGGGCTGCGTTTAGACTCCACGGTGCATTTCGGTAAAAAGTACGATAACGCCTTTTGGAATGGCAGTCAGATGGTTTATGGTGATGGCGACGGAGAGCTTTTTCAACGCTTCACCAAGTCAATTGATGTGATTGGACATGAGTTAACTCATGGTGTAACTCAGTTTGAAGCTGGTTTAATATATTTCGGGGAATCTGGCGCACTCAACGAGTCTATGTCTGATGTCTTCGGTATCATGGTCAAACAAAGAGTAAATAATGAGACGGCAGATAAGTCGAGTTGGATCATTGGGGAAGGTCTATTTACGCCAAAGGTCAAGGGTGTAGGTATCCGCTCGATGAAAGCGCCAGGGACAGCATACGATGATCCCGTGTTGGGTAAAGATCCGCAACCCGCACTCTATAAAGACCTTTTCACCGGCATGCAAGATAATAATGGGGTGCATATTAACTCAGGTATCCCCAACTACGCCTTTTACTTAGCAGCAACGGAAATTGGTGGTTATGCTTGGGAAAAAGCTGGGAAAATCTGGTACATAAGTTTACGCGATCGCCTGCGCTCTAAAGCTAATTTTAAACGCGCTGCTAACACAACTATCCTAGTTGCTGGAGAACTCTACGGCATTGATAGTAAGGAACAAAAAGCGGTGCAGAATGCTTGGCAAAAGGTAGGAGTTCTTTAAAGTTACGAGTAGAGACGCTTCGGTTCCTCGCGTCTCTACAAAATTATGAGTTCTGAAGCAAGCAACTCATAATTATATGAAGGACTAATTGTTTGCGTGTTGTATTTAATTGCTAGACTAGGAGATAATACTGTTTTCCTCCTAGTTTTTGTATTTTTCGCAGCGCATACAACACGACGGAGACTAAAAAATGCGGATCTCCTTTGAACGCTCAGGTGGCTTTGCTGGAATAATCAGGACAACAAACATTGACACTGCTACTCTGCCGCCAAACGAATGTAAACAGGTTTCTGAACTAATTCAATCTGCTAGTTTCTTTGAATTACCGCAAACAATCACTTCAGATACACGAGGAAGCGATCGCTTTCAATATACATTGACTGTAGAAGATAACGGTAAGCAACATACAATCACCGTCGGTGAATCCGCGCTCTCCGGTGAGTTAAAATCCCTAATTGAATGGCTGAAAGACGCCCCCACGACAAGGTGAGGCAGGGGAGCAGGGGAGGCAGGGGGGGCAGGGGGAGCAGGGGGGGCAGGGGAAGAAATATTTCTTCTTTGTTCTTTTTTACCCTTTTCGCTTTCCCCCTCCTCAAATTGCCTAATGCCCAATGCCCCATGCCCAATGCCCCATGCCTAATTTTTTATAAAACTTCCCAGCCGGTTCCTTTGTAACCATATTGGAAAATTTCGGGATGCAGAATTTCTGCCAAAATTTCTAAAGAATCTGCTAATCGTGGTCCTGGACGATTGAAATAGGCATTGCCATCAGTAATACAGACTCTACCAGTTTGGGTGGCGTGGAGTTTTTGCCATTCTGGACTTTGAGTTAATAACTGGGCTTCTTGACGAGTGCGATTTAAATCAAAACCGCAGGGCATAAAAATAACTGCATCTGGATTGCTAGATATAAGCGTTTCCCACTTCAATTGAGCAGAAGGTTGACCGGCAACGCTAAACAGCGATTGTCCTCCTGCTAAGTTGACTAATTCCGGAATCCAATTGGAAGCAGTCATTAAAGGGTCAGTCCACTCGATACAAGCGACTTTGGGCAGTTCTGTTAGAGAAAGTCCTTGGATTCTTTGCTTGATAATTTGGACGCGAGCTTCTAGGTTTTCTAACACCTTGACTGAATCAACCTCGAAGGCTTTGCTTACTCGCTCAATATCCGTCCAAACATCCTTGAGAACATTAGGTTGTAAGGAAATAATTTGGGGTGAATTGTTGGTGAGGGTAGCAACTGCGTTTTCAACATCGCCCAAACTGACAGCACAAACATCACACTGGTCTTGGGTGACAATGTGAGTGGGCTGCAATTTTTCTAAAACATCAGTTTTGATTTGATAGATGCTGAGGGCAGATTGCAACAAGTTGTTGACTTTATCATGAATCTCCCCGCTGGGGGCATTGCTGTCTAGCCTTGCTTGGGTGCAAACAGGGCGATTTTTGATTTCTGGAGGGTAGTCACATTCGTGCGATCGCCCGACAATCTTATCAGTTAAACCCAATGCGGCTAAAATCTCCGTTCCACTGGGAATTAGGGAGACAATTCTCACGTTACTCTCTGTCATTGCTCCACCTTCGCAACAGCTTATCATCTTAATTGTTGCAAAATTTGGTAGATTATGTATCTTTCCCCAGGAGAATGCACAAGTGTCAGTGAGAAGATAAAAATAGGGGCAGAGGGTAGATGAGGAGTATTTTCACCACTTTTTTACACTAAATCGTCATTTATACTACTTAGATTAATTTGTACTATATAAAACAAATAACTTTATTTGTGTTTCCGAACACTTATAAAGTTAATATTACAGCTATATTAAATTTATGGCTTAAACATATAAATATATTTATGTACTATTTTTCATCGCAAATTTAATATATTTTGCGTCTATGCGCCAATGTTTGAAGGGATAATAGTACATAAGGACAACTAAATTATTTTAAATGTGAATCATACTTTGGTGACAATGGCTGGTTATGAAGTTAGGGAACTGATTGGCAAAAAGGGTCTAGTTAGTCACCATAGCAAAATTATAAGAGTTAATCATAAAAAATATTTTTTCTAATTATGAAAAACCTTATGAAATAGTTCTACTAAAAAAACGGTTCCACTTTAACCGTTGAACTGCAAGGCAGAGTCATTCCCAAGAGCAACAAGTGCGAGTGTTGGCAGTGAGAGATATTACAAAACGCAAGCAAACCGAAGAAAATTCGCTCATACGGGAAAATTATCTGCGATCGCAAAGTCAGACACTGATGCAACTGGCAAAAAGTAATACATTCCAGCAAGGCAATTTAAAAGCAGTATTAAAAGAAATTACTGAAGCAGCAGCGCGATCGCTTTTAGTGCAGCGAGTTGGCGTATGGTTATACAATTCAGACGAATCAAAAATTGAATGCATTGATTTATATGATGTTAGCACAAAGCAACATAGCGCCGGTCTTTCCCTTTTAAAAGCGAATTATCCAGCTTATTTTCAAGCTCTGGAAGAGGAACGTAGCATTGCAGTAAATGATGTCTTCAACGACAAAAGAACCCAAGAATTTGCCGAGTCTTATCTTTCTGTGCTTGGGATAACATCGGTGTTGTATGCACCGATTTGGTTAGGGGATCGATTGGTGGGGGTAGTTTGCCACCAACACGCTGGAGGTGTTCGTCAGTGGACTTTGGATGAAGAGAATTTTGCTGCCTCGATTGCAGATTTAGTCAAAGTAGCAATCGAAACGAGCGAGCGGAACGCTGCACAGTCAGCACTGAGAAATAGTGAGGCAAAATTGCGGGCAATGTTTGAGCATTCTTCTATTGGTATTAGCTTTGCAAATATGGATGAACGCATAGTAGATAGTAATCCTGCGTTATGTCAAATGCTAGGCTACAGCCAAGAAGAACTATCCGGCAAACGGATCACAGATTATATTTATTCAGAAGATTTGACTACAGATTTAGACTATCAACAAATAGTAACCGGAAATGCCGTAGACCCAAAGCGGGCTGTCGCAAAACATCCCTTGGAGTTAGAAAAGCGTTTTCAACATAAAGACGGTAGCTTAGTTTGGACTCAGATTTCGGTTTCTTTAATTTGCAACACAAATGGTGAGCCTGAGTTTTTCCTGACGATTATAGAAGATATCACAGAACGCAAGCGAACTGAATTGAAATTGCTTAAAAGTAAAGAAGCAGCAGAAGTAGGCAGTCGCGCAAAAAGTGAATTTTTAGCAACTATGAGCCATGAACTGCGTACACCTCTGAACGCAATTATGGGCTTATCTCAGTTGCTGCAACAAAAGATAGTTGGTACACTCAATGATAAGCAAGAAGAATATATAAATTATATATATAGTAATGGTGAACAGTTGCTGGCACTGATTAACGATATCCTTGATTTATCTAAGGTAGAAGCCGGCAAAGAAGAATTAACGCTGCTACCTTTGCAAGTGCAAGATATTTGTAATTATGTAATATCGACAGTGTGCGATCGCGCTTTAGAAAAAGGATTGCAACTCACAACCGAAATAGAGCCAGAAGCAGATGTTTGTATTGCCGATGATCGACGAATGAAACAAATGCTTCTAAATCTGCTCACCAATGCGATTAAATTCACCCCAGCAGGTAAAGTATCGCTGACGGTGAAAAAAGTACCACAAGGTATGATATTTACAGTTTCAGATACGGGTATTGGTATTGGCTCAAATCAGTTTCAATTTTTGTTTGAACCGTTTAAACAGCTTGACAGTCGCTTAAATCGTCAGTACGAAGGTACTGGCTTAGGTTTAGCTTTGACGCGCAAGTTAGCGCGACTTCATGGTGGAGATGTGACAGTAGAATCGACTTTGGGAGAAGGTAGTCGATTTATGTTGTTTCTGCCAGATCCAACTTCCCAAAAAGCAGAAAAGTTGCAAAGTGAGGAAATAGCGCAATCGGAAAGAGAAAATAATTCTTCTTTTGTTTCTTTTCCTGTGTCCCCTAGTGCCAGTGTCCCGGATACTACAACCAATAAACGCATCTTGCTTGTACAAGACGAGGAAAACACTGCCATATTGCTGCAAGGTTATCTTCAGACGATTGGTTATGAGGTGGAAAAAATTAGTGACTCAAACAGCTTCTTGCATTGGGTAAGAAATTTTGAACCAGATTTAATTTTGTTGGATGTGCATTTAACCGGGGATGTCAGCGGATGGGATTTACTGAATCTTCTGCGACAGATACCTTCTTCCCAAGATTTGCCGGTGGTAATTATAACACCAGCAGGAATGACTGTAGATCCCAATCGCTTGCGACAAGCTGGTGCTAACGACTATCTCACTAAACCGATTGGTATCGTTCAATTAGAATCGATATTGATACGATATTTGAGTTAAGTTGGGCATTGGGCATTGGGCATTGGGCATTGAAAGAACTCTATTAGAAGGCGCATTACTTTCTTATACCATTTCACGAAATTCATGATACAAATTCTTTTTCCTGCTCTCCCCCTGCCCCCCTGCCTCCCCTGCTCCCCCTGCTGCCCATTTGTATCAACTTTAAAGTGAAACGGTATTACTCCTTTCCCGGTGGAAGAATACCGAAATATTTTTTATCTCACGCAGAGACGCAGAGGCACAGAGAAAGAAAAGATAGGTAATTTTAGAGCGGGAAGAGAGTAAACTTGTTTAATTCCCATTGCCCATTAGCCATTACCGATTCCCCTTAAATTCTTGATAAAGCTGCCATGCTTTAATTATGTTTCCTTGCATGAGGGAGGCAACTGCTGAAAGTGCTTTTAGTTCAGTTATGTTAGGGTTTTTGGCTAAAGCAGGTTGTAGGGATTTTTCCGCTGCTGCTGGTTGCCAATTGTAGAGATGGACAAATGCTAGATAGCCGTAAGCGTAGGGATTTTCTGGGTCTAATTGAGTTACTTTAGTTAAAGATGCGATCGCATCATTGACTCGTCTTTCCAATACGTTTGCTAAACCTAAAGCATACGCCCAATCACGGTTTTGGCCAATATGCTCTAATCTATATGCTAAAGTTAATCTTCCTTGTACCAAATAATCCTGATTTGGGTCGTATTGATTGATACGTCCTACTTCATCAAATATTTGCTCTAGTGCCGATGCTCCCTTGGATAAATTAGCTCCTAATATGCGTAATTGCGTTACTAAATCTAACTCAGGTGCTGGTGTAGCGGTGGCTTGGGGGTCAATTTGCAAAGTAACTTTGGGCACTAAGATAGGATAAGTTTCGCCAGAAATTCGATTGAGATAAGTTGCTTCTAAGGTGTAAATTCCTGGTGCTGTATCAGCACTCGGTAGCATCGCCATCCTTTCCATCACCGATAAATGCTGATTTGAAGTGGAATGTAAAGCCCCCATCGCGATCCCGTGGTCGTGTAAGCACTTTAAATTATCGCTGTTTCGCCAAGTTAATAATACTAAACCTTGTTGTAACTCTTGCGAGGAGCCAGACCACTCATAAGTTACAGGTACAGGTATTCCTGGCGGCGCTTTTTTGGGTACTGTGACTCGTGATAGAATAATCCGAGGGGAAGTTTTTGCCGATAGAGATTTAACTTCTACGGGTGGCAGCTTTTGATGATAAAGTTTAAGAATATTCCGATTAGGTAACTTCCAAGACTTATTTAACTCGAAATCTGGTGATGTCTCCACAGCTTCGACTATGGCAGCTTGGGTTTCTGGAATAGAACCTTGATTGCCAGTTTTGGTGAGAAACCAAGAAAGCGATCGCCTATCTTGCTCAAGAAAGTTTTTTCTTGTTCCTACCTGTCGTCCGTAAACTTGAAAGTTCTCTAATGCCCCATAATAATTTAAATTGTGCTGGTTAATTTCACTCGTAGAAGGCAAAACTCCTAGTGTAGAACGCAGATAGGGTTCTGTTTGGATAATTTGGGCAATTACTTGTCGGTGCGGTAATTCCTGTCCTAAATAAGGATAATGCTGTGATTTTGGACTTAAAGTTTGTGTCATCCAACTACCCAAAATACCTCCCACAGGAAACAAGTTGAGTAACATCAAAATTATTGCCAAACCAACAGTATAAAGACGGGTACGCTTTCCCCAAAGATGACGAGAACAAGTTAACCCATAAGCTAAAAATAATGACAGTACTGGTAAGTAGGGTAATACATAGCGATCGTCTTTGTTAGGGTTGAGAGATGATAATAAATAACTTCCTACCCAAAATATTGCTAACCATTTTAGGGAGTAGGAGAGGGGAGGAGATGGGGAGAGGGAAAGAGGGGGGGAGGGGGAGAGGGGGGGATAAGGATTTTGCAAATTTCTCCAAGTCTCCTTGTCTCCAAGTCTCCTTGTCTCCAAGTCTCCTTGTCTCCAAGTCTCCTTGTCTACTAGTCTTTCTTCCTTAACATGTCCCCAATAGAGTAGTAACCCAAATATAGGGACAAGCAATAAAGGTAAAGAAACTTGATTGGGTAATTGATGCCAATAATAAGTCCAAGCTTCTAATGTATTTAGAGAAGCATCACCTTCAGCAACAGCAGAATCTAATGTTGCCCGCTTACCAGAAGTGAGGATGAGTAGCCAATTGGTGCGATACCAAGGTGCAAACAGCAATACCGACAAGCATAAACTACCTAGTAGCTGTGCTAAACGTTTCCAACGTCGTTGACGTAGTATTGTAAATCCTACCCAAGCGATCGGCGTTAATAAAAAGAATAACGCAGTCTGCTTAACTAACAACGCCAATCCTAACGATAAACCAAAAGCGACTGCCCAGAGGAGGGAGGGGAGGAGGGGGGGATGGGGGAGAGCAGGGGAAGATGAGGGAGCAGGGGGAGCAGGGGGAGAAAGAATAGTGTCCCTGTCTCCTTGTCTCCTTGTCTCCTTGTCTCCTGTGACTTGCCAAGCTGTGAGGCAATAAAAACTTAAGGTAACGACAGATGCGAGGGGATAATCTAAGAGAAACTCTAAACGCAGGCGATAAAGACCGGGTAAAATTTGACATAATGCAGCTGCCCATAAACCTACAGACTGGTTAAATAGGACTTTACCCAAGCCATAGACTGACGAGAGCAAAATCCCACTAAATAACAGCATTACTAAAGTGGCTTGATCTGCGCCAGTGCCAAAGATATTCTGAACAAAAGCTGTAATAATGTAAGTTAAAGGCGGTATTTTAGAAGATAGCAGCCAAAAACTTTGCCACCATTCTGCATCTGACCATTGAGGGTTTTGTAACGCTTGCCAATAGGTTAACGTGCCGGTTAAGTAATCTGCTTGATCCCAAGCTGGAATTGAGCGATCTAGCGTAAACCAAATGCGATCGCATAAAGCACCCAACAGCCAAATTATCCCCAGAATCAGTAGATTATTATACTTATTTCGCTTATTTTGGGCAGCCATATATCGCTTCGCTTCAGTGATGAGTTAAGAGTGAAGAATTATAAATCATAAATTCACATAAAAGCCTAATTTTTTACTTTTAATTCCTGACTCCTGACTCCCGTACAGACGCTTCGGTTCCTTGCGTCTCTCCAAGTCCTGACTCCTAACTCTTTAACTTTTTTCTCATTTTTACATGGGGAATACCCGCTTCTATAAATATTTCTCCTTCTTGGGCAAAACCCAATTTGTAGTATAAAGCTTTTACATACTCTTGGGCATTAATCACAACTTCTGCAATATCCTTGCTTGCTATAATTAACAGTGCCTCTTCCATAATTTTCTTACCAATACCTTGACCTCTAGCTGTAGATAAAACAGCAAGTCTTTCTATTTTTACAGTTTTATCATCTATATATCTTATCCTCGCGGTTCCCACAGCTTGTTTATCTAAATAAGCAATTAAATGCTCACATATTTCATCTTTCCCATCAAACTCTAAAGCTTCTTCTACTTTTTGTTCCTCTTGAAAAACGGCTTTTCTAATAGCTTTAATCTCCAAAAACTCTTCAGAAAAATTGGCTAATCTAATAACTAAATCACTCATCAAACTCTCTTGGCATCCTTGGCGGTTCGATTATAAAATAAGGTGGGCTTTGCCCACCCTAAAAAACCTCAATTAATCTGCACCCTCAATTGGTGCAAAACCTTGACGTTGAATATTTTCCGTTACCGTGCGCGGTTCCAAGAATTGTAACAGGTAATCGGGACCCCCAGCTTTTGAACCTACTCCAGAAAGCTTGAAGCCACCAAACGGTTGTCGGGCAACTATAGCACCTGTAATATTACGATTAACGTACAAATTACCGACTTCAAAATCTGATTGCGCTTGTTCAATGTGTGAGGGAGTTCTCGAATAAAGTCCTCCAGTCAAAGCGTAATTTGTACCGTTAGCAACTTGCAACGCTTGCTGAAAATCTTTTACGCGAATTACTGCCACAACTGGACCAAAAATTTCTTGTTGGGCAATTGTTGAATCTGGCGATACTTCGCTAAAGATGACAGGTCCGATAAAATAGCCTTGATCAGGAGCTGACATTTCCAAAACAGCTTTTGACTCGGCGCGTCCTTTTTCAATATACTCGCGGATGCGATCGCGTGCGGAAGCATCAATCACAGGTCCGACTTGAGTACTTGGTAACTCAGCCTCGCCAATATTCAGCGATTTTGTGGCTTCGACAAAGCGCTCCACAAAGGTATTATAAATCGGTTCAACCACAATTACTCGCGAACAAGCAGAACATTTTTGTCCGCTGTAACCAAACGCCGATTGGACAACGCCGACAACAGCAGCGTCTAAATCAGCACTTTCATCGACAATAATCGCATTCTTGCCGCCCATCTCCGCAATCACACGCTTCATGTGCTTTTGACCGGGTTTAAGAATTGCCGCTTCTGCGTAAATTCGACAACCAACTTCTTGCGAACCAGTAAAAGCGATGACATGAGTATCAACATGATTCACCAAGTAAGCACCAACTTGTGAACCCTTACCAGGAAGGTATTGAAAGACACCTTTGGGGATTCCCGCTTCTAGCAAAACTTCTGTTAACTTAGCCGTAATTACAGAAGAGGTTTCCGCAGGTTTGAGAAGCGTGCAATTACCCGCAACCAAAGCAGCAACAGTCATACCGCAAGCGATCGCCAACGGAAAATTCCAAGGTGAAATCACTACCGCAATTCCCCGTGGATGATAAATATAACGATTAGTTTCCCCTACAATGTCGTAATTAACACCTTTATCCAACCGTTCCATCTCATCCGCGTAATAGCGACAAAAATCTATCGCCTCAGAAACCTCACCATCCGCTTCGCGCACAGGCTTACCGACTTCCAAAACAATCCAAGCCGAAAATTCAGCGCGGCGTTGTTCCATCAAATCAGCAGCCTTCCGCAAAATATCAGCGCGTCGCTTCACCGGAGTTTTCCTCCAAGCAGGAAAAGCAGATTTTGCAGCTTTCATAGCTTGTTCAGCTTGCTCTACACTCAGAAGCCCAATTTTCCCAACTATTTCGCTGAAATTAGACGGATTAACAGAATCAACAACTTCCTGAGTTTGCACATACTCCCCATTCACCAAAGGTAGATACGTCTTCCCAAGTTGTTGACGAACACCTTCAAAAGCAGCTTGCGCTTTCTTTCTTTCCTCCTCCTCAGCATAATCCGTATCAGCAGCAAAACCCTCCTCCTCCTCTCTGCGTCTCTGCGTCTCTGCGTGATATATCTCCATATTTGGCGCAGCAATTAACTCCTCAACCGGGCTATTTTCCAGATTTTGCCGTAAAAACGAACTATTTGCCGTATTCTCCAACAAACGACGAATTAAATACGCCATTCCTGGCAGCAACTCACCGTAAGGACAGTAAACCCGAACTCGATAACCCCTATCAACTAACGCTGAAGCTAGCTTATCACCCATCCCGTAAAGGACTTGCATTTCAAAGCAACGCCGGGGGACTTTTAAAGTTTCAGCTATGGCGATCGCTTTTGCTTGCGATCGCACATTATGACTACCAATGGCAGCATACACATATTGATGATTCTCCAGCAACAACTGAGTTATCGTTTCAAAATTCGCATCCGTTGCCGCCTTATCGTTGTAAACTGGTTGTTGCCAATGCTTCTGTGCAGCTTTGATAGTTTCTTGATCCCAATATGCGCCTTTTACCAAACGAATTGTAATCGGATAACCGCGCTGTTTTGCCCAGGCAATCAAGTTTCGTGCATCTTCCTGACTGTCGCGCAGATATGCTTGAATTGTCATTCCAATATCTGTGCGTTGCTTAAACTCTTCTTCCAGCAAGATTTTTTTCAAGATGCTGAAAGTTAAATCTTTATAAGCATACTGTTCCATATCAAAGTGAACAGAAGCACCACTATCTTTAGCACGACGCAACAAAGTGCGAATGCGCGAACTGACTCGCTCCTCACTACCATTAGCATCTAACGGGTCAAATTGCGAATAAAACGCGGTTAACTTTACAGAAACCTGAATGCGAACAAGTTCACCATCAGCTTCGTCAATTGCCGGAACTTTATTCCAACTCTTGGATGCTTGCACAAGTTGTTGCATTAATTCCAAATAACGGTCAAGATAAGATTGCGCTTCAGTTTCGGTAATTACCGCTTCACCAAGCAAATCGATGGTGAAAGCCATTTTTTCTTTACGCAGTCTCTCTACGGTTTTGATGACTTGTTTAATATTTTCCCCAGAAATATATTTATGCGCTAGAGTTTCAACCGCTGTCCCTACAGTTGTCGCGGCAACTTGTCCCGGCATAGAATCAGGGTTAGCAAAGTTTAGCATTCCCTTGAGAGCCGCTGGTAATTCTACAGACTCCGAACCTAAATATTCTTGTAAATGCGCCGCGATTTCTGCTTTACTATGTAAAGCAGGTAAAGTATCGATAAAGCGAAATAGCTGCACCCGCAATCCAGGATTGCTCATCGCCCAAGCTAGCAATTTATCATCCCAGCGCATTTGATCGCGCAGAGAAGCGAAGAAAGAACGATTTTCTTGCGTCGCTGCTAAAAGCTGTTTGGCGATTTCTTGAGTTTTCGCTTCGTAAGTGCTTTTTTCTACTTGTAATACCACTGATGACATCCTTATTTAAAGCTAGGCTTTTTTGGCAAAGCCTGTATTTTCTATTTTGACTCTTGGATTGTGCGAATACCACATCTAGAGGTTATGCGATGCGTAGATTTTGGGAAAAAACCTTTGTGAAACCCCGATAAAATAAAAGCAATTCCACCAAAAGGCAGCATTTATGGCAACCCAAATCGGTGAAGGAAAATCTTTGACTGAACTGGTAATTTCTTGGGAAGCTTTACCAGAGAATTTTCAACTTGAGGATGAACCTGTGGAAAATACATCACAGCCAATTTTGGCTGGTGCTTTGCGTGAAAGCTTAGAACTTGCAGGATTTATTCAACCTCAAATGTTGATTGCGTCAAACTTTGCTCTTTGCGCTACTTTAAACGGACAATTTATCGCTAAAGCACCCGATTGGGTTTATGTTCCAACTGTTAATCAAAATTCCGGGCAAAATTTCGGAGAATGCAAAAGCTATACACCAAATTTAGAAGGTGATATTCCCACAATTGTGATGGAATTTCTTTCTGATAGCGATGGGGGAGAATATTCAGTTAAACGAACTTATCCCCCTGGAAAATGGTTTTTCTACGAGCAAATTCTCAAAGTTCCCGTTTACGTAATTTTTGACCAAAATGGAGGGTTATTAGAATTTTACCAACTCGAAAATAAGCGATATGAATTGCAGCAACCTAATTCTGATGGACTTCATTGGATTGATTCAATGAGCTTATTTTTAGGGACTTGGCAAGGAACAAAAGAAGCTAGAACGGGTTACTGGTTGCGCTGGTGGGATGAGTCAGGTAATTTGTTGCCGTGGGCAGTAGAAAGGGTAGAACAAGAACGTGAACGTGCTGAACAAGAACACCAACGCGCTGAACAAGAACGTCAGCAGAAAGAAAAACTTATCGCCTATTTACAATCTCAAGGCATCGATCCTAATACTTTACTCTCAGAATAAATCGATTCAATAATGATATCATGTCCGACAAATGACATATAAATAAATATGAAGCTTTACTAAGTGGCATTAGATTGCTTATGAAATAAAAGCTGTCGTTACCAACGTCGAAGCTGTGGTTGTTTAATAAAGTTTAGATTACCGACTTATTGGCAACCTTGTTTTTTCACGAATCCAAAACATACTGCTATGGGTATGATTTGTATAAGGCGATCGCCCTTACTTTTAGTATAATCACTACAACCTATAAACTATTTTCTTTTAGGAACCGCATATCGCATTCCCCCTTTAACAGCGACGGTATCACCTTTGTAACGAGGAATAATATGAATACTCGCGTGCATTATATTTTGACCCGCATCTCGATTAATGTTCATTCCCACATTAAAACCATCAGGTTTAAATTTTTGGATGAGAATTTCTTGCACTTTATTAACCATCAGCCAGCAAGCAGATTGCTCTTTCAATGGTAGCTCAAAATAATTACTCACATGGCGTTTGGGTATAACCAAAACGTGACCTTTATTTACAGGATAACCATCAAACATTGCATAAGCTGTGGCAGATTCCGTTAGTAAGCTTAGATGGGTATAAGGATTACAAAATATACAATTATTGATTGAATTTCTTTGGTGATTGTAATGAACATATTCGTAAATTTCACAATTATCGTCTAAGTTAATTGAATTAAAGGGAAGTTTGACAATACACTGATATGTAGGCTTTTTATGAATATAATGCTCTCGAAATCCTTCTTTTTTTATATCTCTTCTAACTGCATAATAAGCCTTACCTCCTGGTTTTAAGAGGTGTGATACTCCCATAAGAACGTTAGCTTGTTCTTCCGGAAACAAAACATTTAAAACATAAAAGCAAATTATTGTATCAAACTTGTCATGAGGAAGTTCAGGAAAATAATAAGGATCGTAACCTGTAATATCAAAGCCTTTTTGTTGTAATAATTTAACATCATTACCAAAACCACAACCAAAATCTAATATTTTACCTTTCAGTAAATTTTTATTTAATAAAAACTTTGCAGGAAATGATAGATAAATTCTTTCTATTGCAGTGAAGTAGCTAAAATTATTTTTTTGCTTCATAGATACATAAATTTTCGGTGATTACACGCTATCGGGTGGAGTTTCTCAATCACATTAATAAGATTGCACTTTCTCTGGTGAGAAGCAAAGCGTCTCACAATAGAAACAGGATATTTTAAGATATGCACTATTAAAGATTTTTAGCTCAGTACAAATACGGAAATGATTTACGGGTTCTGTTTTCCCGCTTAGATTTGTCATTGAAAAAAAGCGATCGCATGTTGTCTTTATGCGATCGCCTATTCTTCTTCTAAAATCGTTTCAATATTCTGTGCTGTATAGAGACGGACAATTTAAATTTTGGCGAAAGCTTTTAACTTCATCCGATTCAATCACTTCGACGTTGCCATTGTTGCGGATCGCGTTTCACGTGAAAACAGGCAAGAATCACAATTTTATCTTCTTCAATCAGGTAAAAAATTCCGTAGGTAAATCGACGAATCAAAGCGCGTCGAACTTCTCTATGTACCAAAGGATAACCTGAAAGATTGCGTCCCACAGAAGATATACAGCTATCAACTGCACGTATAAACTCAAAACCCAATCCGGGATTGTGTTCTTCGTACCACTCAAAAGCCTCTTCGATATCAAGTTCTGCCTCTGGGCTAATCAGTAATTTATAATCCATTATGAAAAACCCAGTCTTTGCTTCATGTGTTCCCAGCTTGAACCCTGCATTGGGTTTTGGTGGTATTCTTCTAGGCGTCGGTCTAATTCTTGCTGTTGAGCCTCACTGACACGTACTGCCGCAGGTGTAGTGAGGATGCTATCCCACAAATCCTCGGCAAGTTGTATGCGCTCGGCTACACTTAATTGGGAAATGTCAACTTTCAATAACGGATGCATACTCATCACACCAAGGTTTAATCTTCTCAATATTCTACCTCTATCGGGAGAGGGATGAAAGTACCTCTGTTTTGTTTTTTTCAGCGCGATCGCCTAAACATTTTTTATCAGACTCAAAATCTAAATCGCATGGAATAAAAATCACCATCCCTCTTTTCAGTACAAACGTATCCAGATTCGCTTCAAAAATTATTTCCCAAGAACGGCATCTTGGTTAACGTATCATCATCTTGTGTTGTAGAAGACATCAGTTTCTTTACTTTGCAAAATTTTATAATTTTAAACTTACGCAGTTGAAGTAACTAGCTGCGATCGCCTTGTACAAACTTCAGATTTAATTGATAAATAAGCTTAAATCTATCCGCAGATTATCGCCAGAAATTAATTTCTGATCTAGCATAACTAGCGAGCCTGTTCAGCGAATCTCTCAACAATGCTTTGAACGCGTCTCACTGAGAAAATTATTTGCACATCAGGTACATCATATAAATGGATAGTGTCTATGCTCACAGCTATTTGTACTTTATTTGAAGGTGACTATCACTACGGCGTAGGAGTTTTAGCCAACTCTCTTTATAATCATGGTTTTCGCGGGGTAGTTTGGGTAGGCTATCGTGGAACTTTGCCACCTTGGGCTAAACCTCTTAAAAGTGATCAAGCTTATCAAGAGTTTTCTCTAGCATCCGATTGTGTAATTCGATTCATTGAGCTAAATACCTCAAAGTTTTTGTCTAATTACAAACCCGATTTTATGCTTCAACTTTGGGAAAGTTATTGCCCAGAAGTTGAAGCATTATTTTATTTCGATCCTGATATTGTCAACAAAAGTTCCTGGGATTTCTACGAACAGTGGGTAAGTCGCGGAATTACCTTATGTGAGGATGCTTATGACTATATGCCCGTTAATCATCCTAATCGATTAGCCTGGAAAGAACTTGCTGAACGCTATGGTTATGTATGCCATCGCGAAACAGACCGATACTACAATTCTGGCTTTATTGGAGTGAGGCAAAACCAAAAGTCCATACTTTCGCTGTGGCAGCAATTACTAGAAACCTTTGAATCCGCAGGATACATCAATCTCAGTGATTTCAATCTTTCATTAGGGCGTTATCCCTATTTCCAAAGCGATCAATGTATCCTTAACTTGGCGCTCATGTTGACGAATGTACCACTAAGCACTGTTAGTCGAATGGGAATGGATTTTGGTGGTGCCAGTGTCGGTATTATGTCACATGCATCAGGAGCGCAAATAAAACCGTGGCGCAAACAATTGATTTTTAAGGCTTTGGAAGGTGTACCTCCAACTATGACAGACAAAGCATATTGGCTAAACACTCAAACACCTATTCAACTATATTCGCCAGCGCAATACAGCCAGAAAAAAATTGCTCTGCGTAGTGCAGCTGCGATTGGACGCTTTATCCGTCGCTCTTAAAAGTTGTCATCAGTTTCGCTTATGTTCCGATTCAGACGAAGGCGTAAGCGACTATCAAAATTAATGTGGTAATTTTTTAGTTGGCGCTATCTTTTGACTTAGCGCTAACTAGAAAATTTTAAATTGTAAATGCAATCGCTATATTTGCCCTTCGGATATTTTACCTTCTGAGTAGTAGTCACGAAAAATATTCTGGATTTGCAACAGTTCTTGCTGTTCCAACTCTGTTAGAGATTCCAGAGATAGTAATGATGTAAATGAGTTATTAGACTTCTTGCAGAAGTAGGGGAAAGGGGAAAGGGGAAAGGGGAAAGGGTAGGAAAAAAGCTTCTCACGACAGTGCCAAAAAGACTTTTGCAAGAGGTCTATTGAATTGCTCTTCAAATTTGAAAAGCTGCCGAACAATTTCTAAGCTCAGGTTTCTAGCATCTAAAGTTGTAGTCATTGCTTAATTTACTCTCAAATTAAATGTAATTTTACAATCAGGCTAGGATAGAAGCAGACGTGAATTATAGATTTTTCGCAGTTCTAGTCGGAAAGTTGCTCTACGTTACGCTATTAGCAATCAAGTCCTTTTCAGTTTCTTTGTACAGCACTTCATGAATACGAGCGCGAATTAAATTTTGCAATAAGAGTACAATGCGATTGTTTCCCGATACAATGCGATTGTTTCCCGATGCAATGCGATTGTTTCCCGATGCAATGCGATTGTCACCCGATGCAATGCGATTGTGTCTCGATGCATTTAAAAACGCTACGCTTTTAGGCTTAATTGTACTTAGTATGTTGACCGTTTTTACCTCGCTATTCATTCCACCCTACTCCACTTCGTTTCCTTGTGGGTGCGGGATTCCGCGATTCGAGGTTAATTTATCAGAAGCTGTTGCGCTTACAATTTGTCCTAAAACTTTCTCCCCCTCTCCCCCTCAACGAGAAAATTAAAAGCTTCACAGCTTTGTGAAGAGCGTTCTAACCAGAGAAAAGCCGCTCCAATGCAATAATTCTTAATTTCCGATGGCAAAATGTTGCGAATCTTGATTTAATTGATAGACTTGTACCTTGTTAGGTTAGACAGATAGCGCCTTATGGTGCATATCAAGCGCGTAGAACTTACTAATTTTAAATCCTTCGGCGGTACTACTTCTGTCCCTTTACTGCCGGAGTTTACTGTCATTTCTGGTCCTAATGGTTCCGGAAAGTCTAATATACTAGACGCGCTGCTATTTTGCCTCGGTCTGGCTAGCTCTAAGGGAATGCGAGCCGATCGCCTTCCGGATTTGGTAAATAATACTCAAACCGGTAAAGGACGTTCTACTGTTGAAGCTAGTGTGACAGTGACGTTTGATTTGGGAAATGAGGATTTCTCACGCAGAGTCGCAGAGTCGCAGAGTGAGGAAGTTGAGGAAGTTGCCGAAGATGGGGAAGTTGGGGAACAAGAAAATCCCAAATCCCAAATTCCAAATCCCAAATCGTCAGATTGGAGTGTAACGCGCAGGTTGCGAGTCACTCACCAAGGAACTTATACATCGAATTACTACATCAATGGTGAAGCTTGTACCCTGACGGACTTACATGAGCAATTAAACGACCTGCGGATTTATCCTGAAGGCTATAATGTCGTTTTGCAAGGGGATGTTACCAGCATTATCTCGATGAATGCGCGAGAGCGACGGGAAATTATTGATGAATTGGCTGGGGTAGCGTCGTTTGATCGCAAGATTAATCAAGCCAAAAGTACTTTAGACGAAGTTAAGGATAAAGAAGATAGTTGTCGAATTGTTGAGACGGAATTAACTTCACAACGCGATCGCCTTTCTCAAGACCGCGCTAAAGCGGAAAAATATCAAAAGCTTCGCACGGAATTTCTCGAAAAACAATCTTGGGAAGCTGTGTTATCATGGCGCACTCTACAAGCACAACAAGAAAAGTTGGCGAATCAAATTCAATCAGGCGATCGCACTTCTACAGAAATTTCAACTCAATTAACAACCCTTGATTCTCAAATCGCCCAAAAAACTCTTGAGTTGGATGAACTTAATCGACTTGTCAAAGCGTTGGGAGAAGAGGAAGTTTTAGCCGTACAATCTACTTTGGCGACTCAAGAAGCTGAACGTAAACAACTTCAACGTCAACAAAGTGAGTTAGAAACAGCTTTTCAAGAAACGGCAAAGCGTCTGCAACAACAAACGCAAGAAATTCAACAATATCAAGCTTCTTTAGAACAACAATCTCAGCAACAAATTGTAGAGACGCAATTAATTGCCTCTTTACGGGAACAAAGAGATGAAGCACGACAAAGTTTGGAAGGTTCTCGTGAAGCTGCTGCGGAAATTGCTTCCGCTAGTGAAGCTTGGGTACAGCAACAAACTGCGCTAAACCGTCAAATTGAGAGTTTGCTGCAAACTCTGGAACCTCAACGCACTGAGCAAGCGCAACTCCGGGAACGCAATAATCAATTACAAGAGTTGATTCAAGAACAAACTCACTTAGTTGAACGTGATGAACCTTTACTAGCAGAGAAACAAGCTGAATGTACGCAACTGCAAACAGAATTTAATGCTTCTACCGAACCGATTCAAAACTTAGCGCAAACTTTAGTCGCTACAGATCAAGAGCTGCAACTTCAACAAGAAACGCAAAAAAGGTTGCTTTCTGAACAACGAGAAAAACAACGTTCTTTAGATAAATTAGAAGCGCAAGTTGCCGCACAGCAAGAAGTACAAGGAACCCAAGCAAGCAAAGTTATTTTACAATCGGGAATGCCGGGTGTATGCGGGTTAGTTGTACAGTTAGGACGAGTTGAACCGCGCTATCAACTCGCTTTAGAAATTTGTGCCGGTGGACGTTTGGGACATATTGTGGTAGAAGATGACAGTATCGCCGCTGCGGGAATTGAACTGCTGAAACAAAAGCGTGCGGGGAGAGCAACTTTTTTACCGTTAAATAAAATCAATGCATCTAAATATGTCCAAGATGCAACGCTGCGTTATGCGAACGGGTTTGTCGATTATGCGGTGAATTTAGTTGAATGCGATCGCCGTTATCGAGATATATTCAACTACGTTCTTGGTAATACGGTCGTGTTTGACTCCATCGAGCAAGCACGCAAGCAGTTAGGATTATACCGCATCGTCACTCTCCAAGGCGAATTGTTGGAAACCAGCGGCGCGATGACTGGTGGAAGTAACACTCAGCGATCGGCGTTGCGCTTTGGTACGGTGGAAGCAGCGGAATCTGATGAAGTTATTGCTTTGAAAAATCGCTTAAATGAAATTGAGCGCGTTTTAGAACGTTGTGGGGAAGCGATAAATACTCTTTCCGTTAGAGCTAAAAGGCTCTCACAAGAGGTGACAGAAGCGCGTCAGGCGAAAAGAGAACAACAACTGCAATTAGAGCAGTTACAAAAAGAAATAAAAACTTTGACAGCGCAATTAGAAGGAACGCGATCGCAGCTTTCCCAAAATAGGGAAAAGTTAACCGTTGCTCAAACCCGCTTAGAAGTTTTGGATCGGGAATTACCAGGACAAGAACATCAACTGCAACAATTACGACATACTTTATCAGAGTTGGAAGCCTCGCAAACTCCCAGCGAATGGCAAGAAATCCAGGCAATAATTAAAGTTCAAGAGCAACAATTGCAACAACGCGAAACTGCGTTAAGAGAAGCCGAGCAAAGATTAAAAAATCTCGAAAATCAGCAGCAGCGTTTGCAAGAGAAAATTGAAGAAGGGGAACAGCGAATTGGCGAGTATCAAACGCAACAGACATCATGTAGAGACGCGATATATCGCGTCTCTACACAAATCACAGCGATTAGCACGCAAATAGCCGAAACTCGCGCCAAATTGACTGAACTAGAAGCGAATTTAGGAGAAGAAAAACAAAAACGCGATCGCACAGAACAAGAATTGCGTGAGTCCTCACTGCGTCAGCAACAATTACAATGGGAACTGCAAAAACTACAAGAAACTCAACAAACCCGACGCGATGAATTAACCGCAGTCAGAGAGCAACTACAAATTTTAGCCCCAGAATTGCCCAGCCCTTTACCAGAAGTACCCAATAAAGTAGACTTAGAAGAATTGCAGAAAGAATTGCGATCGCTTTCCAAACGTCTACAAGCGATGGAACCAGTGAACATGCTCGCGCTAGAAGAGTACGAACGCACTTCAAACCGTTTGAATGAACTTACGGAAAAATTACAGACATTAGAAGGGGAACGTACCGAACTACTTTTGCGGATTGAAAACTTTACCACATTGCGGCAACGCGCTTTTAAAGAAGCCTTCGACGCGGTGAATGAAAACTTTCAATCAATTTTTGCTACGCTTTCTGAAGGTGACGGCTACTTACAACTTGAAAATCCTGAAGATCCATTTAGCAGCGGATTGAATTTAGTTGCACATCCCAAAGGTAAACCCGTACAGAGACTAGCTTCTATGTCTGGGGGAGAAAAATCCCTCACAGCACTGAGTTTTATTTTTGCTCTGCAACGCTACCGCCCATCGCCATTTTACGCCTTTGACGAAGTAGATATGTTTCTAGATGGAGCAAATGTAGAACGATTAGCTAAAATGATTAAGCAAGAGGCGCAACAAGCACAATTCATAGTTGTTAGTTTGCGTCGCCCGATGATAGAATCAGCCGAACGCACAATTGGCGTTACTCAAGCACGAGGAGCTTACACCCAAGTTTTGGGCATTAAGTTGCCATATGACCATACATCGGCTTGAGTTTTTGTTAATAATAGTGTATATATTAACCGGATTCGAGATCAGGACTCGGCAAGCGAATGACCTCTGAACAAACAATTAGACGCTCTGATATTTTAAACACCCAGGTAATCACCCGCGACAACGCCAAACGGCTAGGAATTGTGAGTCAAGTTTGGGTAGATATAGACCAAAGAGAGGTTGTGGCTCTTAGTTTGCGAGATAGCCTGATCTCTGTTTCGGGTATTCCGCGCTACATGTACCTCAACAGCATCAGTCAGTTTGGCGATGCCATCCTAGTTGACAACGAGGATGCCATAGAAGATGTAGAGATTGATGCTTACAGCAACCTAGTTAACTGGGAAGTAATTACTGAAACCGGCGAAGGGTTAGGTAGAGTGCGGGGCTTCAAATTCAACGGCGAAACAGGTAAAATTTACTCAATCGTCATCGCTTCTTTGGGATTACCACAAATTCCCGAACAATTCCTCAGCACCTACGAATTGCCAGTTGAAGAAATCGTCAGCACCGGTCCTAATAGATTGATTGTCTTTGAAGGTGCCGAAGAACGAGTAAATCAGTTATCAGTCGGTTTGCTCGAACGTATCGGTATCGGCAAGGCACCTTGGGAACGTGATGCAGACGAGGCTTATGATTATACTCCTCGCGCAGTCACACCAGACAAACAACTGCCAAGCGGAGTGCCTTTGCAGCCACCCAAGCCAAAAATTCGCACTCCCGAACCCGTAGCGCAAGAATGGGACGAAGACTATATTGAGGAAGAAGTCCCCATACGTCGCGCTGTCGAAGCCAGACAGTATGAGTCAATTCAGTACGAAGAAGACGACGAGGAAGATAACTGGAGTGAGGCAACGGGTAAAGACAAATATCAAAAACCCATTAGTTACGAAGCCAAACCCGTCAACAACAAGCCATACACCGACGACTACGACGATTACGACGACGATTTAGACAGCGATGCTTGGGATGATGCACCAAAGCCGATAAATATTCCCAAGAAAGTTAAAGAAAGACAGCCAGAATACGAAGAAGAAGGCGGATATTAAGTTTTTTGTCTCGTTCCCAGGCTCCAGCCTGGGAATGCCTTTTTAGAGGCTCTGCCTGTTCCAACTACCTCGCTCGTGTAGTTGATACTTTAGTTCCCCAAGCTCCCAATAATCCTGTGTTTGCAGCCAACTTAACACCTCTTGACGTTGTTCGGCATTCAGATAGCTCTTCCTCCCTTTGTAGTTCAGTCACAGCCCATCAATTCCAGTTTCCTCATAGGCTTGCTTCCAACCCGTGATTGACCCTCGCGATAGGTCTAGAATTGTTTGGATTTCATCGTACAAGTAACCTTGATAAACCAGCTTGACAGAAGAGCGCTTTCCTTACTTCACGCGCATCTGGACGCATATCTATAAAGTCTTGTAGTGAGCGCGATCGCATCAAGTGCAGTTCCCTCTCTTGAATATTGACGCGATACTTGCACTGCGAGTGTAGCAGCTTGTAAATGCTGTCTTATCATTGTTTACTGTTATCGAAGAAAGGCAGAGGGCAGGAGGGAGCTATGCTGAAGCGAATTCTGATTCCTGTCCTCTGCCTGTGACCTGCGGTCACACGGGTTTAAGACCCCTACTGAACTCCTGTTCAGTAGTTCCAAGTCAGGAGGCGTCTGAATCCCCTTTTGACTTGTTCCTTCTGCCCTCTGCCTTCTGCCTCCTGCCTTTTCAAACTTGTATTTATCTCCGTATTATCTCTTGGTCTTGTTCAAAAATCAAATAGGAGTCCTATACATGGATGTAATTTTATATTCTGTAGCAGGGATAACTAACATGATGACAAAATACTTGCCAAAGGATCGCATAGTAAAAATACTGTGCAATTAAAAATCATGCAAAAATACAGCAATCCTCAATTGTTAGCGATCGCCTTAACCGCATTTTGGGTTGAGATAACCCAGCGCACAAATTCAACCATCTAAAATAAGAGCGCGATCGCAGTGAATTTTTTCATAATTATTGTGACCAGAACGCAGATATTATGATTGGCAACTGTCGGTTAAATGTCCACCTTGTGCTAAAGTGTAAATTAGTCACTCAAACACAAAAATTTGCCCGTGCAGACTATCTCAATGAAATGCATTGATGATTCCCAGAAGGGCGCTACAAAGTTAACAGCTACCTCAAGTCAGGAATTGCAAAAGGTATATTGCAGCCAAACAACTATAGAGGCTGCTAGTCCACCCTGATGAAAAAGATTTTTAGACACTAACGTTCTTGTGAAGCCATTGATCAATTCGGCGATCGCTACGGATATCGTTGGGTTTTTCAATGAGACAAGAAGATGACGATTTGAAGCTTCCTCACGAGTAAAGTCTAATAACTTTATTCGTTATATGAGCATGAGGTGAATCAGGTTTTTCAAAAGCTGAGATTCTAACCCTGGTCAACATCGATTGCTGAAAGCACTAGCTTAACAATTCGTAATTATTTGTTGAATCTGGCGGTTTAACTGGAGTGATTGACCAGTATCGTCAGGAAGCGTTGTTCTTTTGAAAATGCAAATTCCAAACTTGCACTTATTCCTAGAACAAAGTGGAGATTAGTAATCGGGAATAGAGCATTGAGAATGGCATTTAATGTGAAAGCTTACAGATAAGAGTAATTCCAGATGAAAATAAAAAAATACAAACAAGTGAAACTTCCTAATGGAAAGACAATATTTTGCCTACATAAGCATGAAGTACAGCTAGTTTATAAAGAAGTACAAACCTACTTCAAAAATGGAATTGAGTTGCACGAAGGCGACACAGTGTTTGATGTTGGAGCAAATATTGGTTTATTCACATTATGGGTGTATCACTTATGTAATCAACATATAAATGTCTACGCCTTTGAGCCGATACCAGCAATTTTTGAAGTGTTGCACGCTAATACTCAAAGTCTAGCTTCAAAACAATTAAGAAGCTTTGCTTACGGTCTTTCAGATGAGTCCAAGACCACGAGTTTCGCTTACTATCCAAGGGCTACCATAGCATCTCAACTATACCCAGGCTTTTCAAAAGAAGAACGAAATGAATTAAAAGAGAAGATGCTGGTAAATCTCCAAGAATTACCCCTGGCTGTAAGTTGGATTCGTTGGCTACCAACCTTCCTACGTTCATTTGTTCTCGAAAAAAAATTAGCAATAGGTTTTCAAGCAAAACAGGTCAATTGTCAGTTAAGAACTCTATCTGAGGTTATACGAGAACATCAGATTCAACGAATTGACTTGCTGAAAGTAGATGTAGAGAAAAGTGAACTAGATGTACTTTTAGGTATTGAAAAGCACGATTGGCAAAAAATTAAGCAAGTTGTTGTTGAAGTCCATAATTTTGAGTGCCGATTGGAAAAAATTATAGACTTACTGAAAAAACACAGATTTAATGAAATTACAGTTGAGCAAGAACCTATTCTCAAAGGTGATGACATTTTTATCGTGTACGCGTTTCAACATCCAGATAGATAAAAAGGAGTATTATGTTTCTCTCGGGTTCTACTTTTGAATCGCTTACCAACAGGATTATTAAATTATTCTCAACCTCTAATTTAAAGGCTTTAAATGAGAAAATTGTATTTCCCATTAGAATTCACTATCTCACTCAGATTCTTGCTCCCCATTTTCAGAAAGCTGGATGATTTTGGATTTGGGTACTTCTGAGGTTCCTTAGCAGCCAGCATCAAAAAAGCCTTGGCTAAACGCTCTCTTACACCACAATTTATTGGCTGTGATACCCATCTTCAACCAGAAACGTTTATTCCCATAGTTCATTATGATGGCTGTAATCTTCCTTTTCAAGAAAACTACTTCGATACTCTCATGATTATTGATGTGTTTCATCATGCGGACAATCCTAGAAGGTTGTTAGAGGAAGCTAAACGGGTTTCTAGGCAACACATTTTAATCAAGGATCACTACTAGAAAAGCTCTAAAGATTTCACCAGTCTAAAATTTGCAGACTACATCGGGAATCAACCTTACGGTATTCATCTACCCTATTCCTTACTGACTGAGGAAAATTGGTATGGCATGATTGCTCAAGCTGAATTACAAGTTTCGGAGTCTCGCAAGTTTCGATACAATCTTGCCGATCCTTGTAGACATATTCTGTTCAAGTTAAAGGTAAGCTAAAATTTATCTAATTTGCATACTCAAATTAACTTCATCAAAATTTGAAGTTTTACCCTTATTTATGATGATGCTGTATTAAAAGTTCCGCTCACCTAATCATCAAGATGCTCAATGCAAAATATGAGCTTATCTTCATAATACCTTTATGAAATATTTAAAATTATTTTCCCATTATTCTCGATAAGTAAATAAGATAAAAAAAGCTTTACCTTCTGTTAATCGCTCGCGTTTAACTGTCTATAGGTAATTAATCATTTTATCATTTATTATCTGTAAGGCAGATAACATAGATATGTATGGCTCTACACAAAATTGTTACACAAGTATCTATTTTTTTGAGTAAATTAATACTCAAGAGAAACTTGATTATGGTAATAACTACCATATTAGCAGTGCTAATAGCTACACTTTATCCATTTAATTTTTCGTTTTCAGATAGTATTTCTATACAAACGATTCTTGCCAGTTTTGACAATGCTAGTTCTTTTGAAGACCTGGTAAATAATATTTTACTGTTTATACCTTTAGGCTTCAGTTCCACTGCTTTATTGCAGAAGATAAATATGAAGCCAATAAGCAAATTTTTCACACTTATAATCATCAGTGCTAGCTTATCACTGACAGTTGAAATTCTGCAAATTTTTCTGCCTTCCAGATCACCTACTCCTGCCGATATTGCTAACAATACTATAGGTGGGATTGTAGGTATGATTTGCTTTTATATATTGCACTCGCAAAGCTTTATACATATCTTATCGTCTGTAGAAAATACTAGAGTCAAGAACTCTGTTAAACAAATAACATTATTATTTTTTGGATATATACTTCTGTCATTTTTAATTTTACTACCCTGGCAAAATACAACACATCTAAGTAATTGGAATTTGACTTATCCACTATTGCTCGGCAATGAGAAAACAGGCGATAAACCTTGGCAGGGATATATTTCAGAAGTTCATATTGCTGATAAAGCAGTTAATGAGAATGATGTTTCCAAATTATTTGATACTAAAAAATACTTTAATGTTATTGGAAATTATTTAATAGCTTCTTATGAATTAAGTGATCAAAGAAGTTATCAGGATAGTACTGGACAACTTCCTGACCTTTTGTCACAAGGACAGTTACCAAATATTGACGAGGGGAAAGGTGTTGCTTTAAGTTCCGGCTATTGGTTAAAAACAAAAACTCCTGCTGTATTTTTGAGCAAAAGGATACGTAAAACCTCTCAATTTACAATAATTACTACTGTTGCTAGCACTGATACAAATCAAACAGGTCCTGCACGTATAATCTCACTTTCATCTGGTATTCTTCGTCGGAATTTTACATTAGGACAGCAGGGAACCAACCTGGATTTACGGATACGAACACCGATTACTGGAGAAAATGCAACAGATATAAAATTAAATATTCCTAATGTTTTTGTAGACACTAACTTCCATAATATTGTTATTACTTATTATCAAGGTAACATCCAAATTTATGTAGATAAATTACATAATTTATACTCTTTTAATTTACTAGAATTAATTCCCAAAGAACAGAAACTATTGTACTATGCACTAACATTTATCCCTTTAGCTATTTGCTTAACTTTTCTCACTCTTATTGCAAAGAAAAAGTTAAGTTTTTATAGAATTTTGCTTTTTAGCGGGATATTATTACCTCCTCTTATATTAGAAAGTATTTTGGTAATTGATACTGGCAAGGCTATCAGCTTGATAAACATATTACTTGGTATATTATTGACAGGTGGCACTATGCTGATATTGAGATTACGGGCTTCGGCGTTGGTTAAAAAAGCAGCTTTAAAATGAACTTTCTGCTATCCTACAATTTTTTTTAAATTTTAGTAGACTGAAAAGTTCTGCGATCGCTTCGGGCGGCGCGTAGCCCATCCCCCCTACACTTAAGTAAGCTACACATAGCGTTACGTAAAAAAGGTAGGCATTTGGTGCGATCGCCAAAAAATAGTAGTTTAAAATCCTTTATAGCTTTATTGCAAATTGTAACGGCGCTGTGATATGCTTGCATTACGTTATAAACGCCCAATTATTCAATTATTAGCAGGTTCGGGTAATGTCGCAGGTAACGATCTCTTCGGTAGCTTTAAATAATTGGGATTGTCCGCCTTAAGGTGCAGCCTGAGCCTTGCAGTAATTAGAAGTATTTGCAACTATTCGTACAGGAAAATAGGCGAATTATAGTTCAGCTTGTGGATTTGGCTGCTCATAGTCTGTGTTAGCTATTCACTTACTAAGCGTTCTACATACTGTCTTACTCTCCAATCAGTATGAAATAATTCGTAATTCGTAATTAAAAGGGACAGAGCAACCACGCTCATTAAAAATTTATTCGTCTAGCCTGCGGAAACGCCAAAGGCGAACAATCAGTGCAGAGACAGAGCAACCACTGATTGCAATTACGTAGATGCAAAGCCAATTCCCGCAAGGTATTACGAATTATTAATTACGGAATTATATTGGCGGGTGGGCTATTTTGGGTGTGAATTACGCAGTGCCAATTTTATTTGGATGAAGACGCTAGGAGGAAACTTGAACGGGACAATTCTGAAGCGAGAGTGGTTTTTTAACACTCAGCGAGACATTATGGCTGGGGCTGTGGTAGGGCTTGCCCTCATTCCAGAAGCGATCGCCTTTTCGATCATTGCTGGGGTTGATCCCAAAGTCGGGCTTTATGCCTCATTTATTATTGCAGTCATGACAGCGTTTTTAGGAGGCAGACCGGGGTCAATTTCTGCCGCCACAGGAGCGATGGCTCTATTGATGATTGATTTAGTTAAAGATCATGGCTTGCAGTATTTATTCGCCGCCACCTTCTTAACCGGGGTCTTTCAAGTTTTGTTTGGGGTGCTAAAACTGGGTCGCCAAATGAGATTTGTACCCAGAGCAGTGATGATTGGCTATATCAATGCGCTGGCGGTGTTAATTTTCCTCGCCCAGTTGCCCCAACTGACGAATGTTCCGCCAACCGTATATGTGTTGACCGCGCTTTCCTTGGCGATTATTTACATTCTGCCTCGTTTTACCAAACCAGTTCCCTCTCCCTTGGTGGCGTTGGCGGTGATGACGATCGCAGCGATCGCGCTAAAACTTAATGTTCCCACTGTCGGCGATATGGGAGAGTTACCTACTGCGCTACCGAGTTTTGCTCTGCCCCAAGTGCCGTTTACTCTAGAGACATTAAGAATTATCTTGCCCTATTCTCTGACGTTAGCGATCGTTGGTTTATTGGCTTCATTCTTAACCGCTTCACTGGTGGATGAACTCACAGATACCCCAAGTGATAAAAACCAAGAAGCCAAAGGACAAGGCATTGCTAATATTGTTACTGGCTTCTTTGGGGGTATGGCTGGATGTGGGATGATTGGTCAATCGGTAATTAATATACAGTCTGGCGGACGGGGGAGGCTGTCAACCCTTGCGTCCGGGGTTTTCCTGTTATTTGCCATTTTGTTTTTGCAGGATTGGGTCAAGCAAATGCCGATGGCGGCACTAGTAGCCGTGATGATTATGGTGTCAATTGGTACATTTCGCTGGTCATCCTTAAAAAATCTTCCCCGCATCCCTCGCACTGAAACCGCAGTCATGTTAACGACGATGTTTGTCACAATTTTCACCCGTAATTTTGCCCTCGGCGTGGTGACAGGCATCGTTATGAGTACCGTATTTTTCTCTAACAAGATTGCCCAGTTAGTATTTGTGGATAAAGTGTTGAGTGAAGATGCTTCACATCGCATCTATAAAGTAGCCGGACAAATTTTCTTTTTATCAAGAGATGAGTTTCTAGGGTTTTTTGATTTTACAGAATTGGTAGAGCGCGTCACTATTGATCTAACGTATGCTCACCTCTGGGATCAAGGGGCAGTGGAAGTACTCAATAAAGCAGTACTGAAATTTCGCCGCAATGGGGCAGAGGTAGAACTAATCGGACTGAATGAGGCTAGTACTACCTTACTTAATAAATTAGCAATTAATCAAAACTCCTAGTATTTTTGCCTTTCAATCGTTTTATTTTCAGGGGCTAAAACTAAAACCACTTAGGACTTACGCAAGCGTCACAATATAAGGTCAACTGGCACATATATTTCAATTTGCCGTAAATGCTTGTAAGCATTGATTTATAAACCTTAGAGCCATATTAATTCTATGTGACAGTTTTCAGATAAATGTGCCAGTTGCGTAAGTCCTGCCACTATGAAAACTATTTTACTGTGTACCGATGGTTCATCTTTTGCAGAAAGTGTTTATAAATATGGAGCTTGGTTTGCTATTCAATTCAATGCCCAAATCAATGTTTTATTTGTCATCGATATTCGCAGCCAAAAAGTAACTGATACTGGCAACTTAAGCGGTAGTATTGGGCTTGGGGCTTCCGAAAAATTGCTGGATGAATTAGTTAACTTAGAACATGAAAAAGCCAAGCTGAACAATCAACGGGCAAGATTGATTTTACAAAATGCGGCTGAAACTCTCAAAGCTGAGGGCATAGAAGATTTTAAATTAACTAATAAAACAGGATTCCTGGTGGATTGTTTTCATGAATTTGAAGATAATTCAGATTTGATTGTTTTAGGTAAAGGGGGAGAAACAGCAGATTTTGCGTCTGAACATTTAGGGGCAAATGTGGATCTGATTGTTCGGAGTAGTCATAAGCCTTGCTTAGTTACTCCCCGCGAATTTAAACCGATTAAGCGTATTTTAGTTGCATACGATGCTAGTCTAAGTGGGAAAAAGATACTGCAATTTTTAGTAGAGAATCCTTTCTTTAAAAGTTTGGAATTACATCTACTAAAGGTGACGAAAAATGACTCATATCAAAGGGCGAACGCTAGACTCGGTGAAGGAAAAAAAAGATTGCAAGAAGCAGGATTTGAGCCAGTCTGTAGCGTCATAGAGGGTGAATCTGAAAAAGCGATCCCCAACTATATTACCCAGCACGATATCAGCCTTTTGCTAATGGGAGCTTACGGACATAGCCGCATTCGCCATTTAGTCATTGGTAGTACAACTGCCCAATTGCTCAGAAGTAGCAATATTCCTGTTTTACTATTCCGTTAAGAGGTTGTTTGAAAAGTGGTTATTGATGATTTTAGGCACTTATTGATCCCCTTTAGCCCACCTTAGAAAGAGGGTAGGCAAAACGTTCTCGAACCCCTTAAATTCCCTTTTTAAGGGGTTCGAGAACGTTTTGCTACTGACAATAGACATCTCCGACAAAGATTGTAGAAGTGGTGTTGAGATTCGCACTATTGCCACGATTGGTAAAATTACTCCTGGTTTGCCTCAACTACAGATGCCCACTTTTAGCCCTGAAAATTTGCAGTTAATGTTTGTTAATGCGATGGTGTTGGGCATGGTGGGTTCAATTGATTGTTTGTTAACTTGTCTAGTTTCTGACAGTCTCACTCGTACCGAACACAAATCCAACAAAGAATTAATCGGGCAAGGTATTGCTAATGTGATTACCGGTTTATGTGGTGGAGTTGCAGGCTCTGGAGCAACAACGGCGACTGTAGTTAACATCCAAGCTGGTGGACGCACTGCATTATCTGGGATTAGTCGGGCTTTAGTGCTGTTAATCGTCGTTTTGTGGGCGGCTCCCCTAACTTCTGGCATTCCCCTGGCTGTGTTAGCTGGGATTGTCTTAAAAGTAGGGATCAATATTATTGATTGGGCTTTCCTCAAACGGGTTCACAAAATTTCTTCGAAGGCAGCCGGAATTGTCTATACTGTGGTATTTCTAACGGTGTTTGTCGATTTAATGATAGCCGTAGCCGTAGGGGTCTTTATTGCTAATATCTTGACCATTGAGGGCCTTGACCAACTTCAATCCAAATCTGTGAAAGCGATTACTGATGCTGACGATCAAATTGTCCTCACTTCCGAAGAAAAGCAACTTTTAGACTTAGCTAATGGGCGAGTTTTACTGTTCCATCTCAGCGGACCGATGATTTTCGGTGTTGCCAAAGCCATTGCTAGAGAACATAGTGCTATTGCCAATTATGATGTTTTGATTGTCGATTTAGGTGAAGTTCCTATCCTGGGCGTAACTTCTTCTTTGGCAATTGAAAATGCGATTAAAGAGGCTATTGATGTAGGACGGGAAGTGATAGTTGTTGGGGCAACAGGGAAGGTAAAACGTCGCTTAGAAAAGTTGGGTATTGATGGTTTAATCCCCGGACACCACTGGATGGGCGATCGCCTGACTGCACTCCAAGAAGCTTTAGCTATGGTTCGTGAAAAACAAAGCTATAGCTATGATGAAACTGAAAAACCTTTTTCTTCTCTTTCTTAAGAGAAACGTAACCGTACAGGGGTGTTCACTTTTTCAGTGCTAACACCCTTCACTTGCTGGTTATCTGGAAAGAAAAATATCCTATCCTAGTTTACCGTGAACTACTAAAATCTAAATCCTAGTAAATTCCAGTAGTTTAAAAACGGAATAAACATCAGTGCCGCTAAGGTGAATATAGAGTAATGCAGTCTTCCTAAAAACGACCAATAATTATTTGTCCAAGCCAGAAAACTAAAAATGGGTAAAGCAATAGTTAATGCGGCTGCTATCAGGGGAATAGAAAGCAAAATAATTACTGGCGTTGGTACTTCGTAAATAAATTCTAAAGGGTCAGTTAACAATAGTGCTAATACCATGCCAATTAAAAATATCAAATATAAACTACTAACTATACCTGCTAACATCCAAGCTAAATTTGCTTTCTCCGGTTGATTTTCCGAAGCTTGAAAGTTTGACGATTGAGAATTTTGGCGAAAACGACGAATTAAAACACGTACAGGAAAAACCCAAAAAGTTGTTAACAAAGCTAGAAGAAAAAATATTGACAAGGGGATATGAAAATATGTAGTTTCGACCAAGGCAATCTTTCAAAGCCAGCCGGGCCTAAATCTAGGGGGTGAAACATAAATGTGATACGTCCCTCTTCGTTTGCGCCAAAGGCAACGAAATCATCATCGTTATATCTATAGAATAATAATGGTTCTACTTCTATAAGTTTAACTGTAGTGTCTTGGGGTGGAATCGTGCCAAAGAAAGTCTCCGGAATATTCACTTCTAAAGTTCCGTTTTCACCTTCTCTAACACTGACATGATTCACTAGGGAAGTCACTTTTGCTATGGTATGTTGCGGATACTCAATATGTCGATAAGTACCAGTAAACATATGAGTTCGCTGCTGATGATTCGCTAATGGTTGTGGTGCTTCTGGTTCCTCACCTACAGGATAATAATGGTCAAGAAATTGGTTAATTAATTCTTCATTAAATTTAGGCTTAAATTTGTTATAAGCAATAAATAACCCTAAGTTTTGCTCAGGAATTAAAGCCACCAAACCTGTATAGTCTAAAAAAATCGAACTATGGGCTAGTACACGTTGTCCATTTTTAAAACGTTCATGGAAAGCATAACTAACGCCAGGTAATTTTGGATGGTCTGTAAACTGCTGTTGTTTCATTTGTTGGGCAGTTTTTTCACTCAAAATGCGCTGATTTTCATAGCGTCCATTTTGTAAGTTAGCCAACATAAAATGAGTCATATCTGTAGCAGTTGAACTCAAACCTCCAGCCGGAACTATGTTTAAAATAAGTGATGGCAATGGCTCGTAATCATCATTTTCATATTCGTAACCCACTGCTAAATCTGCTGCCAAATCTTCTGGAAGAGGTTGTCGAAAACTGCTGCGTTTCATATCAAGCGGTTGCAGAATGTTATCCTCTATATACTGAGCAAAGGGTATTCCAGAAATTACCTCTACTAAATAACCTGCTAAATCAAAATCAAAGTTGGAATAGCTGTAAAGTTCTCCTGAGGGTCTAACGCGGGGAGGTAATTTCTCTTTGAGGTATTCTCCTAATGGCAGTATATTGTCTTTCTCCCTAGCAGCAATGCCTATATAGAACCGATTTGAGATCTAAGAAGGGGTTGCAAGTCTCTTAACCATCAGCCGAATAAAACAAAGATTAACCTTGGCAGTCGCTGTCTTCTAGAGTTCTCTCAAAGTTCTTGACGAGGATGAG
>JAESGY010000142.1_pt1 | contig 59862 bp, 53 predicted proteins | sample 9269841 | NCBI WGS metagenome assembly JAESGY01 (sample SAMN17022865, study PRJNA683097) | algae metagenome | isolation source: Spirirestis rafaelensis WJT71-NPBG6 and co-occurring heterotrophs from... | place: USA: Pinto Wells, Joshua Tree National Park, Colorado Desert, CA | collected 2006-08-15 | reverse complement strand
CTCGACCCAGCCGGGTCGTGCGGGCATTCTGGTGCGGGTTGTTCATCTCTCAGGTCCATCGGTAATCGTGTCGCAACGACCACCTTCAGGCTCTCAGACGGGATGAACAACCTCCTCAGAGCTCACACTTAGCTTGCAGCAACTGTCAAGAACAAAGTGAGAACATGCGCTGAGATGGCGTATCGCTTCTCACCAGGGCAGCGCGACGGTCTCTCCTCCCCACTCATCTCAGGCCTGCCTGAGATGGGCTCTTGCTTGCGCAAGTCGGGAACACCCGACTTGCGGTGGGGAGGAGGTCGAGGTGGGGGTGTGTGCGAGAGCCTATGAAGGGGTGGCGCAAACACCCCCACCCTGGCCCTCCCCACAAGGGGGAGGGAAACCAGGGGTGCCGCTTGTCACGGCAGCGGTGTGGATTCCCTTCCCCTCCGCTTCGCTCCGGCCGGGAATGACACTCTGCTTGTCATCACCGGCCTTGTGCCGGGCATCCCGATCCGGAGGGCGCTGCGCTTTTCCAGGCGGGATGGCCGGGACAGGCCCGGCCATGACGACGTGGAACGGGAGGGTGTCATCCCGGGGCCGCGCAGCGGAGCCCGGGATCCATAGACGCTGACGCTTCAGGAGAAGGCAGAGGGGATGCCGCCTCGCTCTTCCTCCCACCGTCAGCGGTTATGGATCCCCGCCTGCGCGGGGACGACAGCCGAGGGTGGCACCACGGGAGCAGGGATTCCCTTCCTGGCGGGCTCACGCCTCGACCGCTTCACGGCGACCGGTCCGGTTCGATGGGATGGCAAGATGACACCCAGCTTGGTACGCGCGTCGTCACACCCGCCATGTCAGTCCCGGCCGGAGCGAAGCGGAGGGTCGGGACGTAGTCCCGCAGAAGGGAATCCACACCGCTGCCCTCCCCGATCCCGCTCCGCCTGCCGATTCAGCAGCAACTCTCCTCTTGCGGCCGCGACGATCCTCGGTTAGCTTCTTATTGCAAATCGTTTGCAACTGCAGAAAGTCCCCATGGATCAGTCGGCTCCCGCTTCCCTTGTGCAGAAGGCTGCCTGGCGTCACGGGCGGGATCTGCCCTCCCTGCCGGAGGTCAACCGCTCCATCTCCGTGCGGCCGGGCTCGACCTTCAGGCGGGCGACGGCCTTTCTCGGGCCCGGCTATCTGGTGGCCGTGGGCTACATGGACCCGGGCAACTGGGCCACCTCCATCGCGGGCGGCTCGAAATACGGCTACGCCCTGCTGTCGGTGGCGCTCATCTCCAACATCATGGCGATCATCCTCCAGGCGCTCTGCGCCCGGCTGGCGGTGGCCACCGGACGGGACCTGGCGCAGGCCTGCCGGGACGCCTACCCGCAGCCGGTCGCCTGGGTGCTGTGGGCCCTGGCGGAGCTCGCCATCTGCGCCACGGACCTGGCGGAGGTGATCGGCACGGCCATCGGCCTCAACCTGCTGTTCGGCCTGCCGCTTGAGATCGGCGTGATCATCACGGCGCTGGACGTGTTCCTCATCCTCTACCTGCAGAATCTCGGCTTCCGCTGGGTCGAGGCCTTCATCATCGCCCTGCTCGGGGTGATCGCCGTGTGCTTCGCGGTGCAGATCGCCATGGCCGACCCGAACTGGGCCGGGGTCATCGCGGGCTTTGCGCCCACCACGGAGATCGTCACCAACCCGGACATGCTCTATCTGGCGCTGGGCATCCTCGGCGCGACGGTGATGCCGCACAACCTCTATCTTCATTCGGGCATCGTGCAGACCCGCGCCTACGGGGAGACCCTGCCGGAGCGGCGCGAGGCCCTGCGCTTCGCTACGATGGATTCCACCATCGCGCTCATGTTCGCGCTCACCATCAACGCATCCCTGCTCATCCTGGCCGCCGCCGCGTTCCACCATACGGGACGCACGGAGATCGCCGAACTGGGCGAGGCCCATACCCTGCTCCAGGGCATCCTCGGCTCCTCCATCGCGCCGATGCTCTTCGGCCTGTCCCTGCTGTGCTGCGGCCTCAACTCCACGGTGACCGCCACCATGGCGGGCCAGATCGTCATGGAAGGCTTCATCAACTTCCGGATGGCGCCATGGATGCGCCGCCTCGTCACCCGCGGCATCGCCATCGTGCCCGCCGCCGCCGTCACCATCGCCTATGGGGAGGGCGGCACGGCGAAACTGCTGATCCTGAGCCAGGTGATCCTGAGCCTTCAGCTTCCCTTCGCGGTCATCCCCCTGGTGACGCTCACCGCCTCCCGGCCGAAGATGGGCGAGTTGGTCACCCCGCGCTGGCTCACCGCCATCGCGGCGCTGATCGCCACGGTGATCGTGGTGCTGAACGTGAAGCTGCTAGTGGATTTCGTGATCGGCTGATCCTGACCCGAGGGGCAGGATGGGGTAGGACCCTCCCGCCCCTCATCTCCGGTCGAATCATGGTCGCCATCCGCCCCTCGCGCCCGCAGGACCTCCCCGCCCTCTTCCGGGTCTGGGAGAATGCCGTCCGCGCCACCCATTCGTTCCTCCCCGAGGAGGATCTGGACTTCTATGCGCGGCAGGTGCGCGACGATTACCTGCCGGCCCATCGCTTCTGGGTGGCGGCGGGGGCCGACGGCGAGCCCCTGGGCTTCATGGGCATGACGGGGGCGAAGATCGACGCCCTGTTCGTCGATCCGTCCTGCCACGGGCGGGGCATCGGCCGGGCGCTGGTTGACCATGCGGCCTCCGTCGCGGGGAATCTCACCGTGGACGTCAACGAGCAGAACGGCGGCGCCCGCGCCTTCTACGAGAAACTCGGCTTCCGCCGGATCGGCCGCTCGGACCTCGACGAAGCCGGGCAGCCCTACCCAATCCTGCACCTGGCGCGCAAGGCCTTGCCCTGACCGCGCCGCTACGGCTCAGCGCGACAGAGGCAGGCCGGAGCGCCATTTCAGATCGGCCAGGAGCCCCGCCGGCAGGATGGCGAGGAGCGGCGTCGTGGGAACGCCCGCCGCATCCAGAAGATCGGCGATCCAGTGATTGCACACGCGAAACAGGTTGAAGCGGCCCGTGGCCTTGTAGAACAGGCTCGGCCCGTAGAGGCCGGGCCCCAGTTCCTGCCGCCGCCGGCTCTCGTCGGGGGCGAAGGATTCCTCCAGCTTCAGGCCGAGCCGGGCAAAGCCCTCCGGGGAGAGCCGGATCCTGACGAGGCTGGCGGCCGGAAAGGACCGCTCCGGCTCCCCTTCGACGCCGACCACGTGCAGGGCCGTTCCCGCCCCCTGCCCTGAAAGAGCCCTCCAGGCCAGACCCCACTGGAGGTCGTCTGTGGTGGGCGTGCTGCGATAGAAGGCGGCATCGCCCCACCCGACCTCGATCCACTGGTAATGCCGGAAGCGCGTCGAGACGGAGATCAGCGCCGACAATCCCCTGGCCCGCGCAAGGTTCGCCACCTGCTCCCGGGGCAGGGCCAGCCCGGCGTGATAGCCGTTGCTCACGAGCACGACCTCCAGGCCGTCCCGACCGGCGGGAAAAAGCCCCGGATCGCCCGGCCTCGCCGTGATGACCACGAGGCCCGCCAAAAGGACGAGAAGGGCCAGGAGGCCCGTCAGGCCGTTTCGGAGGATGCGCCTCAACCGGCGTCCCGGAGGCGGGAGAGCGCCTCTTCCATCTTGGCCTTGCGCCCGACCGCCTCGTCGCGGCGCTCGCGCTGCTCCTCGACCACCTCTTCCGGCGCGCGCCTGATGAAGTCCGCGTTGCCGAGCTTGGCGTCGATCTTGCCCACGTCGGCGTCGATCTTCTGGATCTCCTTGGCGAGCCGCGCCCGCTCGGCGTCGAGGTCGATCACGCCCTCCAGCGGCAGGGCCGCCACCTCGCCGCGGATCAGGAGCTGGATCGAGCTCTTAGGGGGAGCCTCGGCCAGGGAGATGCCGGAGATGCGCGCAAGGCGCTTCACGGTATCGCCCCAGCGCTCCGCCCGCGCCCTGACGTCGGCGGAGGGCGACACCAGCGCCAGGGGGATCTGCGCCCCTGCGGGCACGTTGGTCTCGGACCGGGCGGAGCGGATCTCGTTGACGAGGTCCACCACCCAGCCGATCTCGGCCTCGGCCCGGGGATCAACCAGATGATCGAGCTGGGACCAGGGCGCCAGGGCCAGGAGCGTCTCCCGCGCCGGCCCCTCCTGGCCCTTCACCGCCCACAGCTCTTCCGTGAGGAAGGGCATGAAGGGATGGAGCAGCTTGCAGATCTCGTCGAGGATGAACGCGATGGTGGCGCGGGTCTCGTCCTTGGCGGGGGAATCCGCCCCCTGGAGCACGGGCTTGGCCAGTTCGAGGGTCCAGTCGCAGAACACGTTCCAGACGAAGCGGTAGGCCGCCAGCGCCGCCTCGTTGAACTTGTAGGCCTGGATGCCGGCGGAGACCTCCGCCACCGCCTTGGCGCATTCGCTGAGCGCCCAGCGGTTGAGCGTCTCCGTCACCGCCCCGGGATCGAAGCCCGCGACGCGCTTGCACTCGTTCATCTCGGCAAAGCGCGCCGCGTTCCAGATTTTGGTCGCGAAGTTGCGATAGCCCTCCACACGCTGCACGGACAGCTTGAGGTCGCGCCCCTGCGCCGCCATGGCCGCAAGGGTCATGCGCAGGGCATCCGCGCCGTATTGCTCGACCACGTCCAGCGGGTCGATGACGTTGCCCTTGGACTTGGACATCTTGGCGCCCTTCTCGTCGCGGACGAGGGCGTGGATGTAGACCGTGTCGAAGGGAACCTCGTCCATGAAGTGCAGGCCCATCATCATCATCCGGGCGACCCAGAAGAAGATGATGTCGAAGCCGGTCACCAGGGCGTTGGTGGGATAATAGCGCTTCACCTCGGGCGTCTCGTCCGGCCAGCCGAGCGTGGAGAACGGCCACAGCGCCGAGGAGAACCAGGTGTCGAGCACGTCCTCGTCGCGCCTGAGCGGCACGTCGCGCCCGTGCCTTGCCCGGGCCTGCGCCTTGGCGTCCTCCTCCGTGGGGGCGACGAATATATGGCCGCCGTCGTCGTACCAGGCCGGGATCTGGTGGCCCCACCAGAGCTGGCGCGAGATGCACCAGGGCTCGATGTTCTCGAGCCACTGGAAGTAGGTCTTCTCCCAGTTCTCGGGCACGAACCTGGTCTTGCCCCGGCGCACCGCGTCGAGCGCCCGATCGGCGAGCGGCTTCACGTTCACGTACCACTGGTCCGTGAGGTAGGGCTCGATCACCGCGTTGGAGCGGTCGCCGTGGGGCACCACGTGGGTGTGCGGCTCGACCTGGACCAGCAGCTCGCGCTCCTCCAGCATGGCGACGATGCGCTTTCGCGCCTCGAAGCGGTCGAGCCCGTCGAGGGCGAGCACCGCCTTGAGGTCGTCGGACGGCGGGAGGCCGTTCAGGAACGCCTCGTTGCCCGCGATCTTCACGCGGGCTTCCGTGTCGAAGATGTTGACGAGGCTCAAGCCGTGGCGCCGCCCCACCTCGAAATCGTTGAAGTCGTGGGCGGGCGTGATCTTCACCGCGCCGGTGCCCTTCTCCGGGTCCGAATACTCGTCCGCCACGATGGGAATGCGCCGGCCCACCAGGGGCAGGATCGCGTTCTTGCCGATCAGGCCCTTGAAGCGCTCGTCGTCGGGATGGACGGCGATGGCCACGTCGCCCAGCATCGTCTCGGGACGGGTGGTGGCCACCGTGATGGAGCTGTCGGCCACGCCCTCGACGGCGTAGCGGATATGCCAGAGATGGCCCTTCACCTCCACCTGCTGGACCTCCAGGTCCGAGATCGCCGTCTGGAACTTGGGGTCCCAGTTCACGAGGCGCTTGTCCTTGTAGATCAGCCCCTGCCCGTGGAGATCCACGAACACCTTGAGCACGGCGCGGGACAGGCCCTCGTCCATGGTGAAGCGCTCCCGCGACCAGTCGCAGGACGCGCCGAGGCTCTTGAGCTGGCGCACGATGGTGCCGCCGGATTCCTCCTTCCACTCCCAGATGCGCCGGACGAATTCCTCGCGGCCCAGCTCGCGGCGGTGGATCTGCCGTTCCATGAGCTTGCGCTCCACCACCATCTGGGTGGCGATGCCCGCATGGTCCGTGCCGGGCTGCCAGAGCACGTCCCGGCCCCGCATGCGCTCGAAGCGGCAGAGGATGTCCTGGATGGTGTTGTTGAGGGCGTGCCCCATGTGGAGCGATCCCGTCACGTTCGGGGGCGGGATGACGATCGTGTAGGGTACGGCGTCCCGGCGATCCGGCCTGCCCGCCCGGAAGGCCTCAGCCTCCTCCCAGCGGGTGGAAATACGCGCTTCGACAGCGGCGGGATCGAACGTCTTGTCCATCATGATGAATACCGGCCTGTTGGCGCGCAAAAGCGCGCAAGCAAGACGGCTACAAACCGGACGGATAGCGCGAAGTCAACATAAGGGGTGAAAAACTTGATAAGGGAAGAAAACCGGGCTCAGCCCCGGCTCACGCGCCTGATCTCGGCCTGGACCAGCCGCTCGACCATGGCGGGAAGATTGTCGTCGAGCCAGGCCTTCAGCATGGGCCGCAGCATCTCCTTCATGAGATCCTCCACGGTCCGCGGCTCCCGGGGCAGCAGGATCGCATTCAGCCGGCCGAAGGCGTCGGCGACCGACGCATCCGCCTCGCTGGAGAGAAGCGGCTCCTCCCGCTCGGGCTCGACCGCCGGCCTCGCAGGGGGCCTGACCGGAGGCGCTTCGGCAGCAGGCCCGTCCTTCCCGTAGCCCCCGACGATGTTGGAAATCACGTTCCGCACGATGTCGTCCTGGGATGGGGATTCCCTCTCCTGGTCATCGGGCGCTTCGGGAAAGACCATGGGGGAGGAATGGGCCGGGGCCGCATGGCGCTCCGCGATGTCCAGAACGTTCTTCAAGGGGGAGGAGGCCGCCTCCTCGGGCTCCGGCGCGCCGATCGCCTCCTGGTCGTCGGAGATGATGCGACGGATGGAAGCCAGGATGTCTTCCATCGAAGGCTCGCTGGCTTTGAAACTCGCCGAACTCATGGGCCGCATCCCATTGAAAAGGTTTTAAGAATCGCATTCTCACGAATGCCCGGGAGTATTCGACAGGGCAACAGGGAAAACAAGTGGGGCCAGCGCCGCGACGGCCTGGCCCCGGGACTTATCAACGGCCGTCGGGAGTGGTCCGGCCGACCCAGAGATCCTTGACCTGATCGAAGTGGATCTTCGGGCTGTAATGGTTCACCGCAAGGCCGAGGGCGCGGGAGTTCAGGCGTCCCATGGCCTGCACGACCTGATAGGACGCGACCACCCGGTCGCGCTGGGCCTGGATGAGGTTGACGCGGGCGTTCAGCAGCTCCTGCTGGGCGTTCAGCACGTCCAGGGTGGTGCGCTGGCCGACGCGGGCCTCCTCGCGCACGCCGCTGAGCGCGGTTTCCGCCGCATCGATCTGGGACTGGGCCGCCTGGATCTGGGAGCGGGAGGCTTCGAGCAGGCCCCAGGACGACACCACGGCGGCGCGAACCTGGTCGCGGATCCAGTCGGCGTCCAGGCGACGCTGCCCGGCGACCTCCTTGGCCTGCCGGGTGGACGCGTAGGCCAGGCCGCCGTCATAGATCGGCACCGTGAGCTGGGCGACCACCTGAGCGTTCAAGGCCCTGTCGCCGGAGATCTGGTTGTCGTAGCGCTGGGTCACCGAACCGCGCACGTCCACCTGCGGGGCCAGCGCGCCCTCCTCGATCTTCACCTGCAGCTCGGCCGCATCCACCTGATGCTGGGCCGCCTTCACGGCCGGGTGGCCGTTCAGGGCGACCTGCAGGGCGGCATCGACGCTCTTCGGCAGGAGGCGGTCCAGGGGCCGCCCGGGGGCGAGCTGGCGCGGCTCGACGCCCACGAACTGGCGGTACTGGGCGATGCTCGTGCGCAGGTTGGCTTCGGCCTGGCTCTGCTGCGAACGGCCGGCGGCAAGCCGCGCCTCCGCCTGCGCCACGTCGGTCCGGGTGACCTCGCCCACGTTGAAACGGTCGCGGGTCTGGCGCAATTGCTCGTCGATCACCTCGACGTTGTTGCGCTGCAGGTCGAGAATGGCCGTGTCCCGCAGCACGTTCATGTAGGCCGTGGCGGAGTTCAGGAGAATGTCCTGCTCGTTGGTGTTCAGGGTCTCACGGGCGCCGAGAACGCCGGATTCCGCCTGACGGACGGAGTTCTCCGTCCGGTAGCCGTTGAAAAGGTTCTGCTGGAGCTCCACTCCCACGCCCCGCGGCGTGAGGCGGTTGATGTTGCTGCCCCCGGCTCCCCCTCGATCAAATTCGGTGTAGCTGCGCCCCACATCGGCCGATGCGTTCACTCGGGGCCGGTAGCCGGACTTCGCCCGCGCCACGTTCTCGTCGGTTGCGCGCACATTGGCACGCTGGGAGTTCAGATCCGGATTGTTGCCATAGGCGCGCGCTAGGGCGCTTTCCAGCGTCTCCGCTGCAACTCCATGGGCTCCCATCAGCACGAAAGCGGAGATCGTCGCCACAAGAAGCCTGCGGTAGTTCATGCCAGATCGCTTTTCGCTCACGCCCACCTACCTTGGCGGCTCCGGACGGGGTCCGTGGCCGTCACCTATTTCGACTAACCTAATACGACTCAAAGCGGAACAATACGCATGGAACACGAGTCGGCAACAACAGGCCAGGCGATTGACCACGATTACTGGCAGGTGTCGCTTTTTTGCGCCACCCCCGGCCCACAGAATTAACGACCTGGAAAGGTTTTCAGAAGGTGAAGCTTGGCTTTAAGGTAAACGGGTCCAGCAGGGGCGCCGCCGCGTCGAAGAGGCTGCGCTCGCCGAAGGCGTCGCCGGTGCGGACGTAGAGCGTCGCCCGGGCGGCCCGCCCCTGCCCCTTCACGCAGACGAGACGCCCTCCTTCGGCCAGTTGCCGGAGAAGCTCGTCCGGGCGGGTCTCGACGGCCCCGTTGACCAGGATGGCGTCGTAGGGAGCGTTCCGGGCGCAGCCCTGCTCCAGGGGGCCCGACTCGACCGTGACGGTGGATGCGCCCGCCGCCGCAAGGCTCTGCCTCGCGGCCTCCGCCAGGGCCGGGTCGGATTCAAGCGCCGTCACCTGCGCGCCGAGTTCCGCGAACACCGCCGAAGCGTAGCCGCGGCCGGCCGCCACATCGAGCACCTTGTCTCCGGCCTCGACGCCGAGGCCCTGGATCATGCGGCCCAGGATCATGGGTGCGAGCATGAAGCGGCGCTCGGCCCCGTCCCCGACCAGGATGTGCTGGTCCATATAGGCGAGGTCCTCCCGCCCGGGCAGGACGAACCGCTCCCGCGGGACCGTGTCCATGGCGTCGAGAAGAGGGATGTCGTTCACATCGAAAGTGCGCAGTTGGCCGTCAACCATCATCCGGCGCGCTTGCGTGAAATCGACCATGGAAGTGCCTTCGGAAAAGAAGTTGGAGGCCTCGCCCGGAATCGAACCGGGGTGCAAGGATTTGCAGTCCTCTGCGTAACCACTCCGCCACGAGGCCGTCCGGGGCGTCTGCCGCGAACGCGGCGGGTGCTCCATAGCAAGCAGGCCCCTAAAGAGCAACTGCCCCTTTCCGGGCAAAACCTGCCATCAAGGGACTTGCAACCGCCGAACCCCTGATATATGCCTCCGACCTCGCCAGCGGCGCCTGCTTCGCCAGGGCTCTGGACGATGGGGAAGCATACCGGGCTTCCTGACGGCTTAGGGCTATTCCGGCGTGGCGCAGCGGTAGCGCAGCGGACTGTTAATCCGTTGGTCGTAGGTTCGAATCCTACCGCCGGAGCCAACCTTCCTCCTGCCGACATCCAAAAAATCCGCCGAAGCCTGGCCATGGCCGTCTTGCGAACGGCTTGACCCGCGCGCCGCCTTGCGCTCAGCATCGCGGCCCAATCTTTGCGCGGGCGAGGGCCCGCGGGTTTCACCTCCTGGGATGATCATGACGGCCACGATGCTTCTGTTCCGCGACGATGCCTATGCGGCTTCCTGCCAGGCGAAGGTGCTTGGCGCGACGCCGGAGGGCGGCGTCATCCTCGACCGCACGATCTTCTACGCCCAAGGGGGCGGGCAGCCCGGGGACGTGGGCGCCATCCTGCGGGCGGACGGCAGGCGCGTGCCGGTGACGAACACGGTCTACGCCGCGGACCGTTCCCAGGTGGCGCATCTCGTGGGCACAGAGGCGACCGATTTCCGCGAGGACGAGCCTGTGACCCTGGAGCTTGACTGGGAGCGGCGCTTCAAGCGCATGCGGGTTCACACCGCGCTCCACCTGCTGAGCGTCGTCCTGCCCTACCCGGTCACCGGCGGCTCCATCGGCGACGGGGACGGGCGGCTCGATTTCGACATTCCCGATGCGGGGCTCGACAAGGCGGAGATCACCGAGAGGCTGAACGCGCTGATCGGACGCGACGCGCCGGTCAGCGAGCGCTGGATCACCGACGAGGAGCTGGACGCCAATCCTAGCCTCGTCAAGACCATGTCGGTGAAGCCGCCGCGCGGATCGGGCCGGGTGCGCCTGGTGGAGATCGAGGGCATCGATCTCCAGCCCTGCGGCGGAACCCATGTGCGCCGCACGGGCGAGATCGGCCGGGTCGCGGTCACCGACATCGAGAAGAAGGGCAAGCAGAACCGCCGGGTCCGCCTCGCCCTTGCGGATTGAAGCCTTCCCGTCCGACTCTTCAGGAGCCCAGCATGACCCAGCCCTTCGTTTCCACCGCCTGGTTGCAGGAGCGCCTGGACGATCCCGATCTCGTGGTGGTGGACGGCTCCTGGTATCTGCCCACCCAGAACCGGGACCCGAACGCCGAATATCGGGCGGGCCATATTCCGGGCGCGGTGCGCTTCGACATCGACACGGTCAAGGACGCCTCGTCCCCCCTGCCCCACATGCTGCCCTCCCCGGAGGAATTCGCCCGGACCGCCGGCGCCATGGGGATCAGCGAGGGCATGACCATCGTGGTCTATGACGGCTCGGGGCTGTTCGCCGCGCCGCGCGTGCGCTGGACCTTCCGGGTGTTCGGGGCCCGCAACGTGTCGATCCTCGACGGCGGCTTTCCCGCCTGGACAGCGGAGGGACGGCCGGTCGAGACCGGACCGGAGAAGCCCCGGGCGAAGCGGGAGTTCAGGCCCTCCTTCGACCCCTCCGCGGTGGTGGATGCGGCCGCCGTTCAGGAGGCCCTGCGATCGGGCGCGGCCCTGGTGGTCGATGCCCGCCCGGCGGACCGGTTCAGGGGCGAAGCGCCGGAGCCCCGCCCCGGCCTGCGCGCCGGACACATGCCCGGAAGCCTCAACCTTCCCTTCAGCCAGATCGTGGAGAACGGCCGCCTCAAGGACAGGACGGGCCTGGAACGGGCCATCCGGGAGGCCGGCATCGATCCCGCCCGCCCGGTGATCGCAACCTGCGGCTCGGGCGTATCGGCCGCCCTCCTCGGGGTCGCCCTCGAGACCGTCGGTCGCCCGATCCAGGCGATCTATGACGGCTCCTGGGCCGAATGGGGCGCACGGGAGGACCTGCCGGCGGCGATGGGGCCGGCGAAGGCGGAGTGAGGTTGGACGAATCGGGCTGGTGCGGTGTCCCGCGCTGGGTGAACCCTCGCCACCCATCCAGGCGTGCGTGAGATCGGCTTTCTTCGCGCAGGTTGACGCGACAGGCTCTCCTCCCCCTTGTGGGGAGGAGGTGGAGGTGGGGGTGTGAGCGAGAGCCTATGAAGGTCGGGTGCTCACACCCCCACCCTGGCCCTCCCCACAAGGGGAGGGAAGCCCGCGGCGCCCCCTGCAAGGGTCGGGGTGAAATTGCAAAGAAAAAAGCCCCGAGCCGAAGCCGGGGCCTTTGGCATCGCGTCCGATCCGCCTCAGTGCAGGATCTGGGACAGGAACAGCCTGGTGCGCTCGTGCTGCGGGTTCTTGAAGAACTCGTCCGGCGTGTTCGACTCCACGATCTGCCCGTAATCCATGAAGATCACCCGGTCCGCCACCTGACGGGCGAAGCCCATCTCGTGGGTGACGCAGAGCATGGTCATGCCCTCGTCGGCGAGGCTCACCATGGTGTCGAGCACCTCCTTCACCATTTCCGGATCGAGGGCCGAGGTCGGCTCGTCGAACAGCATGATCTTCGGGCTCATGCACAGGGAGCGGGCGATGGCCACGCGCTGCTGCTGGCCGCCCGAGAGCTGGCCCGGGTACTTGTTGGCCTGCTCGGGGATCTTCACCCGGGTCAGGTACTTCATGGCGACCTCTTCGGCCTCCCGCTTGGGCATCTTCTTCACCCAGATCGGAGCCAGCGTGCAGTTCTCCAGGATCGTCAGATGCGGGAAGAGGTTGAAGTGCTGGAACACCATGCCCACGTCGCGGCGCACCTCGTCGATGCGCTTGAGATCGTTGGTGAGCTCGATCCCATCGACGATGATGCGGCCCTTCTGGTGCTCCTCGAGGCGGTTGATGCAGCGGATCATGGTCGACTTGCCGGAGCCCGACGGGCCGCAGATGACGATCTTCTCGCCCCGGCGCACGTTGAGGTTCACGTCCCGCAGAACGTGGAACTCGCCGTACCATTTGTGCACGTCGATCATCTGGACGGCGGCCTCGGCCTTGGGGTCGACGGCGGAGCGGATCTGTTGAGATGACATGGTGATCGCCTTGGGTTGTTAGCGATTCTGACCTGCCGCAAGGCGCCGCTCGACCCCGAGGGAATAGCGCGACATGCCGTAGCAGAAGACGAAGTAGAACAGGGCCGCGAAGGCATAGCCCGTGTAGCTGATCATCGGAGCCGACCAGTTCGGATCGATGCGGGAGGCCTCGATGGTCTTGATAAGATCGAAGATGCCCACGATGGCCACCAGCGACGTGTCCTTGAACAGCCCGATGAAGGTGTTGACGATGCCCGGAATGACGATCCGCAGGGCCTGCGGCAGGATGATGAGCGTCATCATCTGCGGGTAGTTGAGGCCGAGCGACATGGCTCCCTCGTACTGGCCCTTGGGCATGGCCTGCAGGCCGCCGCGCACCACCTCGGCCATGTAGGCGGAGGCGAAGAGCGCCGTGCCCACGAGGGGCCGCAGCAGGCGGTCCACGGTCATGTCGCCGGGCAGGAAGAGCGGCAGCATGGTGTTGGCCATGATCAGCACGGTGATCAGCGGCACGCCGCGCACGAACTCGATGAAGATCACCGAGGCCATCCTGACGATGGGCAGCCGCGAGCGCCGGCCGAGGGCCAGCACGATGCCGAAGGGCAGCGAGAACACGATGCCCACCGTCGCCACCAGGAGGGTGACGAGAACGCCGCCCCAGAGGGAGGTGGGCACGTGCAGCAGGCCGAAGTCGAGATCGACCAGGGCCAGCGTGACGGCGATCAGAGCCACGATGCCGCCGGACATGAGGAGTGCCGGGCGGATCGCCGTCTTGAGAAGAGTGGCCACGAAGGCGAAGACCGCCATCAGCAGCGCGCCGAGGATGGCGAAGCCCACCCAGAACCGGAGGCCGAAATCCTCGTTGCCGCCGGTGAGCAGGATGTAGGAGAGCACCGGGAACAGCCAGAAGAAATAGGCGGCTCCGAGGTCCCGCCGCGGGGCCTTCAGCCACAGGAGCCAGGTGACTCCGACCGCCAGGAGCACGAAGAAGATGTTCACCCGCCACCGCTCCGAGCCCGTGTAGGACCCATAGATGAAGTAGGTGAGCTTGCTCCAGATGAACGCCCAGCAGGCCCCCCTCTCGTTGCCGCCCATGTCGGCCCGGCAGGCGGCCCGGTCCGTGCCGATCCAGACCGCGTCGATGAAGAGAAACCGCAGGATCGGCGGCACGGCGATGTAGAGCAGGTAGAGGACCACCAGGGTCAGGATGGTGTTGAACACGCCCGAGAACAGGTTCTCTCGGACCCAGGCGATGGGGCCCCGCGCCAGGTTCGGCGGCGGCAGGGCTTCCAGCTTCTCGGAGCGGATGAAGCGAGGGGTATCGACGGCGGTGCTCATGGGATCTCCTACCGTTCGACGATCGCCACGCGGCGATTGTAGATGTTCATGAAGGCCGATGTGAGAAGGCTGATGGTAAGATAGACGCCCATGGTGATCACCACCACCTCGATGGCCTGGCCCGTCTGGTTGAGCACGGTTCCCATGAACACCTGCACCAGGTCCGGGTAGCCGATGGCCACCGCGAGCGACGAGTTCTTGGTGAGGTTGAGGTACTGGCTGGTGAGCGGCGGAATGATCACGCGCATGGCCTGGGGGATCACCACGAGGCGAAGGGTCTGGCCCGGCTTAAGGCCGAGCGAACCGGACGCCTCGGTCTGGCCTTTCGACACCGCGAGAATGCCCGCGCGGACCACCTCGGCGATGAAGGCGGCCGTATAGGTGGTCAGCCCCAGCAGAAGGGCGACGAATTCAGGCAGGACCGACATCCCGCCCCGCAGGTTGAAGGCGCCCTTCTGCACGTAGTCGAAGCTGACGGGATTGGCGCCCGCCAAGGTCAGGACGATCCAGACCGCGATGGGAAGGGCGACCACGAGGGCCAGGGTCACGAGCCCCACCGGAGCCTGCTGCCCGGTCTGCTCCTGCCGCTTCCTGGCCCAGCGCCGGTAGACGATGCTGCCGACGAGGCCGATGAGGAACGCGGCGACCACCATCCAGATGCCGGAGGTGTAGATCGGCTTGGGCAGGAAGAGGCCGCGGGAATTCAGGAAGAAGGTGCCGAAGAGCTGGCTGGAATCCCGCGGCTGCGGCAGGGAGCCCAGCACCGCGATGTACCAGAACAGGAGCTGCACCAGCAGGGGGATGTTGCGCAGCACCTCCACATAGATCATGGCGACCTTGGCCACCATCCAGTTCTTGGACAGGCGCGCGATGCCGATGGCAAAGCCCAGGAAGGTGGTGAAGAAGATGCCGATCGCGGCCACCAGCAGGGTGTTGAGCAGGCCGGCGATGAAGGCGTCGCCGTAGGTCGAGCCCGCCGCGCTGAAGGGGATCAGGGACTGGCTGATGTCGAACCCGGCGGTGTTGCTGAGGAAGCCGAAGCCGGACGCGATCTTGGCCCGCTGCAGGTTCTCGATGGCGTTGGACGCGGCCATGTAGAAAAGGTAGCCGACGATGGCGACGAGAAGGGCCTGATAGAAAATCCCGCGGACCTTCGGATCGTAAAGAACCGATTTCTTGGGCGGCGCTGCCTGGCTGACGGCTGTCTGCACTGGACTTCATCCTCTGACGGCTTGTTTTCTTGGGCCGCCCTCCCCTTGCTCACGCAAGCTTGGCGCTGCTGTGAGCCGGCGGCCATCTTTATGTTGGAAACGGGCGCCCGGAATGTTCCGGACGCCCTGTCTTGTCGGGGTCTTAGCGGACCGGGATGCCGTATTGCAGGCCGCCCTTGGTCCACAGCGCGTTCTGGCCGCGCTTGATCTTCAGCTTGGAGCCTTCGCCCACGTTGCGCTCGAAGATCTCGGCGTAGTTGCCTACGTGCTTGATGATGCGCACGGCCCAGTCGTTGGTGAGGCCGACGGCCTCGCCGAACTTGCCCTCGGTGCCGAGCAGGCGCTTGATCTCCGGGTTGGCGGAGGTCTTCATCTGCTCGACATTGGCCTTGGTCACGCCGAGCTCTTCGGCGTTCAGCATGGCCATGTGGGTCCAGCGGACGATGTCGCCCCACTGGCTGTCGCCGTGGCGCACGGCCGGGCCCAGGGGCTCCTTGGAGATGATCTCCGGCAGAACGATATGATCGTCCGGAGCCGAGGCGCGCAGGCGCTCGGCGTAGAGGCCGGACGCGTCCGTGGTGAAGGCGTCGCAGCGGCCGGCGTCATAGGCCTTGAAGGTCTCGTCCGAGGTCGCGAAGGCCACGACTTCGTACTTCATGTTGTTGGCGCGGAAGTAGTCGGCCAGGTTCAGCTCGGTGGTGGTGCCCTGCTGGGTGCAGATCGAAGCGCCGTTCAGCTCCTTGGCGGAGGAAACGCCGAGCTTCTTGCGGACCATGAAGCCCTGACCGTCGAAGTAGTTGATGGTCGGGAAGTCCAGGCCGAGCTGGGTGTCGCGCGACATGGTGGCGGTGGAGTTGCGGGACAGCACGTCCACCTCGCCCGACTGGAGCGCCGTGAAGCGGTCCTTGGCGGCGAGCGGGATGAAGCGGACCTTGTTCGGGTCGTCGAAGATGGCCGCCGCGATGGCGCGGCAGAACTCCACGTCGAGGCCGGTCCAGTTGCCCTGGGCATCCGGGACTCCGAAGCCGGCGAGGCCGGTGTTGGAGCCGCAGGTCAGGAAGCCCTTCTGCTTGACGCTGGTGAGCGTCGCCTGGGCGGAGGCGCCCGTGGCCAGGAGGCTGGCCGTGAGGCCGAAGGCAATCGATAAGAGAGCCTTTTTCATGTTGGTCTATTCTCCCAATGTGTTCGACTAGGCCCGGCAGTTCTTGTGTCAGCCCCAGCCGGGATGTTCTTGTTAGACTGTTCTGCGCCGCTCCGGTAGTGGCGGCATCCGATCCATCAAATTGAATGATTGATAACTGGTCAAGTCTTGATGGGAGGGTTTCTCGTCCGGGGTTGACGCCATCACGGGCAAAGCCTCAGATCGGGGCCTTCGCCAACAACCCCTTGAAACCATGTCAAAACTCCCTTCCAGGCCCGATCATCTGGGCGAAAGCACCCGCCTCGTCCACGCCGGACGCGACCCGCGCGAGCAGCACGGTTTCGTCAATACGCCCATCTACCGGGGCTCCACGGTGCTTTATCCGACCACCGACGACCTGCTCCGCCGGCGCGGCCGGTATTCCTACGGGACCAAGGGAACGCCCACCACCGAGGCCCTCGAAACCGCCTGGACGGAGCTGGCCGGAGCGGCCGGGACGGTGCTGGCGCCCTCGGGGCTGGCGGCCGTCACCCTTGCCCTTACGTCATGCCTCAAGGCCGGCGACCACCTCCTGATGACGGACTCCGTCTATCTTCCCACCCGGCATTTCTGCGACGGGATGCTGAGGAAGTTCGGGGTGGAAACCACCTATTACGATCCCCTGGTGGGGGCCGGGATCGAGGCGCTCATGCGCCCGAACACCGCAGCGGTGTTCACGGAGGCCCCCGGCTCGCAATCCTTCGAGATGCAGGACATCCCGGCCATCGCCGAGGCCGCGCACCGGCGCGGAGCCGTGGTGATCATGGACAACACCTGGGCCACCCCTCTGTTCTTCCCACCCCATGAGCGGGGCGTCGACATGGCCATCGAGGCGGGCACAAAGTACCTCAGCGGCGGGTCCGATCTCCTGCTCGGCATGGTGTCGGCCAACGAGCGCTGCTTCAAGGCCCTGCGCCAGGCCTACGACGCCTTCGCCATGTGCCCCGGCCCGGAGGACGTGTTCCTGGGCCTGCGCGGCCTGCGCACCATGGCCCTGCGGCTTCGCGAGCACGAGAAGCAGGCCCTCCACATGGCGCGCTGGCTCGCCGCCCGGCCCGAGGTGGCGCAGGTTCTCCACCCGGCCCTGGAGACCTGTCCGGGCCACGATATCTGGAAGCGCGACTTCAAGGGATCGTCGGGCCTGTTCTCGATCATCCTCAAGCCCTGTTCCGCCAAGGCCGTGGCCGCCATGCTCGACGGGCTCGCCCTGTTCGGGATGGGCTTCTCCTGGGGCGGGTTCGAGAGCCTGGTGGTGCCCTTCGACTGCGCCGCCTACCGCACGGCGACGAAATGGTCCCCCGGCGGCCATGCCCTGCGCTTCCATATCGGCCTGGAGGATCTCCACGACCTCGAGCGCGATCTCGATGCGGGCTTCGCGCGCCTGAGGGATGCGGACGCCCAGGCGGCCTGACGATGGAACGAGCCCGGCGGGAAAGCCTTATTCCGCCGGGATTCCCACGTCCGTGGCGGCCTTCCTCTTCGCCTCCCTGGCGATAAGCATCAGGTTGCGCCCGTAGATGAAGATGGAGAAGGCCTGGCCGAGAATGATGACGATGTCCCGCCGGGCGAAGCCGTAGATGAGGGTCATCAGCCCGCCGGCGATGGACAGGAACCAGAACCCGACCGGGATGACGCTGCGCTCCGCCTTTTCGCTGGCGATCCACTGCACGATGAAGCGCGCGCCGAAGACGAACTGCGCCAGCACGCCGAAAGCCGCCCACAGGTCGAAGCGGTTGACCACGATGTCGTAGAAATACAGCCCCAGATCCTGGGACAGGCGCATCAGCATCGCATGATCTCCATCAGAGGGTCTCCATCAGGAGATTTCCCGGGCGACCGGCACGCGGCGGCGGCGGCGGATCAGCCACCAGACGCCGGCCAGGTCGAGAATGCCCACCCAGAGGCGGTCGAACAGGCCGTAATTGGACTGCCCCGCGTGGCGCGGGCGGTCGACCACGTCCACATGGGCGATGTTGAAACCCTCGCGCCTGATCAGGGCGGGCATGAAGCGGTGCAGGGCGTCGAAATAGGGCAGGCGCAGATACACGTCCCGCCGGAAGGCCTTGAGGCCGCAGCCCGTGTCCCGGGTTCCGTCCTTGAGCACCCGGGCGCGCACCCCGTTGGCGACCCGCGACTGCCACCGCTTGCCCGCTCCCTTGCGGGAGAGGCGCTGGCCGGCGACCAGCGCCGTCGCGGGATCGTCCAGGGCGGCCACAAGCTGCGGAATGAAGGCGGGGTCGTTCTGCCCGTCCCCGTCCAGGGTGACGACGATGGCCCCGCGGGCCGCTTGAACGCCGGTGCGCACCGCGGCGCTCTGGCCGCAGCTCGCCTCGTGGCGGATCAGGCGGAGCCAGGGCCGGGTCCGGCGCGCGCCCAGCACCTGGTCGGCCGTGGCGTCCGTCGAGCCGTCGTCCACATAGATCGCCTCGAAGGAGCCCAGAGGCGCGCAGGCGCGCTCGATCTCCTCCACGAGGGGGAGGATGTTGGGGGCCTCGTTCTTGACGGGCACCACGACGCTGAGCCGCGGAGCCGGGGAAGGGTCGGTCATAGGTTCAGGGCCTCGCAGGCCACCTCTTCGGGATTAAACAGGGTCAGCTGCAGCCGGAATCCGCGTAATAGACGCCGATATCGACCCGCCGCCCGCTGTTGATATTGAAGCCCGAGACGCGGGTCGAGAGCCCCGGCGCCTGCCCGAGGCGCTCGTTCTCGGCCCGGAACTTGCCCTCGTGGCGGCTGTCCACGAAGACGACGCCGCAGCCGCTGCGCTTCAGGAAGGCGGATGCCTCCTCGCCCGCGTCGAGCATCTCAAGGCCCGTGCCCACCAGGAACACCAGGCTGGGCTCGCGATAGCCCAGGGTCGCGACGCTCTTCCCGGCATGGGGGAGATCGCGCGCCGCCTCGGCGAGCCGCGGCGAGATCTTGAGGGAGCGCAGGTCGAGCTGGGCGAAGCCGAAGACCCCCACCGACAGGAGCGCCGCCGAGACGAACCCGGCCCAGAGGCACCCGACCATCCGCTTCGTCAAGAAGAGCCGCCAGGCGTAGAGGGCGGCCAAGGACGAGAGCGCCAGGGCCGGTAGCGCCCGATAGGGCAGGACCCCGTCGAAGGACCAGTTGGCCGCCGAGAGCCCCACCGCGAGCCCCACGGGAATGAACGGGATCAGAACCGTCGCGAGCTTGGCAGCCGGGCGGTGCGGCCCGACGAAATGGCGCGAGACGGCCATGACCGTGAGGATCGCCACCGCGGGAAACAGCGGCATGGTGTAGTGCGGCAGTTTCGTGGGCACCGCCTCGAACACCAGCCAGGACGGCACGATCCAGGCGAGCGCGAAGGCCACGGGGTCCTCCCGCCGGTGGATCCAGGCGAAGGGCACGGCGATGGCCGCGAGGATCGCCCCGGGCCAGAAGGTGGCGAAGAACGACACCAGATAGAAGCCGGGCGGAGCCCAGTGGTATTTCTGCGCCGCGCCCACCTTGCCGAGCATGTCGTGGCCGACAGACGCCGAGTAGAAGGCGCCGCCGGTCTTGATGGCGATGGCGACGAACCAGGGCAGCGCCACGAGAAGGGTCAGAAGAGCGCCCTGCAGGGGCTTCAGGATCATCAGCCAGCGGGCGGAGCGCTCGCGCCAGGACAGCACCGCCGCCGCCAGCCCTGCGAACATGAGGATCAAGGGGCCCTTGATGAGAACGCCCAGGGCGAACCCCGTCCAGAAGATGAGCAGAGCCCGCCGGGGCAGGACTCCGGCTCCGCGGCTCAGATAGGCCCGCGCCAGGCCGCCCATCACCGCCACCGAGCAGGCGGCCAGCATGGCGTCCGTCTTGGCGAGCCTCGCCTCCACCATGAGGATGACCGAGGCGGCCATGAGGGCGGCCGCCAGGAAGGCCCCTCGCCGGGCGAAGAAGGCGAGCGCCGCCCAATAGGTCAGGAGAACCGTCGCGATGGCGCCGAACAGGGAGGGCAGGCGGTAGAGGGCGATGGCGGTGTGCGCCTCCGGGACGCCGAGGGCCCCGCCGATGGCGACGCTGGCGCTCTGCATCCAGTAGATGCCCACGGGCTTCTTGTGCCGGGCCTCGTCCTGGAACCGGATGTCGACGAAATCCCCCATCTCCAGCATCTGCTTGGAGGCCTGGGCGTAGCGCGGCTCGTCCCGGTCCATGGGCTGGAGCGACACGAAGCCCGGCAGGAAGCACACGAGGGACAGCAGCACGAGAACGAAGCAGAGGCGGGCATGGCTCCGCTCGACGACGCCCGTCACCTGCTGCACCGACAGGCGGCGCAGGGAGATATGCTGCTGGGGGACCGAACCGTCCATCAAAAGCTCCGGGAGCGGACAAGCTTTTCTGCCAAAGGGAGTCCCGCGGGCGAGAACCCGCGAAAGGCGCTCATGTCCTCCAAAGCCGGCGGGAAGTCAAATCGACGGAAGGTAGCGGGCAGCCTCGCCGGACGATGCCTGCATCCCGTGACTGGCCCCTTCGATCCGATCTCCCCACAAGCCTTGCGCCGGGAGGCTTTAAGATTTGGTGTCCTCCGGCAGCCCGCCTCAGATCACGAAGAAGTCGGACGCCGTGACCTTCAGGCCCTTCGGCAGCTGGGCGAACTGGATCTGGGCCGCCTTTCCCGCCCCGTCCGCGTCGTAGAACAGGCGTCCCGACGCGGCGTCGTAGAGGACGCGGTCGGAGGAATCGTGGGCCTTGGTGCCCTTCCAGAACGCGCCCGACGGGAGCCTGCCGGCGCTTCCGGCCTTGGTGAAGACGGCGTTCTCCATGTGGATCGTGTCGTCCGCCACCGAGAAATCCGCGATCCGGTCCAGGTTCGCCGTCCTGCTCGGACGGGTGTCGAACACGAGCACGTCCCTGCCCGTTCCGCCATGGAGGATGTCGTTGCCGGCGCCCCCGGCCAGCCTGTCCGCGCCCTCAAGGCCGTAGAGGCGGTCCGCCCCGCCTCCGCCCTTGAGGCTGTTGGCGACCCCGTTGCCGGTGATCGCATCGCCGCCGGAGCCGCCGATGGCGTTCTCGATCAGGGAGCGCAGATCCCCGCGATGGGTCAGGGCGTTGGCGATGTTCCCGCGGGCATACTGGCCGGGCCCGAGTTGGGCGAGCTGATGGGCGGCGGCTGTCGACCATTCGCCGGGGCGCAGGTCGACCGTCACGCCGGTGCGGTAGTTCGAGAAGTCGTAGGCGTCGAGGCCGCCGCCGTCCCAAACCGTCATGAAGATCCGGTTGGCTCCGGGCGCCTCCTGGCCGACCCCGTCGACGAAGCCCTGCCCCGTGGCCGGGTCCCAGCGATAGACCGAGTTCCCGCCATTGGTGGTGAAATCCGCCCCGTACATGTGCTGCAGGGCGGCGATGTCGTCCATCATGAGGGTCTGGGCATAGCCCCAGGCCTCGTTCTCCACATGCCGCCCCTCCGCCCCCACATAGGACCGGTAGGTCATGACCGAGTATTCCATGGAATCGTGAGCCTCGGTCATGGCCCCGAACGCGCCCTCCTCGTTGCCGTGCTTCAGGCCCACCGCATGCAGGATCTCGTGCAGGAAGGCGTAATAGGCGTAGTTTCCCCGCAGGGGCGCGTCAAACAGGCCGTTGGAGTATCCGAACCAGGTGTCGCCGCCCTCCGGGGTGTTGCCGGGCAGGTAGCTCCAGGCCGGGGAAGGAACATCCGACCGGGCAAGGCGCAGGGTGGCCTGGCTGGTCTCGGTCTCGTCGATCTCGGTGAAGGTCAGGTCCGTCACCGCGGAGATCATGCCGAACATCTGGCGGGCGGCAAGGCTCTGGCCGTCGCTCAGCGCGCCGAAATTGTCCTGCGGCTCACGCAGGCCGTAGGGATCGCCGTAGAGGGATGCCTGCTCCGGAAAGCTGAAGGTGAGGTTCAGGCTGTCCCAGCCCACTCCGGACAAGACGCCGTCGATGTCCTGGTTGTTTGTCCGCTCGACCGAAACGGCAGAAGCCATGGGCACCTCTGAGGGGCTGCGAACATCAGGTTTTAGGCGGGCCGGACAGGAACAGGGATACCCCTTTGGAGTGATGCGCGCATATGCGCCAAAGCTTGGATTCCCGGAACCGCCCCTCGCGGCCAAGAAAACGCCCGCAAGGCGAGAAAGCTTGGCCTTGCGACAGGGGCCTCTTCGGGAAACGACAGAAGCCTTACGCTTGGCCCTGTCGGCCCGGCGGGGCGAAGACGATCGAGGAACATGGCGCTCCCGGAGCGAATTTTCCTCAGGTGCTTGAAGCAACGACAGGAGATTGCATGGTGAACAGGTCAGCGCTTCCGGCGATATTCGCCCTGACGATCCTTGCGGCTCCGGCGCTCGCCCTCGACCGTCCGGTGGTCTGGCGCGACGAGGACACGGGCTGCGCCTATCTCCTCACCCCCCAGGGCGGCATCGCCCCTCGCCACCGGCGCGACGGGGCCCTCGACTGCCCCGGCGTTCCGGCCAATGCGGGAATCGTGGACAACACCGCCCGGGAGATCGGCCGGGGCCTCGACCTGCTCCAGCGGGAGGTGGACCGCCTGCGCGAGCGCTACAACGGCCGCCCGTGACAGGAACGGCTTCTCCCCTCGCCGGTTTGTCCGGCAGAGCAGGAGACGAGAGCCCGCATGAACACCCGCATCTACGGCGAGCACGACCGGAAGACCATCGACCAGCTCAACCGCTGCATGGGGGTGGGCAGCGCCGTGAAGGGGGTTCTGTGCGCGGACGGGCACCTCGGCTACGCCCATCCCATCGGCGGCGTGGTGGCCTATGAGGAGCACATCTCGATCAGCGGGGTGGGCTTCGACATCGCCTGCGGCAACATGGCGGTGCGCCTCGACACCCGCTACGAGGACATCGCCCCGCAGGCGGGCCGCATCCTGTCCGACATCGGCAGGTCCGTGAGCTTCGGGATCGGCCAGAAGAACGCCGTCAGGGTCGATCACGAGCTGTTCGACTCGCCCCTCTGGGACGAGGCCGGGGCGCGCGACCTCAAATCCCTGGCGGCCCAGCAACTGGGAACCGTCGGATCGGGCAACCATTATGTGGATCTGTTCGAGGACCAGGACGGCTTCGTGTGGATCGGGGTGCATTTCGGCTCCCGGGGCCTCGGCCACAAGATCACCACCCGGCACCTCGCCCTTGTGGGTGCCAAGGACGGGATGGAGGTCGATCCGGCCCTCGTGCATCAGGACAGCGAGGTTGGGCAAAGCTACATCGCCGGGGTGAAGCTCGGCGGCCTCTACGCCTATGCCGGGCGGGAATGGGTGGTCGAGCGCGTCCGCCGGATCATCGGCGGGCAGGTCACGGATCAGGTTCACAACCACCACAACTTCGCCTGGCGGGAGAATCACGGCGGGCGCGACTGCTGGGTGGTGCGCAAGGGCGCGACGCCCGCCTTTCCGGGACAGCGGGGCTTCGTCGGAGGCTCCATGGGGGACGACGCGGTGATCCTGCGCGGGGTAGAGGGTCCGGAGAGCGCCGACAGCCTCTATTCCACGGTGCATGGGGCGGGCCGCCTGTTCGGGCGCATGGACGCCAAGGGCAAGAAGAACAAGGCGGGCGAATGGACCCGCCCTCCCCGCTTCACGCGCCAGCAGATGGACGAATGGCTGCGCCGGAAGGGCGTCCTCCTGCGCGGCGGCGACGTGGATGAGAGCCCCATGGTGTACCGGCGCCTGGCGGACGTGCTCGCCTTCCACCGGAACACGATCCAGGTGGAGCACAGGCTGCGCCCCTTCGCGGTCGCCATGGCGGGACCCGGCGAGTTCGATCCGTACAAGGATTGAGGCCCGCAGGCGGGCGTCTCAGTGAGCGAACCAGCCGAAATACAGGGACCAGAGGCTCGGCGACCGGATCCCGCGGACCCGCCGCGCCGCTTCCTCGGCCCGCATGGCCTCGCCCCCGTGGCACGAGCACAGCACGATATGCGCCTCATGCTCGGTGATCTGGAAGAACGCCACCGCGTCCTCGAACCGGTCGCCCGCGAGCCCGTCCGCCCGCAGCACCGGGTCGGAGAAGGCGAGCGTCAGGGCGGAGTTGTCGGCCCGCATGGCCCGGCGCACCGCCTCCGGCTGCCGTTCGATCTCGTCGAGGGTCCTGAGCAGGCGGTCCGGCTGGCGCTCCAGCAGTTCCGCCCAGCGGTCCAGGCGCTCCCTCTTCGACAGGGCGGGCCGGGCCGCCGCGGGCTTGAGATCGGCCAGGTGGCCGAGTTCGGACAGGGGCTTGTGTTCCATGCTTCCCTCCTTGCGAAGAAGCAGCCTTCGAGCACCCACCAGCGTGTCGGTTCAACCGGGAGACCTGGCGAAAAGTTCGAGCATGGAACGGCGGTCTTGCGGCCACAGGGGCGCTCGTCCGGCGGAGGAAACGGAAAAGCCCAGGCTCCGGGGCGAACGGGCGGGATGCCTTCGCATCTCCTGCCGCGCCTGCTACGGGCCTGGGCTAATGGGTTACCAGACGGGCGCTCGCATCGTCAGGCGAGCGCGGGAACAGACCGGGTCGGAGTACATCCGTCCTAACCCGATCTCGACGAAGCAGGGCAGTGACGCCTGCCGCTCCGAAGTCCTCGCTATGTCCGCTGGGATAAGACCAATATGGGGATTGCCGGGCGATCCGCAAGGGCTCGGGCGCGGGAATTGGCGTCGTAAACCGACCTCATCGTAAGGAGGAATGTCAGGTCCGTCTCGCGGGATGATCTAGGGAGCGCGGGAGGCGCAAGCGGTCCCCCTCTCCCGAGTGGGAGAGGGTTAGGGGTGAGGGAAGGCCCTCTCCGAACAGAGCACAGCCGGTGGTGAGCGGAAGCGTCGGCGCTTTACTGAAGAATCGTCCTGCCCTCACCCCTGCCCCTCTCCCACACGGGAGAGGGGTTTTCGGCCCCTTAGGCCGCCATCCTCTCCTGCCGGATCGCCACGATCCGGCGAACCTCTTCGCCGTCGAGGGTTTCCCGCTCCAGCAGGGCCTCCGCAAGGGCGTCGAGCCCGGCCCGGTTCTCCTCGATGCAGGCCCTGGCGGCCTCGTACATCCTCTCGACGATCCGGCGGATCTCCTGCTCCGCCTCCCGCGGGAGGCCGTCCCCGGAGCGCGCGACCCGGACCATGCCGATGGCGGGGCTCATGCCCCATTCGGTGACCATGCGGGTGGCGATGTCGGTGGCGTGGGCGATGTCGCTCGCCGCCCCGGTGGTCACTTTCCTGGCTCCGAACACCACCTCCTCGGCGGCGCGTCCGCCCATGGCGACGATCAGGTCCGCCTCCAGCTTCTCCACGGGAATGCAGAAGCGGTCGTGCTCGGGCAGGCGCATGACGAGGCCAAGGGCCTGGCCGTGGGGAACGATGGTGGCGCTGTGCACCTTGTCGGAGCCCGCGATCAGGCAGGCGCACAGGGCGTGCCCCGCCTCGTGCACCGCCACGAGGCGGCGCTCCTCGCCCGTCAGCACCAGGGAGCGCCGCTCGAGGCCCATCATGATCTTGTTGCGGGCGGCCTCCAGATGCTCGCGGGTGATGGCGTCCGCGCCCTCCCGCGCCGCGAAGATCGCCGCCTCGTTGATCAGGTTGCTGAGATCCGCTCCGGAAAAGCCCGGCGTTCCCTTGGCGGTGACGCTCAGGTCGACGCCCGCGGAGAGCCGCACGTTGCGGGCGTGAACGTGCAGGATCGCCTCGCGGCCGCGGATGTCGGGAAGCCCCACATGGATCTGCCGGTCGAACCGGCCCGGACGCAGGAGGGCCGGATCGAGCACGTCCACCCGGTTGGTGGCGCCGATCACGATCACCCCGGAGGTGGTGTTGAAGCCGTCCATCTCCACGAGAAGCTGGTTGAGGGTTCCCTCGAACTCCCGGTCGGCCGCCGACCCGCCGCCGCCGCGCTTGCGGCCGATGGCGTCGATCTCGTCGATGAAGATCAGGCAGGGGGCGCGCTTGCGGGCCTGCTGGAACAGCTTGGAGACCCGGCTCTTGGCGATGCCGATGAGAGGGGCCGAGAAATCACTGCCGGACACGGCCAGGAAGGACACCCCCGCCTCCCCGGCGAGCGCCTTGGCGATGAGGGTCTTGCCGGTACCGGGCGGCCCGACCATCAGGAGCCCGCGGGGAATGCGGGCCCCGACCCTCTCGAAGGCCGGGGCGTTCTTGAGGAACGCGATCACCTCCTGCAGCTCCGCCTTGGCCTCGTTCTGGCCGGCCACGTCGGCGAAGCGGTCCGGGATGCGCCTGATCGCCCGCGGCCAGCGGGCGGTGGGCTTGAAGTCGGTCTGGACGGCCAGAAGCAGCAGCACCGCCGCCACCATCACCAGGGGAACGAGAATGCTCGCCACATGGGAGGCATCGATGCCGGGCTTCTTGAAGTCCACCTCCGCCCCGGACGCCGTCACCCGGTTGATCGTGTCGGCGCCGATGAGGCTGTTGGGGAGGCGGACGAACACCGTCCTGTCGCTCAAGGAGACGAAGAAGCCGCCGTCCTGGACCAGGACCCTGCTGACCTTCCTCTCGGCGAGTTCGCGGGAGAACTCGGAATAGGTGATCTCGGGGACGGGCTGCGCCGCGAAGCGCGGCAGCGCCACGGCGGCAACCGCCAGGAGGGAGATCAGGAGGGCGGCCGCAAGGGCCACGCTTTTCCGGAACAAGAGCTTTCTTGCTTTCTCGAGAACGTTCGACACGGCAGGCGCCCCCATAGCGCGACGATGGCGTTTTATTTTATATGCTCTCTTGTCTAGTCTGTTTTGGCCAGGATCGCAGTACGGCGAAATGGCACGCCCAGCTTAAGCCTATCTTCCTAAAGCTTTCGTGTCGCCGATCGCGCCCGACGGGAATGGGGCCCTTCAGGGGAGCGGGCGAGGAAGCGGCTTTACCGGAAGCCGCGCAGCCGGGGGCGCTGCAAGGCGTCGGGATATCGGATGACTCGGTCGGGAGATTACTCGGAGGCCCGCGGCTCGTCCTGCTCCGGACGGTCCGAAAGCTTGCGCTCGAGCTGATGGAGAAGACTGCGGAGCTGGTCGGGCATCGGCTGCTTCAGCATGTCCTGATAGACGCTGGCAAGGGAATGGCCGAGGATGTAGTTGACCTGGGTCTGGCTGAAATTCAGGCTGTTCAGGCTCTCGCGACATCGAACGAATTGGCGATCAAACTGCACGGGGCTGCTCCGCAAAACTTTATTAACAAATGTTAAGCAGCAACTCACGGATGCGTGAAGGGTTTCAGCGGAGCCATGGAATTAATTGAAGAATTTGAATTTCTGAACCTAGGCCGCCGAATGTTGCGATCCGGTACGGCGCCGCTGAAACCAACCCCTGCCGGTTCCGTTGCCCTCCTGTGCCATCATATGAGGAGAATGGAATGGACACAGAAGCCATGGATCGAGCCGTCACCGTCCAGAGCTCGAATGTCGACCTCGGCGACACCTTCCGCGACCACGCCAAGCAGAGCATCATGCGGGCGGCGGGCAAGTATTTCGGGCACCTGAGCACCGCCGCCGTGCACGTGACCCGGGAGGGGCTGAACTACCGCTGCACGGTCAACATCCAGATGGGGGCGCTCAAGATGATGAGCGCCGAGGCCCAGAACAAGGATTGCTACCTTGCCTTCAACGCCGCCCTGGCCAAGGCCGAGAAGCAGCTCCGCCGGGCGAAGCGCGAATTGCGCGAGGACAAGGCGAGCCGGGTCGACAAGGACATGGTGCTGCGGGACGGGCTGGGGTCTCCTCCCACCGTGTGATCCGACTAAAGTCACATGCGCCGCGGCCGGAACGCCGCCGCCCTTGCGGCGTTCTCCTGCCGGAACAGCGAGACCCTACGAGTAGGTGCATCCCTCCCCGTCTCCCCCGGGCGGGAATGGGTGCCAAGGCCCGACGAATGGTCGGGCCTTTTCTTTTGCGCGCTCCGCAGGCTCCAGGCGACGTATTCCTCCCCGGTATGCTATGAACGGTCGAAGCGGCCCCCGCCGCAAACCCGGCGAACGAGCATGAGCGCGCAAGCACAACCCAGCCTGACATCCCCTGCCCTGCCCACCTATGACGACGTGGTCGCGGCGGCCGGGCGCATCGAGGGGATCGCCCACCGCACCCCCGTGCTCACCTCCCGCACCGCCGATTCGCTCACCGGCGCCCGGCTCTTCTTCAAGGCCGAGAACCTGCAGCGGTCCGGCGCCTTCAAGTTCCGCGGCGCCTACAACGCCATCGCCCGGCTCTCCGGGGACGCCAGGCGGCGCGGCGTGGTGACCTTCTCGTCCGGCAACCACGCCCAGGCCATCGCCTATGCGGGCGGTCTCCAGAACGTGCCCACGGTGATCGTCATGCCGGGGGACGCGCCCGCCATGAAGGTGGCGGCCACCCGGGGCTATGGCGGCGAGGTGGTGTTCTTCGACCGCTACACGGAGGATCGCGAGGCCATCGGGCGGCGGCTCTCCGCCGAGCGCGGCCTGACCCTGATTCCCCCCTACGACCACGAGGACGTGATCGCCGGCCAGGGCACCGCCGCCAAGGAGCTGTTCGAGGAGGTCGGCCCCCTCGACATGCTCTTCGTGTGCCTCGGCGGCGGCGGGCTGCTGGCAGGCTCCGCCCTGGCCGCAGGGGCGCTCTCGCCCGGCTGCCGCGTCTACGGCGTCGAGCCGGAGGCGGGCAACGACGGCCAGCAATCCTTCCGCTCGGGCGCCATCGTGCGGATCCCGGTGCCGAGCACCATCGCGGACGGGGCGCAGACGCCCTCGCTCGGCCAGAAGACCTTCGCGATCATCCGCGAGCGGGTGGAGGACATCGTCACCGTGTCGGACGCGATGCTCGTCGAATCCATGCGCTTCTTCGTGGAGCGCATGAAGATCGTGGTGGAGCCGACCGGCTGCCTCTCCTCCGCCGCCGCCCTGAACGGGGTCGTTCCCGTCGCCGGCAAGCGCGTCGGCATCATCATCAGCGGCGGCAACGTGGACCCCAGGGCCCTGGCAGGCTTCCTCTCGGCCTGATCAGGCAAAGGAACCGAGCGCCGCCTCGAGACGCGACCAGGCTTCCGCGGAACCGGGCAGGCCGAACCGCAGGAGCCCTGGGTCATGGGCGAAGCGGCGCACCCAGATCCCGCGTCGGCCCAGGTGAGCGAACAGGTCCGGCGCGCGGCGGCTTTCCAAGAGGCGGTAGAGAATCGTGCCGCGCGGGGGAGCATCGGCCAGGGACGCCAGCAGCCCGTCGAGGCGGCTTGCATCGGCGGCGCGCGCGCCCTTGGCCGCAGCCAGCCATTCCCGGTCCCGCAGCGCCAGCCGCCCCGCCTCGATGGCGGGACCCGACACGGCCCAGGGGCCCAGGGCCTCCCGCAGGGGCGCGGCAAGGCTCGGCGGCGCAATGGCGAACCCGAGCCGCAGCCCCGCAAGCCCGTAGGTCTTGCCGAAGGAGCGCAGGACGACCGCGTTCTCCGGCAGGTGCGGAACCAGCGTCTCGTCGCCGTCGAAATCGGCAAAGGCCTCGTCCGCCACGAGCCAGCCCCCGCGTCCGCGAAGGCCTTCCGCAAGGCTCAGCAGGGTTCGACGGTCGAGAAGGCGCCCATCGGGGTTGTTGGGGTTCACCGCCACCACGACGTCCGCGTCGTCCGCTCGGTCGGGGGAGGCGATCTCCGAGACGCTATGCCCCGCCTGCCGCCAGGCCCGCAGGTGCTCCGCATAGGTCGGGCCGAGCACGGCGACCCGCGAGCGCGGCCGCAGGCGCGGCAGGAGGCTGATGAGAACCTGCGTGCCGGGAGCCGCCACCACATCCCCCGCATCGGCCACCCCATAGGCCCCGGCGGCGGCCCTCTCCAGGTCCCGGTGAGCGGCGGGGGACGGCAGCCGCTCGAAGGAACGGGATGGCAGGGCAGGCATGGGATAGGCTATGGGGTTGATCCCCGTCGACAGGTCGATCCACGGCCCGGGCGCGCCCGGAAACAGGTTCTGCGCCTCGTCCAGATCGCCCCCGTGCCACACTTGCGTCTCACCCATCGATCCCATCCATGCCCTGGCCCGACACCCTGCTGATCCTGGTCCTCGCCCTCACGGCCGAGGCGGTCTTCGGCTATCCGGGACGGCTTTACACATGGATCGGCCATCCCGTCACCTGGATCGGCCGATTGATCGCCCGGCTGGACCGGAGCCTGAACCGGGAGGCCTGGCCTGACGGGCAGCGACGCCTGGCGGGCGCCCTGGCGCTCCTGCTGCTCCTTCTGACCACCGGCCTCGCGGCCCTGGCCCTACAGGCCCTTCTCATGACCCTCGGCGCTGCCGGCGCTATCGCCCTGGCGCTTCTCTCCGGCACCCTGCTCGCCCAGCGCAGCCTGCACGAGCATGTGGCGGCGGTGGCGGCGGGCCTGCGCGAGGACGGGATCGGGGGCGGGCGCAGGGCCGTGTCGATGATCGTCGGGCGCAATCCGGAGAGCCTGGACGAAGCGGATGTGTCCCGCGCCGCCATCGAGAGCCTGGCCGAGAACTTCTCCGACGGGATCGTGGCCCCGGCCTTCTGGCTCGGCCTCGGCGGTCTGCCCGGCGCGGCGCTCTACAAGGCGGCCAACACTGCCGACAGCATGATCGGCCACCGCACGCCCCGGCACGAGGCCTTCGGCTGGGCCTCGGCGCGCTTCGACGATGGGGTGAACCTGCCCGCCTCGCGCCTCTCGGCGCTCCTCATCGTGGCGGCCGCCGCCCTCAACCGGGACGCTTCGCCTGGCGGCGCCTTGAGGGCCCTGCGCCGCGACGCCTCCCATCACCGCTCTCCCAATGCGGGCTGGCCCGAGGCCGCCATGGCGGGAGCGCTCGGCCTCCGGCTCGCCGGACCCCGCACCTACGGGGATGTGCGCGTCGAGGACCGGTGGATGGGCGACGGCCGCGCCGAGGCGGATGCGGTGGATATCGACCGGGCGCTTGCCCTCTACCGCACCGCCTGCCTGCTGCTGCTGGCCTCGGCTGCGGCGCTCGCCCTCTCGGCTTGGCTCATCGGGCGCTGAGGGCGAGGAGCCGCTCGATGTCGAGATGCGCTTCGAGGTGGTTCGCGAAGCGGTCGAGGATGTCGTCCACGAGGGCCTCGTAGGCGAGATCGCTCGCGGCGGCGCCCAGCAGCGCCAGCCAGCGCGCCCGCTGGCGGTCGTCGGCGAAAAGGCCATGCACATAGGTGCCCGCCACCCGCCCGTCGCCCGAGACCGCACCGTCCCGGCGCCCGTCATGGAGGCGCGCGAAGGCCCGCTCCGCACCCGGCCCGGACGTCTCGCCGATATGCATCTCGTAGCCTGCCAGGGGCGCTCCATCGGGAAGGGTCGCTCCCGTCACCGCCTCCAGGCGCTTCACGGGCGTGAGCGTGGTGGTCACGTCGAGGAGGCCCAAGCCCTCCACGGACCGCCCGGCCTCGCCTTCGATCCCGTGCGGGTCCTCGATGCGCCGCCCCAGCATCTGGTAGCCGCCGCACAGGCCGAGCACCCGCCCGCCCCTGCGAAGGTGGGCCTTGAGGTCGATGTCCCAGCCCTGCTCCCGGATGAACAGCAGGTCGTCGATGGTGGTCTTGGAGCCCGGCAGCAGGACGAGGGCGGCCCCGGCGGGCAGCGGCTCGCCGGGCTCCACGAGCCTCACCTCGATTCCGGGCTCCTCGCGCAAGGGGTCGAGATCGTCGAAGTTTGCGATTCGCGGCGTCACCGGAACCGCGATCATCACCGAGCCCCGCGCTCCCTCGCGCCTCAGCCCGAGCCCGTCCTCCGCCGGCAGGCGCGCCGCATCGGGGAAATGCGGCACGAGGCCGAGAGCCGGCCAGCCCGTGCGCTCCGCGATGATGCGCATCCCGTCCTCGAACAGGGCCGGATCGCCCCGGAAGCGGTTGACCACGAAGCCCCGGATCATCGCCGCATCGGCGGGATCGAGCACCGCCCCGGTGCCCACGAGGCTGGCGATGACCCCGCCCCGGTCGATGTCGCCCACGAGCACCACCGGCACCCCCGCCGCGCGGGCAAACCCCATATTGGCGATGTCGTTCGCCCGGAGATTGACCTCGGAGGCCGAGCCCGCGCCCTCCACGAGAACCAGATCCGCTTCCGCCGAGAGCCGCCCGAAACTGTCGAGAACCGCCTCCAGGAGGCGGGGCTTCCAGGCCTGGTACTCCCGCGCCCGGGCGGTGCCGGCCATGCGCCCCTGCACCACCACCTGGGAGCCGGTCTCGCTCTGGGGCTTGAGCAGCACCGGGTTCATGTGCACGCTGGGCGCCACGCCCGCGGCGCGGGCCTGGAGCGCCTGCGCCCGGCCGATCTCGCCGCCGTCCGCCGTGACGGCGGCGTTGTTGGACATGTTCTGCGGCTTGAACGGGCGCACCGTCAGCCCCCTGCGGGCGAAGAGCCGGCACAGGCCCGCCACCAGAAGGGACTTGCCCACGTTGGAGCCGGTGCCCTGCACCATGAGCGCGCGCATCTAGAACTCGATGCCTTCCTGCGCCTTCACGCCTGCGGCGAAATGGTGCTTCACCAGGGCCATCTCGGTGACGAGGTCGGCGGCCTCGATCAGCTCCGGCTTGGCGTTGCGCCCCGTCGCCACCACGTGGAGGCCGGACCGGCGCTGCCGCAGGGTCTCCACCACCTCCTGGAGCGGCAGGTACTCGTAGCGAAGGGCGATGTTGAGCTCGTCCAGGATCAGGAGGCGGATGTCCTCGCGGGCCATCATCTCCCGGGCCTTGTCCCAGGCCCGCCCGGCCGCCGCCACGTCGCGGGCCCGGTCCTGCGTTTCCCAGGTGAACCCCTCGCCCATGGTGTGCCACTCCACCTGATCGGCGAAGCGGTCCAGCGCCAGGCGCTCGCCGGTCTCCCACGCGCCCTTGATGAACTGCACCACGCCCACCCGGTAGCCCCGGCCGAGCGCCCGCAGCATCAGCCCGAAGGCCGCGGTGGACTTGCCCTTGCCGGGCCCCGTATGGACGATGAGAAGCCCCTTCTCGACCGTTTTCGAGGCGACCTCCCGGTCCTGCACCTCCTTGCGCTTGATCATCTTGGCGCGGTGGCGCGCGTCGTCGTCCTGAGTCATGGGGCTGCTGCCCTCCCGTGAAGGGCCGCACCATGAACAGCCCCCGGCCGGATTTCAAGGCTCAGGCTTGTCAGGCGCCTGACGGCCCGATAAGCATGAAAGGGACGGTGCCCCGGCGACGGGGTGAAAAGGGAATGCGGTGAGACACCGCGGCTGCCCCCGCAACTGTAAGCGGCGAGCCTTCGCTCCAAATGCCACTGGGCCCTGCCCGGGAAGGCGGTGGCGAGAGGCATCGACCCGCGAGCCAGGAGACCTGCCGTCATCGCCGCTTCTGTCGGGTCCGTCGGACGGGGTGTTCCGGTGGCGACTGTGGTCGGGCGATCCCTCGTCGCCCGGTTCCGTCCGTTGGAAGCTCAACCGACCTTGTGCCCTCCGACGGAGAGAATGATGCCCCTGCCCGCCCTTCCCAAGACCCTCCTTGCCGTGGCTCTCGGCGGCCTCGCGGCCGCAACCCCGGCCCTGGCGCATCATCCCATGGGCGGCGCGACCCCGGCCACCGTCGTCCAGGGATTGCTGTCGGGCTTCGGGCATCCGGTGATCGGCCTCGACCACCTGGCGGCTCTCGTCGGAATCGGCCTCGTGTCCTCCCGCTTCGCCCGCGGCCTCACCCTTCCGGCCTTCTGGATCGTCGCCATGGGGGCAGGCGTCGGCCTCCACCTGGCGGGCGCCGGTCTGCCCCTGACGGAGGTTCTCGTCGCCCTGAGCGTCGTCGCCATCGGCATCGCGGCAGCCGTTCGCTCCACCCTGCCCTATGGGGCGGTGGCGCTGCTGTTTGCGGCCGGCGGAGCGATGCACGGCTATGCCCTGGGCGAGACCGTCGTCGGAGCCGAGGCCACCCCGATTGCAGCTTACCTGGCGGGCCTCGTCGCCATCCAGGCTGCGCTCGCCACCGGCATCGCCTTCGCGGCCCGCCGCCTCTCGTCGGGCTCGTTCCCGGCTCCGTCGCTGCGCCTGCGCGCGGCGGGTCTCGCGGTCGCGGCCACGGGCCTCGCCGCCCTGGCCCTGTCCCTGTCAGATCTCGCCTGAGACCGGACGGCCCGCACATGACCGCTTCTCCGCAGGAGATCTGCCTGCATGTCTGCGTCACCTGCCGTCAGGCCGGCGGACCGGACGACAGGGCGCTGAGGCCCGGCGCGATCCTCCACCGGGCCCTGACGGAGGCGCTCGCCGGGGGCGACGCGCCGCCCGTGCGCGTGGAAGCGGTCGAGTGCCTCTCCGTGTGCAAGCGCCCCTGCACCATCGCGGTCTCGGGCCCCGGCCGCTGGACCTACATCTACGGCGACCTCGATCCCGCCATCTCCGTGGAGACCATCCTGGACGGCCTGCGGCGCTACGCGGCCACGGCGGACGGCCTCGTGCCCTGGCGCGAGCGGCCCGAGGCCTTCCGCAAAGGGGTGGTCGCCCGCCTTCCTCCGATGCCGAGTAAAGACTCGGCTCTAAAGGCTTCAAACCTATGAGCGATCTCGCCAAGATCCCCTGCACCATCGTGACCGGCTTCCTCGGCGCGGGGAAGACCACCCTGGTGCGCCACCTCCTGGAGAATGCGGGCGGGCGGCGCATCGCGGTTCTCGTCAACGAGTTCGGCGACCTCGGCTTCGACGGCTCCTTCATCGAGGGCTGCGGCATCGCGGGCTGCACCCGGGAGGACATCGTCGAACTGCCGAACGGCTGCATCTGCTGCACCGTGGCGGAGGACTTCGTCCCCGCCCTCAACACCCTTCTCGACCGGCCGAACCCGCCCGAGCACATCCTCATCGAAACCTCGGGCCTCGCCCTGCCCAAGCCCCTGGTGAGCGCCTTCAACTGGCCGGCGATCCGCTCCCGGGTGACGGTGGACGGGGTGGTGGCCGTGGTGGACGGCCCGGCGGTCGCCTCCGGGGCCTTCGCGGAGGATCCGGAAGCGCTCGCGACACAGCGCGCCGCCGACGCCTCGGTGGACCACGACAACCCGCTAGAGGAGGTGTTCGAGGACCAGCTCCTCTGCGCCGACCTGATCCTGCTCAACAAGACCGACCAGATGGAGGCAGGGGACCGCGCCGGGGTGCTGGCCGAGATCGAGGAGCATCTGCCCCGCGCCGTGAAGGTGATCGAGACCGCCCACGGCAGGGTCGATCCTGCGGTGCTGCTGGGGCTCGGGGCCGCGGCCGAAGCGGATCTCGCGGCCCGGCCCTCCCATCACGAGACCGGCGAGGACCACGACCACGACGATTTCGAAAGCATCGCCCTGCCGGTGGGTTCCGTCGCCAGCCCGGAAGCCCTGGCGACCCGGGTCCGACGCGCCGCGGAAGCCGCGGGCGTCCTGCGCATCAAGGGCTTCGCCCCCGTTGAGGGCAAGCCCATGCGCCTCGTGGTCCAGGGGGTCGGGCGGCGCATCGCCCACCATTTCGACCGGCCCTGGAGGGCCGGAGAGGCGCGGGACGGACGCCTGGTGGTGATCGGCCTGAAAGGCTTCGACCGCAAGGCCGTCGAAGCCGCCTTGCGCGGCGGGTGACATGCACCTTCTCCCGGTCACACAGATTTCCCTCGACGAGAGCGAGGAGGCCGTCGACCTCCGGCAGCCCTCGGGGGACATCGTGGCCCTTTCCTTCGCGGACAGCGACCTGAGCGCCCTCGCGGCGGCCCATGGGCGCGGGGGCGGAGGCCTGTCGTTGCGCCTCGCCTCCCTGCGCCGGCTGCGCCATCCCCTCTCGGTCGATCTCTATGTGGACCGCACCGCCGCAGGGGCGCGGTTCGTGCTGGCGCGCTGCCTCGGCGGCCTCGACTACTGGCGCTACGGCCTGGAGCGCCTCTCCGCCGCCTGCCGCTCAGGGGGCGTGAGCCTCGCGGTGCTGCCGGGCGACGACCGCCCCGACCCGCGCCTTGCCGCCTACGCCACCGTGCCGGAGGCGCTCTGCCAGGAGCTGGAGGCCTATTTCCGCGCCGGCGGCGTCGAGAACATGGAGCGGCTTCTGGCGCGCATCGGCCAGGAGATCGGCGCGACCCCTGTTCCAGCGGAACCGCCCCGCCCCGTTCCCCGCGCCTTCGCCTGGACGCCCGACGGCGGCATGGCGGAGCCGGAAGCGCTGATCGAGCGCCTGCCCGGCGAAGGGCCCCTGGCCCATCTGCTGGTCTATCGCTCTTCCATCCTGGCCGGCGACACCGGCGCGGTCGAGGCGCTCGGGGCGGCGCTCAGGGAACGCGGGATCGGCTCGCTCGTTCTCGCGGTCTCCAGCCTGAAGGACCCGGAGGCCGTGGCGACGGTGCGCCGCGCCATCCGATGCCGCCGCCCGGACGTGATCGTCACCACCACCGCCTTCTCGTCCCGGGACGATGCGGGCTTCGTCCTCGACGAGGCCGATTGCCCGATCCTCCAGGCGATCCCGGTGGGCAGCGCCCGGGAAGCCTGGGAGGCGTCCCCGCGCGGCCTGTCCGCCGCGGACCTTGCCATGCAGGTGGCCTTGCCCGAATTCGACGGCCGCATCGCCACAGGGCCGATCTCCTTCAAGGCCGAGGAAGCCGCCGACGCCGATCTCGCCTTCGCGCGCCGGGTGCAGGCGCCGGACGCGGACGGCATCGCAGCCGTCGCCGAGGCCGCCGCCGCCTGGGCGCGCCTCGCCCGAACCCCGCGAGCCGAGCGGCGGCTGGCCCTCGTCATGTCCGATTACCCGGCCCGCGGCGGACGCGCCGGCTACGCGGTCGGGCTCGACACCCCGGCCAGCGCCTGCGCGATTCTCGATACCCTCCGGGAAGCGGGCTACGCATCGGCGCGTGATTTCGCGCCCGACGAACTCATGCCGCGCCTCACCGAAGGCGAGCCCGCCTTCCGGGTGCCGCTGTCGGCCTACCGGGCCTGGCTCGAGACGCTGGGGCGGAGCCAGCGCGACGCCATCCATGAACGCTGGGGCAGCCCCGAGGACGATCCCGCCTTCGCCGGCGACGCCTTCCGGTTCCGCGCCGCGTGGGCGGGGCGGGTTCTGGTGGCGCTGCAACCGAATCGCGGGCACGGGGCGGACCGCAAGGGCCGCTACCACGATCCCGACTGCCCCCCGAGCCACGGCTACCTCGCCTTCTATGGCGGCCTGAGGGACCTGGAGCGCATTCACGCCCTCGTGCATCTGGGCACCCACGGCACCGCCGAATGGCTTCCGGGCAAGGCGGTGGCGCTCTCGGGGGGCTGCTGGCCGCGCCTCGCCACCGGCGCGACGCCGGTGATCTATCCCTTCATCGTGGACGATCCCGGCGAGGCCGCGCCGGCCAAGCGCCGCATCGGCGCGGTGACCATCGGCCATCTCACGCCCCGGACCGGCGAGGCGGGCCTGCACGGGGAGGCCGCCGCCCTGCGCGAACTGGTGGAGGAGTTCTCCTCCGCCCAGGTGCTGCATCCGGGCCGGGCCGGCCTCGTCGCCCGGGAGATCCTGGAGCGCGCCCGCGCGAGCGGCCTTGCGGCCGCCTGCGGGGTTGACGAAAGCACCCCCATGGACGAGGCCCTCACCCGCCTCGACGCCCATCTCTGCGACCTGGGCGAGGTGACGATCCGCGACGGGCTCCACGTGTTCGGCAGCGCTCCCACGGGCTTCGAGGCCTGCGCCAGGGGCGAACGGGAGGGCCTTCTCGCCGCCCTCGACGGCCGCTTCGTGGTTCCGGGTCCCGCGGGCTCCCCGTCCCGCGGGCAGATAGACGTGCTGCCCACGGGCCGCAACCTCTCGACCCTTGATCCCCGCGCGATCCCCACCCGCGCCGCCACCGAACTCGGCTGGCGGGCCGCCGCCGAGGTGGTGCGCCGCCACCTGCAGGAGGAAGGCGACTGGCCGCGCCGGATCGTCATGGACCTCTGGGCCTCCCCGACCCTGCGCTCCGGCGGCGAGGACATCGCCCATGCCCTCGCGCTCATGGGCGTGCGGCCCACCTGGGACCATGCCTCCACCCGGGTGACCGGCTTCGAGATCGTGCCGCCCCCGCTCCTCGACCGCCCCCGCGCCGACGTGACCATCCGCGTCTCCGGGGCGTTCCGCGACACCTTCCCGGACCAGATCGCCCTCCTGGACCAGGCCGCCCGCGCCGTGGCCGCCCTCGACGAAGACGACGACTGGAACGAGCCAGCCGCCGCCCGCCGGAGGGGCGAGGCATTGTCGCGGGTCTTCGGGGCCGCGCCCGGCCTCTATGGAGCCGGCGTGGCCGCGCAGGCGCTGGACGGCGAAGGGAGAACGCAGGGCGATCTCGGCCGCACCTATCTGGCGGGCACCTCCCACGCCTTCGGGACCGGCGGCGAGGCCCGCCGGGACCCGAGCTTCCCGCGCCGGGTCGAACGGGCGCAGGCCTTCGTGCATGTGAGCGACGTCGCCGAGCGCGACATCCTGGATGGGGATGCCGTCGCCGATTCCATGGGAGGCTTCGCGGCGGCGGCCCGGGACCTCGGCGCGTCCCCCGCCCTCTACAGCCTCGACACCAGCCGCCCGCACGATCCTAAGGCCCGCACCGTCGCGGAGGATGTGGACCGGCTCGTTCGCGGCCGGCTGACCAATCCCCGCTGGATCGAAGGCCAGCTCCGCCATGGCTGGCGCGGGGCGGCGGAGATCGCCCAGGGGGTCGATGCGCTCTTCGCCCTGGCGGCCACCACGGACGCGGTTCCCCCTGGCCTCTTCGATCTCGTCTTCACGGCTCTCATGGTCGAGGAGCCCCTGCGGGAGCGGATCGAGAGGGCGAACCCCGCCGCCGCCGGGGCCATCCGCAGCCGCCTTGCGGAGGCGCGGCGGCGGGGCCTGTGGGACAGCCGCCTCAATTCCGTTGCGGCCGCCTTCGATCCGCCGGAGAGCCGGCGGGAGGCCGCCGAATGAGGGCTCCCGAGACCAACCAGCGCCGGGGATGGTGCCCGGGCGTGCGCCGCCCCATGGAGACCGGCGACGGCCTGCTGGTGCGCGTCCACCCGCCCGGTGGCGTGCTCACGGCCTCCCAAGCGCGCCTGATCGCGGGGGCGGCCGGGACGCACGGAAACGGCCATCTCGACGTCACCGCCCGAGGCAACCTCCAGATTCGCGGCGTCAGCGACGGCACATATCCGGCGCTGCTCGAATGCCTGGAGGAGGCGGGCCTGGCGGAGCCGGAGGGCGACGGCCCCTTGCGCCTCACCGCCGTCTCGCCGCTCGCCGGAATCGACCCGAACGACCGCATCGATGCCCTGGCGCTTGCAGGAGCCGTCGAGCGACAAGCGGGCGCGTGGCGGGACCTGCCCGCAAAGGTCTTCGTGGCGGTGGATGGCGGCGGGTCCGTGCCCCTCGACGGGATCGGCGCGGACCTCCATCTGCGGGCCACCGGCGAGGACGAGATCGCCTTCGGCCTTGCCTCCCCCGCGGGCCCGGTCTGGATCGGCCGGACATCGCTCGCGCAGGCCCCCGCGGCGGCTATGTCCATCCTGACAGGCTTTGCCGCCATGAGACATTCGGGGCGCACGGGCGCGCGCCGGATCCGCGACCTTGCCCCCGGTCTTGCCGGGGAACTCGCTACGCTGGCCCCTCTCACGCCCGCAGCCTCTCCCGCCCGACGCCCGGCCGCCACCCGCGCCGGTTCGTTCGACTTTGGGGACGATCATGCCCTCCTCCTGGCGCTGCCCTTCGGCCGCTGCGACGCCGCCCAGCTCGCCCATGCGGCAACCTGGAGCGAGCGCTTCGGCCCCGGGGAAATCCGTCTCTCCTTCACCCGCGGCCTGCTGCTGCCGGGCGTCGCGGGGGCGGATGGCGCGGCGCTCATGGACGAGGCGCGCCGCCTCGGCTTCATCGTCGACGGGGACGATCCGCGTCTCAACCTTCTCGCCTGCCCCGGAAAGCCGGCCTGCGCGAGCGCCTGGACTTCCGCTCCCAAGGATGCCCTGCGGATCGCCGATGCGGCCCGCGAGCTTCTGGCCGGCGGAGCAACGATCCACGTTTCCGGCTGCGCGAAGGGCTGCGCCCATCCCGGCGCGGCCGACCTGACCCTCGTGGGCCGCGAAAACGGCTCCTACGGCGTCGTGGCCGGCGGCTCGTCCCGCGACGCCGCTCTTGTCGAACGATCCTTTGAGGAGATCATGGCCCGACTGCCGGTTCTGAAAAACCCGGGGGATCTGCCCCGCGCCCTCGAGGAGACCGCCCCGTGAGCGAGCCCCTCGCCTATATCCGCGAAGGCGCGGAGATCTATCGCCGCTCCTTCGCGATCATCAGGGCCGAGGCGGACCTGTCGCGGTTCTCCGGCGCGGCCGAGCGGGTGGCCGTGCGCATGATCCACGCCTGCGGCATGGCCGATCTGCCCGCCGACATCGACCTCTCGCCGGATTTCACCGATGCCGCCGAGGCGGCGCTGCGGCGCGGCGCGCCGATCCTGTGCGACGCCAAGATGGTGGCGAACGGCATCACCCGGACGCGCCTTCCGGCCGCCAACGAAGTCCTGTGCACCCTGGACGACCCGCGGGTTCCGGCGCTCGCCGCCAGGATCGGCAACACCCGCTCGGCGGCCGCCATGGAGCTTTGGCGCGAGCGCCTGGAAGGCTCCCTCGTGGTGGTGGGCAATGCGCCCACCGCCCTGTTCCGCCTGATCGAGATGCTGAACGAAGGTGCGCCGAGGCCTGCCGCGGTGATCGGCATTCCGGTGGGCTTCATCGGCGCGGCCGAATCCAAGCAGGCGCTGGCCCGGGACGGGCGCGTTCCGCACCTCGTCGTGCACGGGCGGCGGGGCGGCAGCGCCATGGCGGCGGCGGCGGTCAACGCCCTCGCAAGCCCGGTCGAGTGAGGCGCCCATGAGCCAGGACCCAATGAGCCAGGACCCCGTTCGCTTCTTCGGCCTGGGCCTCGGACCGGGCGACCCGGACTACATGAGCGTGCGCGCCCGCCATGTGCTGGAGAAGGCCGACCGGCTGGTCCATTTCTGCAAGCGCGGACGGCGCGGCAACGCCCGCACCATCGCCGACGCGGTGGTGGGCGCAAACCCCGAGCGCGAGATCGCCCTCGTCTACCCGGTCACCACCGAGATCCCGGCCGATCACCCGGATTACGCCTCGGCCCTGCACCCGTTCTACGAGGACGCGGCAGCGCGGCTCCTGCGGGAGGTCGAGGCCGGTCATCTGGTGGCCGTGCTGTGCGAGGGCGACCCGTTCTTCTACGGCTCCTTCATGCACCTGTGGCGGCGGCTCAAGAACCGGGTGCCCACCGAGGTCGTGCCTGCGGTCTCGGGGATGTCGGGAGCCTGGACCCGCGCGGGCGCGCCGATCACCTGGGGGGACGACGTGCTCACCGTGGTGCCGGCGACCCTGCCGGAGGCGGATCTCGCCCGACACCTGCGCCAGACCGACGCCGCCGTGATCATGAAGCTCGGACGCCACCTGCCGAAGGTGCGCGCGGCCCTGCGGACCGCCGGTCTCCTGGACCGCGCGATCTACGTGGAGCGCGCCACTATGGCGGGGGAGCGGATCGTCCCCCTGCCCGAACTGCCGCAGGACGAGGAGGCCCCCTACTTTTCGCTGATCATCGTGCCCGGCGGGGGCAGGCGCGTATGACGGGCCGCCTCACCATCGTGGGCCTCGGCCCCGGAGACCCGCGCTGGCTGACGCCGGCCGCTACGGAGGCCCTCGCGTCGGCCACCGACCTCGTGGGCTACGCCGCCTACATCGCCCGAGCGCCCGAGGCGCCGGGCCAGCGCCGCCACGGCTCCGACAACCGGGTCGAGCTCGACCGGGCGCGCTTCGCCCTCGATCTCGCGGCCAAAGGGCGCCGCGTCGCGGTGGTGTCCGGCGGCGATCCCGGCGTGTTCGCCATGGCGGCGGCCGTGTTCGAGGCGGTGGAGGGCGGCGATCCCGCCTGGCGCGATCTCGACATCCGGGTGGAGCCCGGCATCACCGCGATGCTCGCCGCCGCGGCGCGGGTCGGCGCGCCGCTGGGCGGCGATTTCTGCGCCATGTCGCTCTCCGACAACCTGAAGCCCTGGGAGGTGGTGGAGGCGCGCCTCCGGGCGGCCCTCCAGGCCGATTTCGTCGTGGCGCTCTACAACCCGATCTCCCAGGCGCGGCCCTGGCAGCTCGGCGCGGCCCTGAGCATCGTGGCCGAGGCCCGCAGGCCCGATACGCCGATCATCCTGGCCCGCGCGGTGGGGCGGCCCGACGAGCGCATCGCCATCCTTCCCCTCTCCGAGGTGGAGCCGTCCCGCGCCGACATGTCCACCCTCGTGATCGTCGGCGCTTCTACCACGCGCTGGATCGAGCGGCGTGAAGGCGAGGCCCCTTTCGTCTACACGCCGCGCTCCTACAGGGCTTGCCCATGACGGCGGATCAGCCAGGACAAGGCCTCTTCGGCCGTGGCGGCCTCCTCGATCCCCGCGGGCTTGGGGGGACGCGCCACCACGACCACCGGCAGGCCCAGGGCCCGCGCGGCGGCGATCTTCGGATAGGTCGCGGCCGCGCCGGAATTCTTCGTCACCAGCACCTCGACGGCTTCGCGCCTCATGAGCGCGCGCTCGGACTCTTCATCGAAGGGGGGACGGTCCCGGATCGCCACCACGTGGGGCGCGGGCAAGGCATCGCCGATGGGCTCGATGGTGCGCACCAGGTAGCTGTGCTGCGGGGCGGCCGCGAAGGGCAGGAGTTCGAGGCGGCCGACCGTGAGAAACACCCGGCGGGGCTTTTCCCCAAGCGCCGCGACGGCGTCTGCCATGGACGACACCTCGGTCCAGCGATCCCCCGCCTGCGGCTCCCAGGCGGGGCGGCGCAGGGCCAAGAGCGGAACCCCGGCGCGGGCGCAGGTCTCGGCCGCATGTCGCGACATCACGGCCGCAAAGGGATGCGTCGCATCGACGAGTGCTTCGATGCCCTCGTCCGCGATATATCGGGCGAGCCCCTCCACGCCGCCGAAGCCCCCGATGCGGGTCGGGATCGGCAGGGGGCGCGGATCGCTGGTGCGGCCCGCCATGGACAGAACGGGACTGAACTCGGGCTTTCCCGCAATCATGCCTGCGAGCGCGGACGCTTCCGTGGTGCCGCCCAGAATGAGGATGCGCATGAGCGCCTTTTCCCTGAAATCTGAGCCGGAGTCGAGAAAAGCCTGGCCCCGCCCCTGGCTGACCATATTAGGGATCGGCGAGGACGGGCGCAGGGGGCTCTCGGCCGCCGCCCTGGCGGCGCTGGACCGGGCGGAGTTCGTGGCGGGCGGCGCGCGCCACCTCGCCCTTGCAGGGCCGCTCGCGGCGCGCACCTTCCCCTGGCCCACCCCCATCGCGGAGGGCTACCGGGCGATCCTCGCCCGCCGGGGCGAGCCCACCTGCGTTCTGGCGACGGGGGATCCGTTCCATTACGGCGTGGGAGCCGAGCTCGCCCGGCTGGTTCCGGCGGAGGAGATCGTCTGCTTCCCCCACCCTTCCGCCTTCAGCCTCGCGGCGGCGCGTCTGGGCTGGTCCCTGCCGGATTGCGAATGCGTGAGCCTGCATGGCCGGGCGCTGGAGCGGATCATCCCGCATCTCCAGCCCGGCGCGCGGGTTCTCGCCCTGTCATGGGATGGCGCGACGCCCGGCAGGGTGGCCGAACTCCTGAACGCGCGAGGGTTCGCCGCCTCCACCGTCACGGTGCTCGAAGCCATGGGCGGCGAGCGGGAGCGCATCCGCCGCGCCACGGCGGCCGCATTCCCGCTCCTTGAGATCGACCCGCTCAACACCATCGCCATCGAGGTTGCGGCGGCGGGCGACGCCCGGATCGTCACCCTGGCGCCGGGCCTCGACGATTCCTGGTTCGACAACGACGGCCAGCTCACCAAGGCGGAGATCCGCGCCCTCACCCTGGCGGCCCTCGCCCCCAGGGCCGGCGAGCTTCTCTGGGACATCGGCGCGGGGGCGGGCTCGGTGGGGATCGAGTGGTGCCTGCGCCATCCGCGCAACCGCTGCATCGGGGTGGAGGAGCGCCCCGACCGGGCCGAGCGGGCGCGGCGCAACGCTCTCGGGCTCGGCGTCACAGCCCTGGACCTGCGCCTCGGGCGCGCGCCGGAAGCCCTGGGCGGCTGGCCCCTCCCGGATGCGGTGTTCATCGGCGGCGGAGCCTCGGACCCCGGCGTGTTCGACGCCGCCTGGGGGGCGCTCAAGCCCGGCGGACGGCTCGTGGTCAACGCGGTCACCCTGGAGACCGAGACCCTGCTGGGCGCTCTCTACCGGCAGCATGGCGGCGCGATGCGGCGCATGGCGCTCTCGCGCCTGGAGCGGGTCGGCGGCATGCACGGCTGGCGGGCGGCGATGCCCGTGACCCAATGGGTGGTGACGAAGCCATGATCGTGGCCGGAGTGGGATTCAGGCGCGGCGTCGAGGCGGGCGAGATCGTCGCGCTCGTGGAGCAGGCGCTCGGCCGTGCCGCCGTTGCTCGGGACGCGCTGGACCGCCTTGCGACGGTCGAGGCGCTCGCAGGCCTTCCGGCTTTCGCGCAGGCCGCCCGGCGGCTTGCGGTGGCGGCGGTCCCGGTCGAGGCGGAAGCGCTTGCGGCCGCGGCTCCCGCGATCCGCACCTTTTCCCCTCGCTCCTTTGCGGCCCATGGGGTCGGATCGGTGGCGGAGGCGGCGGCGCTCGGGGCGGCGGGGCCGGGAGCCGCGCTCATCCTGGAGCGCATCGCCTCGCCTTCGGCCACCTGCGCCCTCGCCCGGTCTGCCGTCGCGGAGGCAGCCCCATGACGGTTCATTTCATCGGGGCGGGCCCGGGAGCCGCCGACCTGATCACCGTGCGCGGGCGCTCCCTTGTCGAGCGCTGCCCGGTCTGCCTCTACGCCGGCTCCATCGTGCCGCCGGAGATCCTCGCCTGGTGCCCGCCCGGCGCGCGCCTCGTGGACACCGCGCCCCTGGACCTCGACGCCATCATGGCCGAATTCCTGCGGGCGCAGGAGCGGGCCGAGGACGTGGCCCGGCTGCATTCCGGCGACCTTTCCATCTGGAGCGCCCTCGGCGAGCAGGTTCGTCGCCTCGACGCCCTCGGGATCGCCTACACGATCACGCCCGGCGTTCCCGCCTTCGCGGCGGCGGCCGCGGCCCTCGGGCGCGAGCTGACCGTCCCGGAGGTGGCGCAGTCCGTGGTCCTGACCCGCACCTCCGGCCGGGCCTCCCCCATGCCGGAAACGGAGCGTCTCGCCGCGTTTGCCGAGACGGGGGCGACGCTCGCCATTCACCTGTCGATCCATGTGATCGAAAGGGTCGTGGAGGAACTGCTGCCCGCCTATGGGGCGGATTGTCCGGCGGCCGTGGTCTGGCGCGCCTCGTGGCCGGACGAGCGCGTGCTCAAGGGAGTCCTCGGGACCATCGCCCCCATGGTGCGGGCCGAGCGGCTGGAGCGCACCGCGCTGATCCTGGTCGGCCGGGCGCTCGACGCCTCCGGCTTCCGGGACAGCGCCCTCTACTCGCCCGATTACGACCGCCGCTTCCGGCCGGGCGCCCGGGAGGGGAACCCATGAGAGTCCCGCGTTCAGGCCACCGGATGGAACGGCATCCGCCCGACGAGGCCGCCGTTGCGGTCGAACACCACCACCTCGAGGGCGATGCGTGTGCCGCGCAGGGCCTTGGCGGCGGTGCCCCATGCGTGCTGAGCCACCATGTCGCCCAGGGGAAGGCCGAGGCGATGGGCCGTCTCCAGCACCTCCAGGGCCGTGTTGGCCTCCCGCGCCGCCTCCACGACGGAAGCCTCCGCCCCGGTCTCCGCGAGACGCCCGGCGAGCCAAGCGAGATCGACCGCGCCCGCCCGCGAGTGGAGATCAAGCATTCCCTGCCCGAGCTTGCTCATCTTGGCGATGCCGCCCGCCACCGTGACCTTCGGCACCGGGTTGCGGCGCAGGTATTTCAACATGCCTCCGGCAAAGTCGCCCATGTCGATGAGGGCATGATCCGGCAGCCCGTGCAGGGCCTGCACGGCGCGTTCCGAGGTGGAGCCGGTCGCGCCTGCCACATGGACCAGGCCGCCGGCGCGGGCCACGTCGATGCCGCGGTAGATGCTGTGGATCCAGGCCGCGCAGGAATAGGGAACCACCACCCCCGTGGTGCCGAGGATCGAGAGCCCGCCCACGATGCCCAGGCGCGGGTTGAGGGTCTTCAAGGCGATGGCCTCGCCGCCCGGAATGGAGATCTCCACCTCCACGTCCAGGGGTCCGCCCGCGCTGCGGGCCGCCTCCTCCAGGTTGTCGCGGATCATTTGGCGCGGGACTGGGTTGATGGCGGGCTCCCCCGGCGGCAGGGGCAGGCCGGCGCGGGTGACAGTGCCCACGCCGGGCCCGGCCCGGAACGTCACCCCCGCGCCCGGCGCTCCGGCCCGGATGGCGGCGATCACCAGGGCCCCATGGGTCACGTCCGGGTCGTCGCCCGCATCCTTGACCACACCCGCCCGCGCGCCGCCCTCGCCCGGTCCGGCGAAGGCCAGGGAGAAGGCCGGCCGCGCTCCGCCCGGCAGGGCGATCTCCACGGGATCGGGGAAATCGCCCGTGCGCCAGCCGAGATAGGCCGCCTTGGCGGCGGCGGTGGCGCAGGCTCCCGTCGTCCAGCCGCGGCGCAGGGGCCCTTCGGGTTTCACATCGTCCATACGGTCTCGCCCATCGTCCCGATGCCCTCATATAACCATCTCGCGTCCGCAGGTCATGGCCGGAGGTTTGCATGACGCCGCTGTCCCGCGTCTCCCCTCCCTTCGCCCCCGGCACCGTCTGGCTCGTGGGCGCCGGACCGGGCGATCCCGGCCTGCTCACGATCCACGCCCTGAACGCCCTCGCGGCGGCCGACGTGGTGGTCTACGACGCCCTCGTGGACCCCGGCGTGCTGTCCTTCGCCCGGAAGGACGCCGTGCTCGAATTCGCCGGCAAGCGCGGCGGCAGGCCCTCGGCCGCCCAGCGGGACATCTGCGAGCGGCTCGTCCTGCTCGCCCGGCAGGGAAAGCGGGTGCTGCGCCTGAAAGGCGGCGACCCGTTCATCTTCGGGCGCGGGGGCGAAGAGGCCCTGGCGCTCGCAGAGGCGGGCATTCCGTTCCGCATCATCCCCGGGGTGTCGAGCGGGCTCGCGTCGCTGGCGATCCATGGGGTTCCGGCAACCTTCCGCAAGGCCAACCATGCGGTCATCCTGGCCACCGGGCATCCCGCGCCCGACGAGGAGATCGACTGGGCGGCGCTCGCCCGCACGGGGGTGCCCCTCGTCCTCTACATGGCGGTGTCGAGCCTTCCCGCCATCGTGAGCGCCCTGATGGACGGCGGGCTTGCGGGCTCGACCCCGGCGCTGGCCGTCCACGGGGCGACGACGGGACGTGAAAGCGTTGTGGAAGCCACTCTCGAGGCCCTTCCAGGGCTTGCGGAAGATGGCGTCATCCGCTCCCCCGCCATCGTGGCGGTCGGAGCCATCGCGGCCTTCCGCTCGGCCATCGCCAACCACCTCCTCGAATTCGGCAGCGAGGCCGCCCAGTGAGTCCCGCTCCCGGCCTCCTCGTGGCGGCGCCCCGCTCCGGCTCCGGCAAGACCACTTTAGTGCTCGGCCTCCAGCGGGCGCTCGCGCGCCGGGGCCTGCGCGTCAGGGGCCTCAAATGCGGGCCGGACTACATCGATCCCGCCTTCCATGCGGCCGCCACCGGCGCGCCGAGCTTCAACCTCGACAGCTTCGCCATGAGCCGCCCCCTGCTGGAATCCCTCGCGGCGGATGCCGCGGGGGATGCGGATTTCACCATCGCCGAAGGGTCCATGGGCCTCTTCGACGGCGTGCGCCAGGAAACCGGCCGCACGGGGGCCAGCGCCGATATCGCGGCCCTGTTCGGCTGGCCGGTGATCCTCGTCCTCGACGTGTCGGGCCATGCCCAATCGGCCGCCGCCGTGGCCCTCGGCTGCGCCCGCTTCGACTCTCGGATCACCATCGCGGGCGTGGTGCTGAACAAGGTGGCGAGCGAGCGCCACCGCAGGCTCGTGGAGGACGGCATGGCCCGCATCGGCCTGCCGGTTCTCGGCGCGCTCATGCGGGGCGCGGAGCTCGCCCTGCCCGAACGCCATCTCGGCCTCGTCCAGGCGGGCGAGACGGAGGAACTCGACCGACGCCTGGACCGCCTCGCCGATGCGGTGGAGGCCGCCATCGACCTGGACCGGCTCATGGCGCTCGGCCGCCCCGCCGCCCTCCCCGCAACCCCGCAACCGGCCGAGAGCCTGCCGCCGCCGGGGCAGCGCATCGCCCTTGCGTCCGACAGGGCGTTCTCGTTTGTCTATCCGCATGTGCTCGCGGGCTGGCGGGCGGCGGGAGCGGAGATCGTCCCCTTCTCGCCCCTCGCCGGCGAGCCGCCTCCCCCCGATTGCGACGCGTGCTGGCTTCCGGGCGGATATCCCGAGCTTCACGCCGGAGCCATCGCGGGGGCGCGCCGTTTCCTCGATGGCCTGCGCGCCTTTGCCGAAACGCGGCCGGTCCATGGGGAATGCGGCGGCTACATGGTGCTCGGGCGCAGCCTCGAGGACGGCGACGGCGGGGTGCATCCCATGGCGGGTCTCCTGCCCGTGGACACGAGCTACGCCAAGCGCAAGCTCCACCTGGGATACCGGGTGGCGCATGTGCTCCATGACGGCCCCCTCTGGCGGGCGGGCCAGGGCCTCGTGGGCCACGAATTCCACTATGCGTCGGTCGCCGGGAGCGACGCCTCCCGGGACACCGCGTTCGCGGCGATCACGGACGCCGAGGGCGCGGACCTGGGAACGGCCGGCCACCGGGTCGGGCTGGTGACCGGCAGCTTCTTCCATGCCATTGCGGGCAGGTAAGAGGCCGGAGGCGAAGCCTCTCGCCTAGAGCATTTTTCGGCGAAGTGGATCCGGTTCGCCGCAAAAAAATGCGGCACAGCAAAGACGAGAGCTGATTCCATGGAAGTGGAAACAGCTCTAGAGCCAGCGGTTCTGGCGGAAGCGCCAGTACAGCCAGCCGCACACGACCACGATGACCGCCAGCACAAGAGCGTAGCCGTATCTCCAGCGCAGTTCGGGCATGAACTCGAAATTCATGCCGTAGATGCCTGCCACTGCGGTCGGAACGGCCAGGATCGCTGCCCATGCGGCCAGCTTGCGGGTGATTTCGTTCTGCTGAGCCTGTCCGGTCATCAGGCTGGTCTCGAAGGCGAAGGCCAGCACCTCGCGTAAGGATTCGATCTCCTCCTGGATCCTGCGGATGTGGTCGGACACGTCCCGGAAGAGCGGGTGCATGGAGGAGTCGATGCCCGGCAGCCCGGGGTGTTCGAGACGCCGGCAGACCTCCACCAGGGGAATGGCGGCGTTGCGCAGGCGCAGGAGATCCCGGCGAAGCTGATAGAGCCGCCCCACGTGATCCTGGCTGGAGGCCTCCGCCAGGATGCAGTCCTCGATCTCCTCCACCTCGGCCTGGATCGTCTCGATCACCGGCATGTAGTTGTCGACGATGAAGTCGAGGATCGCGTAGAGGATGAAGTCCTCCCCGTCCCGCAGCGCCACCGGCGCCGCCTCGCAGCGCTCGCGCACCGGGGTGTAGGAGGTGGAGGCCCCATGGCGGACCGACACCACGTAGCCATGCCCGACGAACAGGTGGGTCTCGCCGAAGGCGATGCGCCCGTCGAGCATCTGGGCCGTTCGCGCGACCACGAACAGGGCCTCGCCATATTGCTCGATCTTGGGGCGCTGGTGGGCCTTCAGGGCGTCCTCGATGGCAAGCTCATGCAGGCCGAACTCCGCCTGGAGCTGGCGCAGGAGGGCCAGGCTGGGCTCGTGCAGGCCGATCCAGACCACGTGCCCGGGCTTGCGCGACCACTCCCCCACGTCGGCGATGGGCACCTCGGCCACGCGCTCGCCGCCCGTATAGGCCGCCGAGGCGATCACGCCGGAGGTGTCCTTGGGCTGACCTGACGCAAGCTTGATATCGTCCGCCATGATCACTCAACGCATGATGTGACGATCCGGTGCCAAGGTTGGAGGGAGGCTCACGGCGAGCCTCCCCTCCTGCGTCGGGCGGTGCCGCTAGAGGGCGACGGGATGCGGAGCCGATCCGGTCTCGGAAGCGCCATGGCCCGCCCGTTCCCGCGACTGCTGCGCCGAGCGGTCGATGGCGTCGATCACGGCGTCCGGCGCCAGGTGGTGGATCATGTGGCCGAGGCCCGGAAGGGCGATGAACCGGCTGCCGGGCAGCTCCCGGTGCAGGCGCTCCGATTGGCGGCCCACGTCGGAAATCTGGTCGTCGGCTCCCGTGATGATCGTCACCGGCACGGTCAGCTCGCCATAATGGTGCTCCAGCTCCATCACCGAGGGCGTCATGAGCGCGGCGTCCTCGGCGGCCGCGCGAAGCTGCAGGGGCCGGAGCATCAGGGCCTTGGGGAACAGGCGGTCGAAGCGCTCCGGCACGGGAGCGGGCCGGAACACCTGCTTGATCATGCCCGGGAGAACCGCCTTGGCCACCAGGGGCGAGATCGTGTAGCGCATGGCGTCGCCGATCACCGGAATGGCCGGGGGCGAGAGCAGGAAGGTATCCGCCCGCAGGGTGGGATAGTAATAGCCGGACCCGAGGACGAGGCTGCGAACGAGGTCCGGGGACTGCAACGCGAGGGCGACCGCCACCAGGGTGCCCCAGGAATGCCCGTAGACGGTGGCCGCTTCGACCCCGAGCTGCTCCAGGGCCTTGCGGTAGAGGTCGGCATGGGCGCGGGGCGTCCACAGGCCGCGGGGCCGGGAGCTGTAGCCGTAGCCGGGGCGGTCGAAGACGATCACCCGGTAGCGCTCCGCCAGCCGGTCCACCAGACCGCTGACGGTGAAGTCCTGGATCATGGTGCCGTTGCCGTGGATGAGCACCAGGGGTTCGCCCCGGCCGCGCTCGATGTAATGGAGGCGCACCCCGTCCACGTGGAGGAACCGGCCGATGGGCGGGTGGCGGCGCTCCGCATCCTTGGTCTGCCTCAGGTTGTACAGGACGGCGGCCGCTACGGCGGCAGCCGAGCCCGCAAGCAGGGGAGCAAGCCACCGGCTCCGCTTCCCGCCGCCCCCGGTCCGGGGCGGGTTGGAGCGGCGGTGGTCCTGGCGGGGGCGCTCCCGTGCGGGGGAATCCTCCGGCATCCGCTCCGTCATGGCAGCGCCGCTGGCAGCCGCGCCCTCGAACCGGCGCGAGATCGGATCGGCTCCTGTCATTTCGTTACGCATGTGTTCTCCTTTGGGGTCCAGAACACAACGCCCGAGATCGGGATCGGTTGCTGCACTGCACAAAGGCAGCGTGTCGCTGCGCGGCAACAGTTTGAGTCGGGATGATGCCGTGCCGACGCCGACGGGCGTCAGCCAGCACGCCCGGGCGCAAGCGCGTGCCCGGCCGCCTGGAGCTTGCCCATCAGTTCCGTGGCCTGCGCCTCGGTCAGGGGCGTCAGCGGCGGTCGCAGGGTCGAAAGTCCGGGCTCGGCCAGAAGGGTGGCGAGAACGGCCTTGACGGCAGGGATGAGGGGATAGCCCGAGACCGCGTCGCGCACAGCCGCGACGGGCTTCTGCAGGGCTTCCGCCTCCGGCGAGGTCCAATGGTCGAACAGGCGGCGAATGGCCGCCGCATTGACGTTCCCGGACGCCGTGATGCAGCCGGCGGCCCCGAGGCGAAGCGCCTTCAGGAGAACGCCTTCCGAGCTCGGAAAGATGCGAAAGCCCGGAAAGTGGGCGAGCATGGCCTCGGTGTTCGCCCAATCCCCCGAACTGTCCTTGATGCCGAGAACCGTCTGCGGGTAGCGCTTGATCAGGCGTTCGATCAGGTCGTGGGAGATCCCGACGCCGGTCATCTGCGGGATATGGTAGAGCCATAATCCCAGGTCGGAGGAACCGACCCGCTCGATGACCTCGGCGTAGAAGGCGAAGAGGCCATCGGACGAGACAGGCTTGTAGTAGAACGGCGGCAGCATCAGCACGCCGCCGCAGCCGAGCGAAACCGCGTGCCGAGTCAGCTCCACCGTGTCGGGAAGCGCAGGCAGCCCGGTGCCGGGCAGGAGCAGCGAGGGATCGAGGCCTCCCGCGACCAGACCTTCGAGCAGGGCCCTGCGCTCGCCAAGCGACAGGGAATTCGCCTCGCTGGTGGTGCCGAACACCGCAAGTCCGTTGGCTCCCTGGCCGAGCAGCCAGCGGCACGTTTTCAGGAACAGGGGCGCGTCGGGCTCAAGGCCGGCGTCGAAGGGGGTGATGGCGGGGACCAGCACCCCCGCGAAATCCGCTTTCGCCATGGATCTTGCTCTCTCCAGGTCACGGGGATCAAAAAACGGGAGGGATGTGGTCGCTTCGTGGCGTGGCCGCCCGCATGGGCAGGCTTATCACGGCCAAGCCGATCCTCACACCTTCACGTTCGCGGGATCGCGCAGGCGCCGCTCTTGTCCGGGCCTCGGGACGTTCGATATTCCCGCAACGCCCGCGAGATCGTGCGGGACTGAATTGGGAGAATGCTGTGTCGCCCTTCCTTTCCGGCATCCCTCCAGCAGTGACCGCAGCCCTTCTCGCCTTTGCGGGCGCAACGGCGTCTCAGGCCGATGTGGGACTTGCGTCTGCGCCAGGCGCAGACCCCTTTCGCCACGTCCGGGCGCTGCAGGACATCGCGACGGCGAACGGCGGCAACAGGGCGGCCGGGACCCCCGGCTACGACCGGTCGGCGGATTACGTGGCCGATCAGCTTCGGGGCGCGGGCTACGAGGTGCGTCTCGAAGAGTTCACGTTCCCCTATTCCGAGGAGCGCTCCCCTCCGGCTCTCGTGCTGGGACCGGCTGGCCCCGACCCTTTCGCCACCCCGCGAGAGGCGCTGCGCAGCTTGAGCAACTCGGGCTCCGGCGACGTGACGGCTCCGCTCCGGTCCGTGGATCTGGGCCTCGGCGGAGCGCTCCAGCCGGGGTCAACGAGCGGCTGCGAGCGCGAGGACTACGCCGGTTTCGCGGCGGGCGAGATCGCCCTGGTGCGGCGCGGCACCTGCCCGTTCCAGGCCAAGGTCGAGAACGCGCAGGCGGCGGGAGCCACCGGGGTGATCATCATGAACCAGGGCATCGAGGGCCAGACGGACGCCTTCGCGGGACGCCTCTCGACGCCCGCCGCGATTCCGGTCGTGAGCGTGACGACCGAGATGGGGCGCAGGCTCGCGGCCGCTGCCCAGGATTCGGCCCCCGCGACCGTGCGCGTGAAGGTGGATGTGGAGAGGGGCACCCGCTCCACCCGGAACGTCATCGCCGACTGGGGCGGGACCGGCGGCGCCTATGTAGTGGTCGGGGGCCATCTCGACAGCGTGCCCGAGGGCCCGGGCATGAACGACAACGCCAGCGGTTCAGCCGCCGTGCTGGAAGCGGCGCTGCGGCTCGCAAAGGAACCTGCAACCGCCATGCCGGTCCGGTTCGCGTTCTGGGGGGCGGAGGAGCGGGGCCTCATCGGCTCGCGGCACCATGTGGGCGCGCTCCCGGACGGCGAGCGCCGCCGCATCGCCCTCTACATCAACCTGGACATGGTGGGCTCCCCGAATTTCGCGCGCTTCATCCATGTGATCGAGGACACCAAGACCGATCTCGCGACAGGAGCCGTCCAGGCGCTCAAGGGCCATTTCGCCGAGCGCAACCTCGCCACGGAGGAGCGGACCGGATACCGGCGCGGCTTCGGCTCCGACGATGCGTCCTTTGCCGCCGCCGGCATCCCGACCATCGGTCTCTTCACGGGCGCGAGCGGAGCCAAAAACGCGGCCCAGGCGGAGCGGTTCGGCGGGACTGCCGAGAAGCCGTTCGATCCCTGCTATCATCAGGCCTGCGACACGACGGGCAACGTGGACCCGCAGGTGCTGGGACAGATCACCGACGCGGTTACCGAGGTGCTGCGCCGGCTCCCTGCCCCGCAGCCCTCCGGCCAGTAGCGCCCCGCGCGAGGGCTGACGTACCTCGCCCATACGGCGAAGCTGAGCGCGTCGTGTTCCGCCGAACACAACTTCGTGGGGTGGTCGGCGGGCGGATCGGTCCGCCCTATCTGGTCGGGTGCAGGCGCTTGTGCCTGCGTTCAGTGAGATATGATGCGCTCTTTGTCCCAGGGAACGAACGCATGTGAGGCATGGCGTGTTCACCAGAGGGTTCACGTGTCAGCGGGGTGGCTTTTGTGACGACTGCGTACATCAACCGGATTGGTTCGGCCGTTCCCGAGCACGATGTCCACCAGACCTTCATCCGTTTCGTCGATCAGTTTCTCCCGGATCGGAAGGCCAAGCTTCTCATGAAGCGAATGGCCCAGCGCGCGGAAATCGAACACCGTTACTCGACCCTCGAACCGAACGAGGAATGCGAGATCGCGGCCGACCGCAATGGATTCTATCGGGCCGGGGAGTTTGCCGGCACGGCCGCCCGCATGGCGCGGTTCGAGACGCACGCGGTCGAACTCGCAGGGCGCGCCGTCGAGTCCCTCGACATCGACGCGGAGCGCGCGTCCATCACCCACATGGTGGTGACGTCCTGCACCGGCTTCACCGCGCCGGGGCTCGATCAGCAGCTCATGGAGCGCCTGGGGCTGAACCCTTCCATCGAGCGCACGATGGTCGGTTTCATGGGGTGCGCGGCCGCGGTCAATGCCTTGAAGACCGCGCATCACATCGTGCGCTCGGAGCCGTCCGCGAAGGTTCTGGTGGTCAATCTCGAGCTCTGCACCCTGCACCTGCAGGAGACCTCCGATCTCGAAGTCATTCTGGCCGCCCTGCTGTTCGGCGACGGGTGCGCCGCAAGCCTCGTCTCGGCGGAGCCGGAGGGCATCGCGCTTAAGGATTTCCGCGTCGTGACGATTCCGGACACACGCGACCTCATCACATGGCGCATCGGCGAATCCGGCTTCACGATGACACTCTCGGGCGAGGTTCCGCAGAGGATCGCCAAGGCCCTGAGCCATGAGGTCATGCGCAACGACGATCAGGGCATTCTGCGCGGACAGCACAAGGAGGACTTCGACCTCTGGGCGGTTCATGCGGGCGGTCGGACGATCCTCGATGCGGTCGAACAGGGACTGGAACTCGGCCCCAACGCCCTGCAATGGTCGCGGGGCGTGCTGCGGGATTTCGGCAACATGTCGTCCGCCACCCTCATGTTCGTCCTCCAGCGCATCCTGAAGCAGGCCGCCCCGGCCTCCGCAGGGCTCGGGATGGCATTCGGGCCGGGCTTGGTGGCGGAGACGTTCCGCTTCGATCTCGTGGGCTAGCGGGATCATGGGCCGCTCCTTCGCTCAACGCAGCCCCGAGACGGAGCTCATGGACACCGAGGCCGTGGGCCTGGACGATTACCGCGCGTGCCTGGAGGACCTGGCGAAGGTCAACGCTCTGACGCTGACCCATCGCCCGATCCTGAAATGGCTCGACGGCGCCACCCGCAACCTGAAGCCCCATGAGCGCGTGACGGTTCTCGATGTGGGCTACGGCCATGGCGACCTGCTGCGCCGCATCCATGGGTGGAGCCGGCGCAGGGGCAGGCCGGTCGATCTCATGGGCATCGACCTCAATCCCCTGAGCGAGGCGATCGCCCGCGCGGCAACGCCCGACGCCATGCCGATCGAGTACCGGACCGGCGATGTCTTCGCCTTCGAGCCGGAACGCCCCATCGATTTCGTGATCAGCTCGCAGACGACGCATCATCTCTCAGAAGAACAGCTTGTGGGCTTCGTTCGATGGATGGAGCGGGTCGCGGCCCGCGGCTGGTTCATCGCCGATCTGCACCGGCATCCGATTCCCTTCCATGGATTCCGGCTTCTGTCGCGCCTCGCCCGCTGGCACCGCTTCGTCCAGCATGACGGCCCGGTCTCCATCGCCCGCAGCTTCCGGCGGGAGGATTGGCGGCGGATCCTGAATGCGGCCGGGCTCTCGCAGTCGGAGGCTTCCATCCGCTGGCATGTGCCGTTTCGCCTCTGCGTGAGTCGGCTCCGGTGAAGGAGAGCGCGGGCGAGGAGATCGTGATCGTCGGCGGCGGTCTTGCGGGCGCATCGGCGGCCTGCGTCCTGGCGCAGGCGGGCCGCCCTGCCCTGCTGATCGAGCGCGAGACCGCGCCGCGGCACAAGGTCTGCGGCGAGTTCCTGAGCATCGAGGCGCAGACCTACCTCGCCCGTCTGGGCGTCAGCCTGGACGATCTCGGCGCAAGCCGCATCGCCTCGGTGCGGCTGATCCATGGCCGGACCATGGCGGAGACCCCGCTTCCTTTCACGGCCCGGGGCGTCTGCCGGAAAATCCTGGACGAGGTTCTGTTGGACCGGGCCATTGCCAGCGGCGCCAGGCTCGTCCGGGGCCCAGCGGTGCGAAAGATCTCGGCCGATGAATCCGGCATCCGCGCCGATGCGGGGGAGCTTGGGGAGCTTCGCGCCCGAACCCTGTTCCTCGCCACCGGCAAGCATGATGTCAGAGGGGTCAAGCGGCCCCCTGCGGGAACGGCGGAGGACTTGATCGGCTTCAAGGCCCACTACATCCTGAACGCGAGGCAGCAGCGCTCCCTCGAGGGAGCGGTCGAGGTCTTTCTCTTTGCGGGAGGCTATGCAGGGTTGCAGATGATCGAGGGAGACGTCGCCAACCTGTGTCTTGTCGCAACCCGGCGGTGCTTCGAGCATGTGGGCAGGAACTGGCGCGGCCTGCTCGGTCACGTGGGCAGGGAAACGCCCCTTCTGGAGGACCGCCTCCATGGGGCGACGCCGGTGTTCGAGCGCCCCCTGTCCATCTTCCAGATCCCCTACGGCTTCATCCACTCACCGCATCCGGCGGAACCCCAGGGCCTGTTCCGGCTCGGCGACCAGGCGGGCGTGATCCCGTCCTTCACGGGAGACGGGATGGCCATTGCTCTCCACAGCGGGTGCCTTGCCGCCTCGACCTATCTGACGGCCGGTCAGGCAAGCTCCGCCTTTCACCGCTCCTTGAGGGCCGACATCTCCCATCAGGTCCGGCTCGCATCCCTGTTTCACGCAATGAGCCGCCGCCCCGCGGGGCAAGGGGCCATCCTCCGGCTTTGCCGCGCCTGGCCCAGGGTGATGAGCCATGTCGCGGCGCTGACCCGGATACGATCCGGCGCGGTGCAGAGATCGCTCGTCGCATCATGATCGTCCCGAGGGAAGCTCAAACATCCGCCGCGGTCGCGGAGCATTACGACGAGCTCGACCTGTTCTACCGGGAGATCTGGGGAGATCATGTCCACCACGGCTACTGGGCGACAGGCCGGGAAACGCCGGAGGAAGCCGTGGAGGCCCTGGTGGCCCATCTGGCGGGCAAGCTGTCATTGCAGCCGGGGCAGCGCATCTGCGACGTCGGCTGCGGCTATGGCGCCACGGCGGAATGGCTCGCCACGCATCACAGCGTTCATGTCACGGGCCTGACGATCTCAGGCGCGCAGGCGCAGCGCGCTGCGGAGCGAAGCGCGCGCATTCCCCTGCTGGCGTTCCACCGGCAGGACTGGCTGGAGAATACATTCGAGGACGGCGTTTTCGATGGGGTGATCTCGATCGAAAGCTCCGAGCACATGCCGGACAAGCAGCGCTTCTTCGACGAGGCCTACCGGACGCTGCGCCCAGGGGGGCAGCTTGCGGTCTGCGCCTGGCTGGCGCGCCCCGGCGCCCGTGCATGGGAGGTGCGCCATCTGCTGGAGCCGATCTGCCGCGAGGGCCGCCTGCCGGGGATGGGCAGCGCGGACGATTACCGGGGCTGGGCCACAAAGGCGGGTTTCGTCATCGACGGCCTTGAGGATCTCAGCGCAAGGGTCAGACGCACATGGACGATCTGCGCCCGGCGCGTCGCCGGCAAGCTCTTGACGCATCCCCGCTATCGAGGCTTTGTGCTCGACGCCCGCGCGAGAAACCGCGTCTTTGCCCTGAGCCTCCCGCGCATCTGGATCGCCTATGCGACGGGCTCGATGCGATACGGACTATTGACGGCCCATAAGCCGCTGGGATGAAGACCCCTTCGGATCTCCTGAAGCAGCGTGGATGAAACCATGCCTCAGGTCCAGTAGAGGACCCGCGCCGCGGGAAGGTAGGTCCGGATGGCATCCTCGAAGAACGTGCGCATCTCGCGCATGACATCAGGCGTGTAGACGAACTTCACCGAGTTGAACTTGGTCGTCTTCCGCGCCCGCCCGGCCTCATCCATTTCCAGGGCTGAGCCGGGATACCATTCGTTCAGCACGCTCTTGGAGCCGGGCGTGAAGCGATGGGTGATGAGTTCCGCCGTCAGGTCAAGTCCTTCAACGCCTTCAAGGCCCTTCGCGGCGTCTTGCAGAAGCATGCCGTAGGCCTCCCGCCAACCTTCGAGCGGCATGATCGGTGCGATCGTGAGGCCTACTCTGTAGCCCGCGAGAGCAACCTGACGCATGGCGTGAAGACGCGCCGCAACGGATGCGGTGCCGCCTTCGAAACGCGCCGCAGGCTGCGCGTTGACCGAGAACCTGATTCGTGTCCGCCCGTTGTGCGGCACCTCCAGGAGCGGCTGCACCGCACCGTACTTGGTGGTGAAGCGCAACTGGACGGGAGCCTGCCAAGATCCGAAATGCGCAATCGTCGCCGCGAGCGAACCTGTGAGGTGCTCGATGCTGAGCGGGTCCGTGTAGCAGGACGCTTCGAATGTGGTGCCCTCCTGCGCCCGGTGCGGCGACCGGGATGTCACCGACCCTTTTCCGGCGTAGTCGGATAGGCTGCCCAGGATCTCGGGGAGATTTGCATAGACCCGCGTGATGGGCGGGCCGGAGAGCGAACCGGCCAGGTAGCAATACTGGCAATGGGCGGGACAGCCTTCCGCCAGATCGACGCGCCAATCCGCGCTGGGCGGGATCGGCTGCAAGCGGCGTTTGCCGGGGGGAGCAACTACGACCGCAAGGGTCGTCTTGGCATTCACATAAGCTTGCCGGGCATTCTCGCCGGCAAGGCCCGTCAAGCGGTTGCTCTTGAGTTCGATGACATCCGAGCCGAGCGCCGCTGCCCGCTCCACGATGGCGCGGCCATGATCCCAGTCCAGCGCGGCCGGCGTGACAAGCACCCGCTTCGGCCGCCACAGCTTGGGTGAAGCGTGAGGACGTCTCGGGTTGGGTTCGGTTTCAGAAGCGCTAACGATTGTGTCCGACACGGCAAATGCCTCCGACGAGGGAACGTCGGCCGGCAACGAGGGATCCTCGCGAGCCAATCTGACGCAGGGGCACTCTGTTCATCTCATCGGTTAACGCCCTGGTAACTGAAACCTGATGAGAAAGCGCGGCCCGAAGAAGCCGCGTCGTCCCTCATCGTCTAGATCCTTGTGCGCCACAACTCGGACACAGGCGGCCCCTAGACGCCTCCCATCAACGCAAGTTGCATTCACGCGATACCTGGAGACTAAAATGGCGATTATTGACGGAGACGACCTTGACGACACCATCGAGGGGTCGAGCGACTCGGATGACATTGAGGCATATTTCGGCGACGACCTCATCTACGGCTTCGAGGGGAACGACGATATCTACGGCGGCGGAGACCACGACACGATCTATGGTGGCTACGGCAACGATTACCTGAGCGGCGGTTCGGGCTCGGACGACCTTTACGGTGGTTTCGGGCATGACGACCTCTACGGGGGCTCGGGGCTGGACTACCTGTCGGGCGGCAGCGGCGACGACCTCCTGTCCGGCGGCCTCGGCCGCGACACCCTGATCGGCGGATCGGGCGAAGACCTCTTCGTCTTCACCA
>JAESGY010000141.1_pt1 | contig 59986 bp, 52 predicted proteins | sample 9269841 | NCBI WGS metagenome assembly JAESGY01 (sample SAMN17022865, study PRJNA683097) | algae metagenome | isolation source: Spirirestis rafaelensis WJT71-NPBG6 and co-occurring heterotrophs from... | place: USA: Pinto Wells, Joshua Tree National Park, Colorado Desert, CA | collected 2006-08-15 | reverse complement strand
AGAGCGGGCAGGAGAAGTACACCACCGAGGTGGTGCTGCAGCGCTTCCGGGGCGAGCTGACCCTGCTGGACGGGCGCGGCGGCGGATCCTCCGAGCAAGGGGACGAGGAGCCGGGGCAGATCGCCCGGGGCGGAGATTTCGGGGGACGCTCGGCTCCGGCGGATCGCCGTCCGGCCTCATCCGGCAGCAGCGGCGGCGGCTCGCGCTACAGCGACATCGACGACGATATCCCGTTCTAGGGCGTTCTCCGCAAAAGCGGATGCCGATTCTACGAGAGAAAATGCGCCATAGAAGGAAGATGGAGCGGTTTCCCTGACCCGAGATCCTTGGAAGCCGTTCTAGATCCCTTGCTCAGGCATTCCCCATGAAAGAGGGCGGTTTGAAGGGGCCGCCCCTTTGCGTTTTCATCCGGGCCGCCTCAGATCACGAGGAAATCCGCCGCCGCGATCACCGGCTTGGTGGTAAGCGGCGCGAACTTGATGGTGCACCTTTTCCACTCCCATCGGCATCACAATACAGAGCGCCGGTCTTGCCGTCGTAGATCACGTAGCTGTTCTTGGCCTTGGCGCCCAACACGAAGGAGGATTTACTCAGGCCTCCCGTCTTGGGTGGACGTGAAGATCATCCCTGCGAGGGTACGATAGGGCGTATCGAATTGCTTGACGTTACGTCAAGTACAGGCGTGGCGAGCCCTTTGCAGGCGGTTTCAAGCCCAACGAGTGACAATCGGCGCGCTTGGGATTATCCCTGCGCCTGCCCGATGGCATCACACGACAGCCGAAGCGGAGCCGGCCCCTTGATGAATTCAACCACAGACCCTTCGCCTGCCTCCCTCGACACTCTCCTCACCTGGGTCCGCACGGAAAGCCCCTCCCACGACCGGGCCGGCGTGAACCTGATGATGGATCTCGTGGAAGCCCAGATGCAGGACGCGCCGGTGGCGATGGAGCGGGTTCCGGGAGAGCAGGGGCTCGGCGATGCGCTGATCCTGCGGGCGGGGCCGCAGACGGGGGAGCCGGGCATCCTGGTCATGTCTCACCTCGACACGGTCCATCCGGTGGGCACGATCCTGCGTGACCTGCCGCTCAGGATCGAGGGCGACCGGCTCTACGGTCCCGGGATCTACGACATGAAGGGCGGGGCTTATTTCTGCCTGGAGGCGTTCAAGGATGTTGCCCGCCGGGGCAGCGGCGCGCGTCCCCTGGTGTTTCTCGTCACGCCGGACGAGGAGATCGGCTCGCCCATGACCCGGCGGATCATCGAGGATCTCGGACGCCGCTCGGCTTACGCCCTCGTGACCGAGCCCGGCCGGGACGGCGGCAAGATCGTCACCTCCCGGAAGGGGGTGGGGCGCTTCGACGTGCATGTGGAGGGCCGCCCGGCCCATGCGGGCTCCCGCCACCAGGACGGCCGCAACGCCATCTACGAGGCCGCCCGCCAGATCCTCGCCATCGAGGCGCTGACGGATTACGCGCGGGGCGTCACCACCAGCGTGGGCATGGTGTCCGGCGGCACGGCGGTGAACACCATCCCCCAGCATTGCCATTTTCCCGTGGATCTGCGGGTCGAGACCGTGGCGGACGGCGAGGCGCTGACGGCCGCCATTCTCGGCCTTGAGGCGCGGAACCCCGACTTCAAGGTCACCGTCACCGGCGGCATGAACCGCCCGCCCTACGAGCGCTCGGAGGCGACCTCCAGGCTCTTCGATCACGCGCGCATGCTTGCGGCCGAGATCGGCTTCGACCTAGTCTCCTCGTCTCGCGTGGGCGGCGGCTCCGACGGCAATTTCACCGCGGCCCTCGGCACGCCGACCCTCGACGGCCTGGGGATCGACGGCGACGGGGCGCATACCCTGCAGGAATACGGCCTCGTCTCCTCCATCGCCCCGCGTCAGGAACTGATGAAGCGCCTGCTGGAGACCCTACGCTGACCGAGGTGGCGATCAGCGATCTGCGCGACAGGCCGGACTTTGCCGACACGGTGGCCGACCGCGTCTGGCGCGCGTTCTGGAAAGAGGCCGGGCATCCGCTGGACCTGCTTACCGGCCTTGTGCGGGACAGCCTGAACGCCGGCTCGATTCCCACGGCGTTCGTGGCCCATGAGGGCCTGCGCTTCCTGGGCACCGCCTCCCTCGTCGTCTGCGACGAACAGAGCCGACCCCAATACACCCCCTGGGTCGCCGCCCTCTGGGTGGAGCCGGAGCATCGCCGACGCGGGATAGGGGCAGCCCTCGTGGACACTGCGGCCGAGGCGGCTTTCAGGACGGGCGTCGGGCGTGTCTACCTGCTGGCCCGAGCACCGCGGCGGCCGTTCTACGAGAGGCTGGGATGGTCCGTTCTCGAGGCCGATGCGCCCGAGGACGGGATGTTCATTCTGACCAGGGATGAGGACCGGGCTCAGCGCTAAGCCGTCGAAAAGGCGCGGGCGCCGCACGGCAGCCCGGCTTCAGCGCCCTGCGGGCTGAAGCGAACCGCTCGCAAACCTGCCGCCGCGCCGGTTCTTCAAATGATGAAGAAGTCCTTGTGGTCGATCACCAGACCCTTCTTGAGCTGAGCGAACTTGACCGCCGCGGCTTTGCCGGAGCCGTCCGCATCGTAGTACAGGACGCCCTTGGCCTTATCGTAGACGATGTAGTCGTTCTTGTCCTTGGCCTTGGCGCCCACCACGAAGGAGGACTTGCTCAAGCCTCCTACCTTGGCCAGCTTCTTGAAGATGGCGTTCTCCAGCTGGAAGCTGTCGTCCACCCGCCTGAAGTCTGTGATCGTGTCCACGTTGCTGGTCTTGCTCAGCTTGGTGTCGAACACGAACAGGTCCTTGCCCGACCCGCCCGTGAGCCGGTCGCCGCCCAGCCCGCCTGCCAGGGTATCGTGCCCGCTGCCGCCGAAGACCGTGTCCCGCCCGTCTTCTCCGATGAAGGCGTTGTTGCCGCTGTCGTCGGTGAAGCGGTCGGCGCCCGCGCCGCCCCAAAGGGCTTCGAAGCCCAGGATGGTGTCCTGCCCATAGCCGGTAGTCTGGACGCCTGTCAGGGCAAGGTTGACCGTTGCCCCCGTGGAGCCGGTGAAGCGCAGCACATCGAGGCCCAGGCCTCCGTCGAGGGTGTCGTCGCCCAGCCCGCCGTTCACGAGGTCGCTGCCGCCGCCGCCCCGCAACCAGTTGGCGCCGGAACTGCCGGTGAGGTTGTCCGAGCCTTCGCTTCCGATGACGTTCTCGATGCCGATAAGGGTGTCGACGCCGTGGCCGACGGCTTGGCCTGAGGCGAGGTCGACGCTTGCTCCCGTCAGCCCGCTGAAAGCGACCGTGTCGATGCCCGCGCCGCCGTCGAGCTCGTCGTCTCCCAGCCCGCCATCGAGCGTGTCATCCCCCAGATTGCCCCGGAGCTTGTTGGCGTTGCCGTCACCCGTGAAGCGATCCGCCCCGGTTCCTCCAACGAGGTTTTCAACACCACTGAGGATATCGAGGCCATAGCCGGTGTTCTGCTGGCCGGTCAGCGCCAGGTTGACCACGGCGGCGATTACCTTGTTGAAAAGCGCGGTGTCGATGCCGTCGCCGCCCTCGAGAACGTCGTTGCCGAAGCCCCCATCCAGGGTGTCGTCGCCCCCGTTGCCGGTCAGCACGTTGGCGTTGCTGTCGCCGGTGAACGTGTCGCCGGCCTCTCCTCCGGCGAGGTTCTCGATGCTGACGAGAGTATCCAGGCCATGGCCGGTCTCCTGTGGGGCGCCGGAGAGCGTCAGGTCGACCTGCGCGGCAATCTTTCCGGTGAACACGGCCGTGTCCGATCCGTTCCCGCCTGTGAGGACGTCGTTGCCCTCGCCCCCTGTCAGCGCGTTGTCTTCGTCGTCACCGGTGAAGATGTCGTCACCGGATCCGCCGACGAGGTTCTCGATGCCGGTGAGAACGTCGGTGCCGTATTGGGTATCCTGCGCATCCGCCTTGGTCAGGTCGACGATCGCTCCGACCGATCCGGTGAACACGGCCGTATCTATCCCGGCCCCGCCGATCAGCGTGTCGTCACCAAGCCCTCCCTCAAGCGTATCGTTGCCGTCGCCGCCGTCGAACCACTCGAAGCCGGCTCCCCCGTAAGCCGTATCGTTGCCAGCCCCAAGCTCGACACCACTGATTGTGCCGTTTCGACCGTCATAGAAATCGTTCCCCTCATTCAGGAAGACCGAACCCATGATCGTGCCGGCGTTATGGATCCAGTCCATCTCCTCCGACCCGACAATGGCTCGCCCGTTCGAACTTTGAATGATGCCGGTGTTCTCGACCGAGATCTTGCCTGAAGCCGTCCCATACAGTTGGACGGTCGCAAAACCACCCGAGAGAGTACCGGTGTTGTTAAGGGACGACCCATCGCCCCAAAGCGCGACTGCGGTGGCTGCTGCCTGGATCTTATCGCTGTTGATCACCGCGTTATTGGAAGTGATGGCGATTGAGTGAGTGGCAGGATCTGTCGTGCCGAGACTGACCCCGATAGCACCGCCAATGAACCCGGTATTGATGACCAAGTTGTTGGAGGATCTTGCATTGATCCCGACGCCCTCGTTGTTAGACGCGCTGATCGAACCGTCGTTCTGAATGATGTTGCCGCCGAGAACATTCGTGCCGGCGTCCAGCAGAATTCCGTCGGTGGTTCCGGACATGTCTCCGTCGGGTCCAATCGTGATCGTGTGACCGCCCGACTTCGCGTAGACGACGGCGACACCCGCCTGCACCGAGCCCAGGAGGGTCATTGTGGCGCCAGACGCATCGTCAGCTCCGACAATGGCCATATTCGGAGCAACTATGGTAGCATCCTTGTCCATCTGGATCTGGTCGCCGGCCCCGAACACGAGGGGAGTGGGGAGAGTATCGTCGTTCTCGGTCGTGATCTGGATCGGCATGGCAATCTTCCGGGCGGTCTTTATGGTGGGTCGAGGAGCTGGAGCCTATGGGGCGACGCTAGCGGATGCATTCCGCAAGGTCCCAGCAACAGGCGCACCAATCCCTTGCCGCAGATGAACACGCAGGCTCAGCCGGGATGAAATCCCTTGGAGGCAGGTCTTTGCGGGAGCCGATTAAAGCGCAGCCGGTCGCAGCAGCGACTCGATGCCGTTGATGATGAACTGGACCGCGAGGCCCGCCAGGATCACCCCGAGCAGGCGGGTCAGCACCACGTTGCCGGTGACGCCGAGCCAGCGGGAGACCCGCTCCGCCGCCAGGAAGACCGCAAAGCAGCTCAGAACGCCCAGGGCGATCAGGACGATCAGGGCGCTCAAGGCGACCACGTTGCCGTCCGCCCGGCCGGCCAGGAGGATCACCGCCGTGATGGCGCCGGGGCCGGCCATGAGCGGGATGGCGAGCGGGAAGGCGGCCACGTTGCGGATGTGGTCCTCGGTGATGGCGGTTTCGGCCGTCTGCTGCTTGCGCTCGTTGCGGCGCTCGAACACCATCTCGAAGGCGATCCAGAACAGCAGCAGGCCCCCGGAGATGCGGAAGGCCGGGATGCCCACCCCGAGAAGGCGCAGCAGAAGCTCGCCGCCGAGGCCGAAGAAGGCCAGGATGCCGAATGCGATGAGGCTCGCCCGGGTCGAAACCCGCCGGCGCTCGGCTGCGGTCATGCCCCGGGTCAGGGACACGAAGATCGGAGCCAGGGCCACCGGGTCGAGGGTGACGAGCAGGGTGACCAGGGCGGCGGAGATGAAGTCGGTGAGCATCGGCTGGACCTTGTGGCGAGCTTTGCGTTATGCCGTCGTTCCACCGTTTTGGCGAGGGGCGCGCAGAGATGTTCACGATTCTGGACCGGATCAGCTGGCCGGGCTCCCCCGACAGGGCCAATGAGGATGCCTGCGGCGCTTCGCAGGGCTGGGCCTGGGTGATCGACACGTCCATCTTTCCCGGCACCCCCGCCATCATGCACGAGACCAGCGACGCCGCCTGGCTTGCCGGCTTCGTGAGCCGGCGCCTGTCGGACCTGGCGCCCCATGCGGAGGACGGGGTCCTCCTGGTCCGCCACGCCATGGAGGAGGCCCGGACGGCCTTCCTGGCCGCCGCCCCCGAGGAGCGTCGCGATTCCCTCACCTGGCCCATCGGGGCCATGACCCTGGTGCGGCGGCGGGACGCAAGCCTCGATGTCTGGACCTTCGGGGACACCACGGCCTTCATCCGCCAGCCGGACGGCTCCGTGATCACCGCCGGAGAAGCGCCGGGCCTGCGAACCTCCGAGGCCGCGGCCGCCGCGCGACTGCTCCAGGCGAGCGGCGCGACCCCGAAGACCGTCGTGGGGACGCGGGAGTTCCAGTCCTGGCTTGCCGACCTCCGCCGGCGCCAGAAGCAGGGCGGGGGCCTTGCCCTCCTGGGCCTCGATCCGTCCGCCGCGGAAAGGCTGCGGCATGAGAGCGTCCCCTGCATGGAGGGATCGGTGATCCTTCTCGCCAGCGACGGCTTCTCGGCTCTGGTGGATCTCTATGGCCTGATGGATGCCCGCGGCCTGATGGAAGCGGCGCTGGCCTCCGGCCTCGAGCCTCTTGCCCGGGAGGCCCGCAGGATCGAAACGGAGGTCGATCCTGCGGGCAAGCTCTATCCCCGCTTCAAGGAAAGCGACGATACGACAGCCCTGCTGTTGAGGGCCTAGAACCCATCCGTTCCGGATTCGGGTCACTTTGGCGCGTGTCCCCGGGCCGTGGTTTTCCTTCCGGCGCAAGGGGTGTATAGATTTCGGGCCGTCGGTTCCCTCCGACCGGCATTGGCTTGACGCCACCCAGCCCCGAGCGCCCCAGCACTCCTGTCTGAGTGCAAGGACGGGAGCAGAGGGCGATCATGGGCACCATTGAGAGCAGGCCGACCGTCATCCTCGTCGTCGAGGACGAGGCGCTGGTGCGGATGATCGCATCGGACATCCTCACGGAGGAGGGGGGCTACAGGGTCCTCGAAGCCGTCAATGCGGAGGAGGCGCTCACCCTCCTGGAATCCCGGCATGACGTGCGCCTGGTGTTCACGGACGTGGAGATGCCCGGCTCCCTCGACGGCTTCGCGCTGGCGCGGATCGTCGACATGCGGTTTCCCGGCATCAAGGTCATCGTCACGTCGGGCCGCATGACCCCCGGCGCAGGCGACCTGCCGAAGGGCACCCGGTTCCTGCCCAAGCCCTATCCGCCCTCGGCCCTGGTCGGGATGGTGCGGGAGATGCTGGGCGGGTCGGCAAAGCCCATCATGGTGCCGCCGCAGGATGCTCCCGCCGTGGAGCAGGGCTCCCGAGTTCTTCCGACCGCCATCAAGGTCGCTCAGCCCCACACGGGCATCGGCGCTGCGGGCGGCCTCGCTCAACCCCTTCCCGAGGCGGAAGAATAGGCTTTCCGGGACGCTGCGGTTCAGGCGGCCGGGGCCTGCTGCGGGATCTGCGCCGCGAACTCATCGGCCGCGCGGCCTCCGGCATAGCGCACCAGGGCGTCGATGCGCTGGTCGATGGAAGGATGCGTGGCAAAGAGATCCGCGAAGCCCGAACGGGGGTTGTCGAGGCAGAGCTCCATCACGGCGGAAGGCACCCCCTCCAGTTCGCCCTTGCCCTCGATCTTCCGGAGCGCGGAGATCATGGCGTCCGGATTGCGGGTCAGTTCCACCGCGCCGGCATCCGCCAGGTATTCTCGGCGGCGGGAGAGGGCGAACCGGATCACCACGGAGAGGACCCAGGCCACCGCGATGCACAGGAAGGCGAGCGCCTGCAACTGCCCGCCGCCGCTCCCCTTCTTGGAATTGCTCTTGCGGTTGCCGAACAGGCGGAAGATCGCCTCCCCCACATAGGACATGATCCCGACGATCACGACGGCGATCACCATGGTGCGCACGTCGCCGTTGCGGATATGGGTGAGCTCATGGGCGAGAACCGCCTCCAGCTCGCGCTGGTCCAGGGCGTCGAGGAGGCCGCGGGTGACCGTGATCGTCCGCTGGTCCGGTCGGATTCCCGACGCGAAGGCATTGGGCGCCTCCGTTTCCAGGATGCGCAGCTTCGGCGTGGCGAGCCCCCGCGAAATGCACAGGTTTTCGAGCAGGTTGTAGAGCCCAGGGTCGTCGCCGCGCTCCAGGGGGTCCGAGCCCGTGGTGAGGTTCAGCAGCCATTCGTTGAAGCGTAGCGCAATCCAGACCCACAGCCCCACCAGGATGGTGACGATGGGGCCCGCCGGGTAAAGGGTGGTGGAGGCCGCCTCCCGGACCAGGTCCGCGAAGGCCCTCGACCCCTCGTCCCCCTCCGCCAGCACCAGGAGCGTCAGGCCGAAGGTCATGAGGTAGAACAGGACGAACAGCCCGAGGATCAGAACCGCCGAGCGCCTGCGGTTGGCCTGGATATGGGTGTAGAGGCCGAAGGCGGGCAGCACCGGACGGGCCTCAGAAGGCGACCTTCGGGGGAGCGTCCAGCGCCTGGCGCTGGGTTTCCCCGATGTCGAAGAAGACCTGGGGCCGGAAGCCCATGGCTCCTGCGAAGATCACCGCCGGGAAGTGCTGGATGGCGGCGTTGTACTCGGTCACCCCGTTGTTGAAGAAGCGCCGGGCGGCCGCGAGCTTGTCCTCGATGTCGGACAATTCCGTCTGGAGATGCTGGAAGTTCTCGCTGGCCTTCAGGTCCGGATAGGCCTCGCCGAGGGCGAAGAGGCGTCCCAGGGCCCCCGACAGGGCGCTCTCGGCGGCGGCCTGATCGGCCGGGCCCTGCGCCCTCAGGGCCGCGTTGCGGGTCTGCACCACCGCCTCCAGGGTGCCGCGCTCGTGGGCGGCGTAGCCCTTCACGGTCTCGATGAGGTTGGGCACCAGATCGTGGCGCTGCTTGAGCTGCACGTCGATGTCGGCAAAGGCCTGATTGACCCGGGCGCGCAGGGTCACGAGGCTGTTATAGGTCCAGATTCCAAACAGGACGACGAGTCCCAGAACCGCCCAGATCGCCCAATCCATTGCCATGTCCCCGTGTTTTTTCCCTTAGGTCACCCATGCCACGGCCGAGCCTGCCGGGCAAGTTATGATGTTGCCGCCCGCGGATCGAAACAGAGCTTCGGCTGTCCAGCTTCGGCCGCCTCAACCCGGCTTGCCCTGGCTGGAATAAAGAACTTAGCAACTTCAGCGGCTTATATGGCAAGTCGAACGACGTTCCGGGGCTTGGCTGATCGGGGCTTCCACCATCCTGTTCCTGTCATGCCTTTGAGGTGGGAAAACCTGGGCTAAAACCTTGAAAAACGCACGAAAAAAGGCCATCTAAGAAACCTGATCCCACCTGGATTCGCGGGGCTGCCCGACGGCTTGACGGAGCGGCATGGACAATGCCGCCTCTCGCGAAAGGCAGACCGTTTTAAGAAAGACCAACCTTGACCGATCCGAACGATATCCGCTCCGGCGGCCCCGCGGGGAGCCCGCCCGCCAGCGACATCAAGCTGATTTCCATCGTGGACGAGATGAAGCGCTCGTACCTCGATTACGCCATGAGCGTGATCGTGAGCCGCGCTCTCCCGGACGCCCGCGACGGCCTCAAGCCCGTGCACCGGCGCATCCTCTACGCCATGCACGAGAGCGGCTATACCCCCGACAAGAAGCACGTGAAGTCGTCCCGCATCGTCGGCGACGTGATGGGTCAGTATCACCCCCACGGCGACCAGGCGATCTACGACGCCCTCGTGCGCATGGCGCAGGACTTCTCCCTGCGCCTGCTGCTCGTGGACGGGCAGGGCAATTTCGGCTCGGTGGACGGCGATCCCCCGGCCGCCATGCGCTACACCGAGTCCCGCCTGACCCGGGCGGCGATGCCGCTGCTCGAGGACATCGACAAGGACACGGTCGACTTCAACCCCAACTACGACGAGTCGAAATACGAGCCGGCGGTCCTGCCCGCCCGCTTCCCGAACCTCCTGGTCAACGGCGCCGGCGGCATCGCGGTGGGCATGGCCACCAACATGCCCCCCCACAACCTCGGCGAGGTCATCGACGGCTGCCTGGCCTATATGGAGAATCCCGGCATCTCCGCCGAGGAGCTGATCGAGATCATTCCCGGCCCGGACTTCCCCACCGGCGCCATGATCCTGGGACGGGCGGGCGCGCGCTCGGCCTACACCACCGGCCGCGGCTCCATCATCATGCGGGCCAAGTCCGAGGTGGAGGAGATCCGCAAGGACCGCGAGGCGATCATCTTCAGCGAGATTCCCTATCAGGTGAACAAGGCCTCCCTGATCGAGAAGATCGCCGAGCTGGTGCGCGAGAAGAAGATCGAGGGCATCTCCGACCTGCGCGACGAATCCGACCGGGACGGCATGCGCATCGTGGTCGAGATCAAGCGCGACGCCATGGCGGACGTGGTGCTCAACCAGCTCTACCGCTACACCCCGCTCCAGACCAGCTTCGGGGCCAACATGGTGGCCCTGAACGGCGGCCGCCCCGAGCTGATGAACCTGAAGGACCTCATCCGCGCCTTCGTGGACTTCCGCGAGGAGGTCGTCTCCCGCCGGACCAAGTTCCTGCTGGGCAAGGCCCGCGAGCGCGCCCACGTGCTGTGCGGCCTCGCCATCGCGGTGGCCAATATCGACGAGGTGATCCGCCTCATCCGCACCGCGCCCGATCCGAACGCCGCCCGCGAGGCCCTCATGGACCGCGACTGGCCGGCGCACGACATCGCGCCGCTCATCGCCCTGGTGGACGATCCGCGCCACAAGATCAACGACGACGGCACCTATCGCCTGTCCGAGACCCAGGCCCGCGCCATCCTCGACCTTCGCCTGCAGCGCCTGACCGCCCTCGGCCGGGACGAGATCGGCGACGAGCTCTCCAGGCTCGCGGCCGAAATCTCGGACTATCTCGACATCCTGCGCTCCCGCGCCCGCATCATGGCTATCATCAAGGGCGAGCTCACCGAGATCCGCACCGCCTTCGCCACCCCGCGCAAGACCCAGATCGTCGACTGGGACTCGGACGTGGACGACGAGGACCTGATCGCCCGGGAGGACATGGTGGTCACCGTGTCCCATGCCGGCTACATCAAGCGCGTGCCGCTCTCCACCTACCGGGCGCAGCGCCGCGGCGGCAAGGGCCGCGCCGCCATGACCACCCGCGACGAGGATTTCGTCACCCGCCTCTTCGTGGCCAACACCCATACGCCGGTGATCTTCTTCTCGTCCGAAGGCCAGGCCTACAAGGAGAAGGTGTGGCGCCTGCCGGTGGCCGCTCCCAACGCCAAGGGCAAGGCCCTGGTGAACATGCTGCCGATCAAGCAGGGCGAGCGCATCACCACCATCATGCCGCTCCCCGAGGACGAGGCGTCCTGGGACAAGCTCGACGTGATGTTCGCCACCTCCCGCGGCACGGTTCGCCGCAACAAGCTGTCGGACTTCGTGCAGGTGAACCGCGGCGGCAAGATCGCCATGAAGCTGGACGAGGGCGAGCATATCGTCGACGTGCAGATCTGCTCGGAGCACGACGACGTTCTGCTCACCACCGCCAAGGGCCAGTGCATCCGCTTCCCCGTCACCGACGTGCGCGTGTTCAAGGGCCGCGATTCCATGGGCGTGCGCGGCATCAATCTGGGCGAGGGCGACGGCATCATCTCCATGGCGATCCTGCGCCACGTGGAGGCGACCGGCGACGAGCGCTCCGCCTATCTCAAGATGCGCCGCGCCGTCATGGGCGAGCAGACCGGGCCCGAGACCGAAGCGGCGGACGATGCGGAGGAGACCGAGGCGTCCGACGCCTCCCTGTCGCAGGAGCGCTATGCCGAGATGAGCGCGCAGGAGCAGTGCATTCTCACGCTCTCCGAGAAGGGCTACGGCAAGCGCACCTCGTCCTACGAGTACCGCATCACCGGACGCGGCGGCAAAGGCATCACGGCCATGGCGGTCAACAGCCGCAACGGCCAGCTCGTGGCCTCGTTCCCGGTGGAGAACTCCGACCAGATCATGCTGGTCACCGACGGCGGTCAGCTGATCCGCGTGCCGGTGGACGGCATCCGCATCGTCGGCCGCAACTCCCAGGGCGTCACCGTCTTCTCTACCCGCGGCAAGGAGAAGGTGGTCTCGGTGGAGCACATCGAGGGCGAGGATGACGACGACATCGCCGAGGCAGGCGAGGGCGATGCCGCCGAGGGCGGAGAGGCGTAAGCTTCCCCTTATACAGTAGTGCGAACAAACCCGCCGGCTTGCGCCGGTGGGTTTTTATTTGAATTTGCCATCAGATATTACCAACGGTTCACATAGCCGCCAGCAGGAGCTCTTGCGCCGTCGGGTCGGTTTCCCGCTCAAAGGCCCTGGTGAGCTTGTCGCGATGATTGGTGAAGGTAAACCAATCGTACCAATGAGCCGCCTCGGCTTGCGCGCGATCCTTCAAAAAGTGCCCGTTGAACTGGTTCGCGCCAATCCCGAACGCCACAACGATGGCGAGGCGCAGGTTCGCCTCGCGGGCCTCGCAAGAGTTCCAGAGCGTCTGAAGCCGTCTGGTGTCGAAAGGCGTGGGCAGGACAATCCTGACGATCTCGCACACATCATGGCCGAACCCGTCCCACCACGGCAGCCTCTCGGATGTCAGAGCACGTTCCAGTTCCGCAGAGGGGATTGGGCTGCACAAGACCTTTTCGAACAGCGCCAGCACCCATTCGTCGAAGGCTGCGGTCTCACGAGGTGTCATGCCGTTTTCAGGCGCGTGCTTGAACCGCCAGAAAATATGGTCGGCGCCGAGGCGGGAAGGGCGTTCGCCTCTGGCGATCAACTCCATATAGCGCGGAAGGAGATACAGGAACTGATCCGACCAATCATGTGCGGAATTGGTGTACTGGGAGAGCTGATCATTGGAAAGCTGGCGTAGGGGTGTTTTGACGATGCTTTGCGCCACTTCTTCCGAGATGTCGGACATGTAGGTGACGACCTCCAGATTGTTTCTTCCCAACCTGTGCCACTCGAAAGCAGAATAGGCATTCTCGATGGCGTCCTGAAGCCTGTGCTTGCTGCGCATGATCACGTGCTTGAATCCCTCTCAGCAAACTCGGCAATGGCCTCTTGGCACACGAAAGACCCACCGCCGAGCCGGACCAAGAAGCCATCAATCTGACGGCCCTTGCCCCCAAGAACGTTGTAGGGGACAGCCTGCCTCTGGAGTTCGTCGCACACGATCTCCCGGAGGCTCTCGGGGACCCGCGCAAGGAGGTAAAGGGAGGAGCAGGTGAGCTCCCTGAAGCGCCCGAATAGTCCCTGATCGTCCATGTTCAGGAAGTCCCGGGCCGTTCTAGCGGCATCGGCCTTCCGGAGATGATCCTCAATCCTGGCATAGAGGGAGAGGGGATCGGGGAGAGGTGCATGGCCATAAACCTCGAAACCGCAGGGATCTGCCCAATCCTGTTCCGTCAACCGCGAGATATCGAAGAGCTCCAGGATCTCATCCTCAGAAGAATCGAGAGCCCAGGACAAGTCGAGCATACCCCAATCGATGCCCCTGAAGATGAACGTGAACTCGACCTCACCGAAGGTGTGAGCATTCTCCCGCCACCAGGGTAGCCCCTGAAGGGACCATCGCATTTCGCCGTCTGTCAGAACGACGCCCCTGATGCGCGTGGGATGTTGAAGCGGACGGCTTTCCCTCAGCAACTCGTGAAGATTGACCTGCATATGGGCTTTCCAGTCATTCAAAATCGGATCGCGAATAGAAGCCGCCTCATATTGAGCCGGCCACGCTCTCCCGTCTTTCCGAGAAGCTGCCTGTATTCCTCCAGAAAGCCTTGCGCGATCCGGTCCGCGTACTTGCGGTCGCCGCTGGTCAGGCGGATCTTCACGAAGTTCTCGTGGCGCACGGTGATGAATACGTAGGAATCCCGTGTTTTTCCCGCCTGCGCGATCTTCAGGCGAGCCTTGGCGAACGTCTCATCCTGGGATCGGTCGACAACCTTGGCGCTCTCGTAGCTGCCCCTGGAAACGCCCGTCTCGATGTCGCCGAGGGTCGAGGCCAGCTCCGCCTTGGCATGAGCCAGGGCCGAACCCGATGCGAGGTCCTGCTCCCGGTCGTAGATGTAGATGTCGGCCCAGGTGTCGTCGATGCCCGTGTAGCGCACGCTGAAGCCCCAGCCGGCGCTGCGATAATCCGTTTTCAGGGTTCGCGACAGGCCGGCAATCTTGCGCGGGAAGGGAAAGCTCCCGATCTGCACGACCTTGGCGTCGAACGGAATGGGGCTTTGGACCGGCTGGGCGAAAGCCCCTGCGGGAACCAGCGCCAGCAGGGCCGCGCAAAGGCCAAGGCTGATCAGGCGGAAAACAAAGGCCATATGGAACTCTCCCACGCAACATTACTACGGGAATGCGGGAGAGTCTTACTCCGAGAGGCTCTTGGCGGGGCGGTTCGCCCGGCTTCCATCAGCCGGCCAGCAGGATGATGCCCGAGGACACGGCGGCTGGGGCCAGCACGGCGGCGGCGGTCAGGAGAACGAGCGAGAAGCGAACGACCATGGGACCCTCCCGGGACACCTTAACGTTTGGTTAAGCGTTCATCTCATGAGGGCGCCCGGACCGCCGTGCGCCAGCGCACGGCCGAGCTGTTCGGGCTTGCTCAATCTCCTGCGCCATAAGTCGGTCAGCCGAGGGCGGCGAGGAAGAGTTTCTGGGCCCACTCGTCCGTTTCCCGTTCAAAGGCCTCGACGAGCCGGTCGTCATCGGACCAGAACCGCGACAGCCATGACCACCACGCCGCCTTCGTGTTGCGCGGGGCTCCGGTGGTGGACCACCCTTCCGCCGTTGCCAGGAGGATCAGGCCTGCCAGGCGCAGGTCGGCCTCTCGGGTCCGGCAGGACTCCCAGAGCCTCTGAAACTCGGCGGTGTCGAAGGGGGTCGGGGATGCGACCTCGATCACGTCGGCCAGATCGCGGGCGAGAAAGTCGGGGAAATAAAGGACGCCTATCGAATCGGCCGCCTCATCCAGTTCCTCGTCCGAGATCGGCCCCAGCAGCCGGTCCTCGAACAGAGCCAGCAGCCATTCCCCGAGGGCGGCTTCCTCCGCCGCGCTCATGCGGTTTTCCGGGGCGTCCTTGAAGCGGGACAGGATATAGTGCTTGTCGAAGAGCGTCAGCTCCTCACCCCTCTCGATCAGCTCCATGTAGCGGGGAATGAAGTAGAGGAATTCATCCGACCAGCCGTGGGCGGAATTGGTGTATTCATAGAGCTGCTCGCGGGAAAGCTCCCGCAGGGGCGTCCGAAGAATGCTCCGCTCCATCTCGTCGCTCATGCACATTTTGCAGCGGCAGACCTCCATCGGCCGCCCCAAGCGGCGCGAGCCGAAGGCCTTGTAGGCAGTCTCGAAGGCATTCCTCAGGCGGGGCGTCACGTTAAGCTCCTTCAACGCAACTTTACTACAAAGCCGAGAGGAAGTCTTGTTCGGCCTCAGAGACGGCAGACCCGGACCGGCGCAACCATAGGGCGAACAGAGAGCCTGCCGGTCGCCTCGCCGCCATGGCGTCGCTGTCCCGGCTTGCTCCCGCGCCGTTCTCCCGTTACCCCATAGGCTCATGACGCGCATCGCCCTCTATACCGGCAGCTTCGACCCGGTCACCAACGGCCACCTGGACGTCCTGCGGCAGGCCTGCCGGGTGGCGGACCGGATCGTGGTGGCCATCGGGGTCCATTCCTCCAAGGCGCCGGTCTTCAGCGCCGAGGAGCGGGCCGAGATGCTGCGGGAGGTCTGCGCGCCCCTGCTGGAGGCGGAAGGGGTCGAGCTGGAGGTGACGACCTTCGGCGATCTCGCGGTGGAGGCCGCCCGGCGGCACGGGGCGAGCCTCATCGTCCGCGGCCTGCGGGACGGGACGGATTTCGACTACGAGATCCAGATGGCCTCCATGAACGCCGCCATGGCGCCGGAGGTGCAGACCGTCTTCTTCCCGGCCTCGCCGCCGGTGCGCCCCATCACCGCCACCCTGGTGCGCCAGATCGCCGCCATGGGGGGCGACGTCGCAACCTTCGTGCCCAGCCTTGTCGCCGGGCGATTGAGGGACAAATTCAAGCGGCCATGACGCCGCCCGTACAGTTAAGGAGACCGAATCCATGAAGCGTTTGCTCGCCGCCGGAGCGCTGGTGCTCGCCGGCCTCGTCCCTGCCGCCGCCCAGCAGGCCAACGACCCGCAGAACACCATCCTTCTCGACACCAAGGATGGCCGCATCACCATCCGCCTGCGCCCGGACCTTGCGCCCAAGCACGTGGAGCAGATCAAGGCCCTGACCCAGCGCGGCTTCTACAACGGCATCGTGTTCCACCGGGTGATCCCGGGCTTCATGGCCCAGACGGGGGACCCGACCGGCACCGGCGCGGGCAAGTCCGACCTGCCCAATATCCCGGCCGAGTTCACCCAGACCCCCTACAAGCGCGGCTCGGTGGGCATGGCACGCTCCCAGAGCCCCAATTCCGCCAACAGCCAGTTCTTCATCTGCTACGAGGGCTGCGGGTCGCTCACCGGCCAGTACACCCTCTTCGGCGAGGTGGTGTCCGGCATGGATGTGGCCGACAAGATCAAGAAGGGGAGTGCGGCGGACAACGGCGCGGTCTCGAACCCCGACAAGATCGTGAAGATGCAGCTCGCCGCCGACGCGAAGTGATGCGGCCCCGCCTCCCATCGGGAACGCGGCGCCTTGCGGCGGCGCTTTTCCTGGCCGCGGCTCCGGTGCTGCCGGCAGCCGGGCAGGCGTTGTTTCCGTTCGACGATCCCGACGAGAGGCAGGAGCAGTACGAGCCGCCTCCCAGCCTGCCCGAGAGCCTGAGGGGAACCATCAGGCCGCAGGCGGATGCGTCGCCCGTCCGGCGCGTCGACACCATCCGGGACGTGTTCCGGGCCCTTCAGGCCTGCTGGCAGCCGCCCTCGGGCAGCGGGTTTTCCGGCCAGGAGCTGACCGTGCGGTTCAGCTTCAAGCGCACCGGGGAACTTCTCGGCAAGCCTCGCATCACCTATTACCGGGCCGGAACGCAGGACGACCGCCGGGAGCCTTTCACGAACTCGGTGCGAGAGGCGCTGGAGCGATGCTCTCCGCTTCCGGTCACGGAAGGCCTGGGCCGCGCCATCGCCGGGCGCATCTTCGCCATCCGCTTCATCGATTCCCGGTCCATGTGACCGGGCGAGCCATCCCACCACCGAACAAGCCACCTCAGGAGCATCCTATGGCAGACCCCGAAAACACCCTCATCCTGGAAACCACCAAAGGCCGCGTGGTGATCGAGCTGCGCCCCGATCTGGCCCCCGGCCATGTGGAGCGCATCAAGACCCTGGCCCGCGAGGGATTTTACGACAACGTCCCGTTCCACCGGGTAATCGAGGGCTTCATGGCCCAGACCGGCGACCCCACCGGCACCGGCACCGGCGGCTCCAAGCTGCCGGACCTCAAGGCCGAGTTCAACGCCGAGCCCCACGTGCGCGGCACCTGCTCCATGGCCCGGACGAATGCGCCGCACTCCGCCAACTCCCAGTTCTTCATCGTCTTCGACGACGCCCGCTTCCTCGACAAGCAATACACCGTGTGGGGCAAGGTGACCGAAGGCATGGAGAACGTGGACAAGATCAAGCGCGGCGAGCCCGTGCGCGACCCGGACAGGATCGTGTCCATGAAGGTGGCGGCGGACGCTTAAGGCGTCCCATTTGCACCCCCGTCATGGCCGGACTTGATCCGGCCATCCACGTCTTTATGCCTGTTGCAGGCGTGGATACTCGGGACAAGCCCGGGCATGACGAGAGTGGAAGTCCCCATGCGCGTCGACCTTTTCGATTTCGACCTTCCCGAGGAGAACATCGCGCTCCGCCCCGTGGAGCCGCGGGACGGAGCGCGCATGCTCGTGGTCCGGCCGGAAGCCTCTTTCGAGGACCGGATCGTCCGCGACCTCCCCGACCTCCTGAGGCGCGGCGACGCCCTGGTGCTCAACGACACCCGGGTCATTCCCTCCCGGCTCCACGGCCTGCGCGTCCGGGAGGAAACGGCCGCCCGGGTCGAGATCATGCTCCACAAGCGGGAAGGGCCGGACCGCTGGCGCGCCTTCGCCCGTCCCGCCAAGAAGCTCCAGGTCGGCGACCGCATCCGCTTCGGCGAAGGGGCCGAGAGCACGGTCTGCGAGCTCGTGCGCCTGGACGCCGAGGTCGAGAGCAAGGGGGAGGGCGGCGACGTGGGATTGCGGTTCTCCTTCTCCGGGGCTTTCCTGGACGAGGCCATTGCCCGCCTCGGGGAACTGCCCCTGCCGCCCTACATCGCCGGCAAACGCCCGACCGACCACAGGGACAGGGCCGATTACCAGACGATCTACGCCAGGGACGAAGGCGCGGTGGCCGCGCCCACGGCGGGCCTGCATTTCACCGACGAACTTTTCCGCAGGCTTCACGAGCGCGGCGTCTCCCGCCATTTCGTGACCCTTCACGTGGGTGCCGGCACCTTTCTGCCAGTGAAAGCGGAAGATACCTCCCAACACCGCATGCATGCGGAATGGGGGACGATCACCGAGGAAACCGCGCAGGCGCTGAACGAGGCGCGGGCGCGGGGAGGGCGCATCGTCGCCGTGGGCACCACCTCCCTGCGGCTCCTGGAGAGCGCCGCCCGGGACGACGGCTCCCTTGCGCCGTTCTCGGGCGACACGGCCATCTTCATCACCCCGGGCTACCGCTTCAAGGCGGTGGATGGGCTCATGACCAATTTCCACCTGCCGCGCTCGACCCTGTTCATGCTGGTCTCGGCCTTCGCCGGGCTGGAGACCATGCGCGCGGCCTATTCCCACGCGGTTGGAAGCGGCTATCGCTTCTACTCCTACGGCGACGCCAGCCTGCTGTTCCGGCGTTGACGCCCCCTTCGGACCGAAAGGCCTGAGCGGGATCCATTCGTCAGGCGCAGCGGTTATGGATGTCTCCCCTGCGCTTCGCCGGCCGGGAGCAACGACGAGAGTTCTGAATGACCACGGATCACTTCACCTTCACCGTCAACAAGACCGACGGAGCGGCGCGCACCGGGGAGATCCGGATGCCGCGCGGCGTCATCCGCACCCCCGCCTTCATGCCAGTGGGCACGGCCGCGACCGTGAAGGCCATGTATCCCGATCAGGTCAAGGCCCTCGGCGCCGACGTGGTGCTCGGCAATACCTACCACCTCATGCTCCGCCCCGGAGCCGAGCGGGTAGCCAAGCTCGGCGGTCTGCACCATTTCATGAACTGGCCCTATCCGATCCTCACGGATTCCGGCGGCTTCCAGGTCATGTCCCTGTCCGCCCTGCGGAAGGTCGAAGAGACCGGCGTCACGTTCCAGTCCCATATCGACGGCTCAACGCACGTGATGTCGCCGGAGCGCTCCATCGAGATCCAGGGCCTGCTCGGCTCCGACATCCAGATGCAGCTCGACGAATGCGTGAAGCTGCCGTGCCCGGACGACGTGGCCGAGAAGGCCATGCGCCTTTCCTTACGCTGGGCCGAGCGCTGCCGCATCGCCTTCGGCGAGCAGCCCGGCAAGGCCATGTTCGGCATCGTCCAGGGCGGTGCGGTGGAGCGGCTGCGCATCGAAAGCGCCCGGGAACTCGCCGCCATGAACCTGAAAGGCTATGCCATCGGCGGGCTCGCGGTGGGGGAGCCGCAGGAGGTGATGCTGCGCATGATCGAGACGGTCGAGCCGCATATGCCCAGGGAGAAGCCCCGCTATCTCATGGGCGTCGGCACCCCGGACGACATCGTGGAGGCGGTGCGCCGGGGCGTCGACATGTTCGACTGCGTCATGCCCACCCGCGCCGGACGCCACGGGCAGGTCTTCACCCGCCACGGCCGCATGAACCTGCGCAACGCCCGCTTCGCCGAGGATACGAGCCCCCTCGACGCGGATTCGAAATGCGTCGCCTCCCATTCCTATTCCCGCGCCTATCTGCACCACCTCGTCCGCTCCAACGAGATCCTGGGGATGATGCTGCTCACCTGGAACAACCTGGCCTATTACCAGGACCTCATGGCCGGCCTGCGCAAGGCCATCGCCGAGGGGCGGCTCGAGAGCTACATCGGCGGGGTGAAGGAGGGCTGGGCGAAGGGCGAGCGGGACAGCAAGGCCGAAATCGGCCAGCACGCCGACAACACCGCCATGGAGGCGGAGGGGTAGACCCTCCCGGCCTGGATCGGGGGTTCTGCAAAGGAAAACGGCTCTGCCGCGCCCTCCCGTGAGGATTCGGACCCCCTCCAAAGCCCTTTTCCATTGACCTGCCGCCCCGGAGCCCCTATCTCGGGCTCACCCCTGGGAGCGCGTAGCTCAGCCGGTAGAGCATCTGACTTTTAATCAGAGGGTCCTGGGTTCGAGTCCCAGCGCGCTCACCATATTTCTCAGTGACTTAGCTCATATGTGGCTCTCCGGCAGGCCACACGCTTGGGCACCGGTAATCACATAGTAAGCACGAGACGAGCTTTCAGGCTCTGGTGCTTTCTCGCGTAACATCCACAGAACACCGACAAAACCACATGAGCCCGCAGCCGCTTGATGGCCATGAGCTGGCGTGAGTCTCCATAATACCGTCGGACAGGGCCGCGGGACCCCAGATAGATGAGGGCCTCATTGGTGCTGGCGACCTCGATAGACTGGACCGCACCAGTGGAGAGGCATCTGCAGTGGCAGCACCGATCCGTCGCTTGCTTCAGTCGAGCATCGTGTAGCAAGCCGAAGCTTGGACGCGGATGATCTCGCGCCCCCTGTTTGCACCGACTAGAGCAAATTTGCTTGGTTGAGGCTGCAGTGGGCTCGTGGTCGAGTCCGGGCAGCCGTCAGGTCAGGGCAGCAAACTGCTCCACGAGCTTGGTCGGCCCGGACACGATGAGGAGGTCGCCTGCCTCGATCAAGGTGTCCGGCCGCGCATACGTGAAGTCCGTTCTCGGGCGCTTTACCCCCACCACCGTGACGCCGTACCTGCTCCGCAGGGCGGATTCCGCCAGCGTCCTGCCCGTCGCCTCCTGGGGCGCTTTCGTCTTGACAATAGCAAAACCGTCATCGAACTCGATGAAGTCGATCATCTTGCCGGTCACCAGATGTGCAACGCGCTCGCCCATGGCAGCCTCGGGATAGACCACATGGTGGGCGCCGGTGCGCTCCAGGATGCGCCCGTGCTTGTCGCTCAGTGCCTTTGCCCAGACGTCCGGGATCCCGAGCTCAGACAAGGCTAGCACGGTCAGCACACTCGCCTCGATATCCGTGCCGATCCCCACAACCGCGCGTCCGAACTCGTGCACGCCAAGGCGGTGGAGGGTGTCGCCATTGGTCGAATCTGCCTGGACCACGTGGGTGAGCCGGTCCGACCATTGCTGGACGATTTCGGCACTCTCGTCGATGCCGAGAACGTCGTGACCGAGGCGGACGAGCGAGTTGGCCACGGCACTGCCGAAGCGGCCGAGGCCGATCACGACGACGCCATCGCTATGGGGGGTTCTGGAATTAGCCGACAATGGGGCGCTCCTCCGGGTAGCGGTAAGGCCGCTGCTTGCTGCGTAGAGCAAGCGCCCTGGCCAGGGTGATTGTTCCCACGCGCCCCATGTACATCAGCACAGTCACGACGAACTGGCCGAGGGGCGGCAGATCCGGCGTAATTCCAGTTGAGAGACCGACAGTAGCAAAGGCCGAGATTGTCTCAAACAGGATATCCTCCAGGGCAAAGTCGGTCACGCTCAGGAGGATCAGGGTTCCCACGGCGACAGACCCGACGGCCAGCAGGACAATGGTCAAGGCTTGGCGCTGGACGTCAACCGTAATGCGCCGCCGGAAGACGGTGGTATCAGGCTCCCCGCGAACCTCTGCCAGGACTACAAACCCGAGCAGGAGGAAGGTGGTCACTCTGATGCCGCCGGCGGTTCCGGCACTGCCTCCGCCGATCAGCATGAGAACGTAGCTGACAGTCAGCGTCTCCGGCCGCATCTGTCCCATATCGAAGGCGTTGAAGCCGCCGGACCGGGTCATGGCGGAGTAGAACATCGCTCCGAGCAGCTTGCCGGCTGGGTCGTGCGGTCCAAGGGTCGTTGGGTTTCTCCACTCAAAGGCCAGAACGGCAGCAAATCCTCCGAGCAGCAGAATGGCTGTCCCGAGGCCGGAGGGTGGTGATCCAATGCAAGCTCTACCAGAGCCCAGTCGGCAACAAGGCAGTGCAGGAGGCCTACGCAGCCATGACGCACTACTCGGCCGACGGAGCTGCGGTGATCACGAGCAGCGGGTTTACGCCCTCGGCTCGGCGCCTTTCCGCCACCACGGGCGTGGTCCTCCTCCTGCATTCGGAGGTCGACCGCTTCGATAAACTGCTGGCAGCGGGCGGCCGGGCCAGGGAGCTTGCTCGAGTTCAAGTGAGCGACACGTAGGGATGTGCGACGTTGATCGCGACCGCGCAGAGGCGATCAGCAGTGACGAATGTTGTTCTATGTGCTTTTGAGTGCCCGTTCATGCCTTTCGGATAGAAGCCGCCGCTATCCACGCCCAACTTGTCCGTCAGGTAAAGGATGCGAAGCACCTCCTGTGGTGTCCGGCGCAAGACCATGGCATCGGGGGTGGATGGCACGACGTTCGCCTTGCCATTGCGCTCGATGCCTTGATCCTTGTCCTCAGGACCATCGAGCTTGTCCCTTGCTGCGGATATCGCGTTCGCCGCCTTGTGGGCCTTGTCACCCATCGCGTAGAGCTGTGAGCGCGCCATGCCCATATGATAGGCTTCAACCGCCAGAATGGCGGCTGCGGCTTCAACAAACTCCTTCTTCTTGAGCAGAGGCGCAGCCCTAGCGTAGGCGGTCACACCGACATCCTCGAACAACATGCCGCCGAGCAGGAAGTTCATGTCGTTCGCGAAGGGATCAAAATCGGGTAGACCCGCCGCCTTCGCAGCGGTTGCGAAGCCACTCTCGAAGTCTATGGCGGGTCTATCAACAGCTTGGCTGCCGAGCGTCTTGCGATAGAAGCGCACGTGGGTGAGTTCGTTTGCTGCGAGTTCGTCCGCGAACTCGCTGATGGCCTTGCTTTCGAACGACACCTTGCGACCGCCTTTGACCTGACCCGCATTGGAGCCAAGGTCGGCGGAGTCGATGCCTTTGCCAGTCGTGGCGCGAAGGTAATATTCCGCCTCCATATACTCGACGTTCAGCGCGAACTGAAGGATGTCCTCATCCTTGAAGTCTGACGGCGAGGCGGCTTGAGCGAGTGTCGGGCTAGGGCGATGCAGCCCTGCCATCATTGTTCCAGCGCCGAAGAGTGCCAGAGATTGAAGGGATTGCCGTCGCGACAGGTGAGCAAGTTTGATCATGGAAAACTCCTGAGGGAGACCCAAGCTCGCGGCAAATGAGAGCCTACCCGAGGTGGTCACCTGACTGAGTTAGATGCTGGACATGCAGTAAGATTCCCGGTGGCGAACACGCTCGGCCCACCGGATGCAGCGCAATCACATAGTAAGCACGAGAAGAACTATCAGGAACGTCGCCTACGAGCCGGCCATGGGACCGCAGCTGGAATGTCAACGTCCTGCCTCGGAAAACCGGACTACGGTGATGAAAGCTCCTGCCAAGATTGCATAATTCAGCTGCTACGACCCAGCACAAAAGGGGAAATCGCAATCGAGTTTTAGAGCACTACGAGAACGGTCGGGTACCAGCCCAGCCGCCGCGTCAGGAGCACGATGGCGACAGTGTAAGGGATTGCTTGGGCCGAGCGAGGAGCGCATGTCGCCATTTCTGTTAGCCTGTTGTGTACAAAACCGGCAGCTTGCCGGCTCGAATGACCCCACCCGCTGCCCAAGCAGGGCAGCGGGTGGGCTTGGCTGAAGACAGCCCTTGTAGCCTTACCTCTCGTTGTCGGATCTATCCGACTTGCTGCCCTTTCCGTTATTGCCCTTATCGTCGTTCATAGCGCGGGCGGCGGCGGCAGTCTCGTTCATGCCAGGGCCGTCTCGTCCAGGTCTCCCACCCATGAAGCTACCTTCTTTTGCTGGATTGCCTTTGGCGAGACCTTGGTCATGAGCTTTGGCAAAACTTGGCGAAGTGCCAGCAAGGCCGAGGAGAAGTGCAGCACTGAGTGCCACTGCTGAGGTTGTAAAGATGCGCATATTCCCTCCTAGTTGGGAGTCGACCGGGTGAATAGAATTGGTCGACAGAGCAGGAACACGCCAGAAGTCCTGTTGGATGCAGAAGCCTCGACACTATTTATATTTGTTGCCCCAAGCAGTGAAGACATAAGCTGCCAGGTATTGTGCACCGCTAAATCAAACGCTCCACGAACCAATATGCCCCAATCACCGCGATGGCGAGCGAAGCCGGGATCGTCACGCCGTTCCGATACCAGCTCTTTGACTGAAACCAGAGCCCCACCGCCAGAAAGCACAGGCCGATAACAGTGAGTTGTCCAAGCTCTACACCGACATTGAAGGCGATGAGTCCCGTCACGAAGTGAGTGGAGGACAGCCCAATATCCGTCAGCACGCCTGCAAAACCAAGGCCATGCAGAAGGCCAAAGCAGAAAACCACGAGCGGCCGCCAGCGCTGAAGCCGGTCAGTCACGATGTTCTCAACCGCAACATAGACAATTGAGGCCGCAATTAGCGGCTCGACAATAGCAGGCGAGATCTCCACGATCTTGAGTGCGCCCAAGGCTAGGCTGACGGAATGAGCTAAGGTGAAGCTCGTTACCTGCCAAAGGAGCGGCTTGAGCCGCGGGCTCAGTAGGAAGAGGCCTATCACGAACAAAATGTGGTCGAGGCCCTTCGGCACGATGTGCTCGAAACCGACGACCAGATAGTTCTTGAACACCGACAAGGCGTTCTGCGGTAGGATTTCGGCAATTGAGACCGGCTCGCTTGTTCTGCCACTCAGGACATAGCCGGAGTAGAAGGAGGATTCAGCACCAGCCTTGCGGACTCGGACGGCGCTGTGGCCGAACTGCGGGTCGTACGACCAAACCATCACCCGTGCTCCCGGTGGCGCGGTGCCGCTGAAGCTGATTTCTGAGATGCGAGCTTGGCCGGGGTTACCACTGGACGGGATGCGCACCTCTTTCAGCTCTAGAGGCGCAAGAGCGCCATCGAACGTGACGCGAAGCCCGTCCTGAAAACGTCTCGCTTCCTTATCGAATTCGGTCCGGAGTGCCTCCGGCGCCAGGCTTCGGAGGCGGTTGTACTCGCTAGCTGAGGGTGATTGTGAGGTGTCGACGTGATCGGGACCGATGCCCGCGAGAACGGCTTCCACGTTAAGCGCCACCGTCAACTCGAACGTGCCAGCGTCATAGAAGTTGATGGTTGCTACGGCGGGCCGCACCTCGTGAGCTCTCGCAGGTCCTGCCCCAAGGAAGCCAATCAGGCAGACGGCCGAGATCAAGAGAAACGCCACCCTTGACCCAGGTAGCCCTTGAAATTTGGTCTGAGGGGGAGATCTCATTGGCGTTCTCATTGGAGTTGGTCCGCGTTGATGCTGTTTCTAAATGGACCGCGAGCGGCCGTGGCGGGTTTAGGGCTCCTGGTGGGGCTCATCGCTCCAGTCTCCGCGCACGAGTTCTGGATTGAGCCTGAGGTGTTTAAGAGCGAGCCCGGTGCCTCGATAGTTGCTGATCTCAGAGTGGGGCAGCACTTCAGGGGGGATTCTTTCCCATATCTCAGGAGCCAGTTCGTCTCGTTTAGGGTCACGAATGGCGCAGGCGCTCGCGACATCAAGGGTGACGAGGGCGACATGCCTGCGGCGACGATCCGCTCAGCGGAGAGGGGGCTGAATGCCATCTCGTACCTCGCGAGCCCTTACCCCCTGGAACTTAACAAACGGGAGGACTTCATCTCGTACCTTGAGCAGGAGGGGCTCGGCTGGGTGGTGGAAGCGCACAAGCGGCGTGGGCTTCCCCAGAGCAGCTTCACCGAGGAGTACAGCCGCTGCGCCAAGGCGCTGGTCCAGGTAGGCGAACCATCCGCCTCCGACCACGACTTTGTCACGGGCATGCCGCTGGAGCTGATTGCCGGCAAAAACCCCTATGTAACTCCTCACGTTCCTGAGCTGCCGGTGACACTGCTCTGGCACGGCAAACCCATCGGGGACATCCAGATTAGGGTGTTTCAGGACAATGGAACGGTCACTGAAACGACAACGCGGACCGATCCTGCGGGGAGGGCTGTTATCTCCCTCCAAGGTGGAGGCAAGTTCCTGTTGAGCGCAGTTCACATGCAAGAGGCACCTCCTGGGCGGCATGCAGCTTGGGAGAGCTACTGGGCGTCCTTGACCTTTGAGATCAAACCTTGACAGCGCCGAGCCAAGCATTGATCCAGCTTTGATACAGGGCTTACACGCAGAGAGCTCCTACGGATGCAGGCGACTTGCAAATAAAATGCGCTCAGCGGGTTAACGCACGTACCATGAGCCCACCTTAAGATCAGCGCCGCCAATAATGGCGGCCCTCGAGTGCCCATGGATCGGCGCTTTCGCGCTGAGGCACCACCAGAATTGTAACAAAAACTTGCGGTAAGATGCTTCGGAAGCCCCGGCTGCTTCGTTCATCTAGTCAGCACCCGTGGAGCAACTTATAACGGTCCGCATTTTCGCAAGGTGCAAGCAAGATCATCATCCGCGAGGCCCCATGGACGCACTCAGCCAAGCTCATTGTCGAACTCTATCAGCAGCCATCTTTCTCCTTGGCACGTACTTCGGGACCGCAGGTTGTAGCGCCGCGTCGAACCACCCCTTGGATGCTCTAACAGAGGAGGAGATCGTCCTGTTAGTGACGATCCTCGATCGGAGCGGTCTAACTGGCTCCGGCTCGCTTTACCCGTATATCGGACTCCTCGAGCCGGAAAAGGGCGCCATTCTTGATTGGAAGCCTGGGACTCATTTCGAGCGCCGGGGAAAAGCTGTTCTCAGGAAGAACGGAGAAACCTACGAAGCGGTCGTAAACCTGACGATAGGTACCGTCGAAGCTTGGCGTGCAGTTGACGGTCAACCCAGTATAACAAGCCGTGAATGGGCCACCGCACAGGAGTTGGTACGTTCCCATCCAGAGTGGCAGGCTCGGATGCGGACGCGGGGCTATGCAAGCTTCGACCAAATATTCTGCGACTCGTTCACCGCCGGTTACTTTGGCGAGGCCGCACGAGGCCGTCGGCTGAAGATGCCGTGCTTCGACGTTTCGCTGAACGGCAACAATCCGTATGCCCGACCCATCGAAGGCCTGTCCACCATCGTCGATCTTGATGCCAGAACGGTGGTGGAGGTTATCGACACTGGGGCCGTACCCACCCCAAGTGGGGGCCCCGCCCCTCAGCCACCTCCCGCTGATGGTCCGGAGTCGCAGCCGAAAAGCAGTTTCGTTCTTGAGGGCGGGCAGGTGAGCTGGGGACCTTGGTCCTTTCACCTGCGCTTTGACTTGCGCCAGGGGATAGTTCTCTCGCTCGTTTCGTTCCAAGACACCGCGAGGCATCGGCGAGTGCTGTACCAAGGCACTGTCTCCGAAATGTTTGTCCCTTACATGGATCCGGATCCTGGCTGGTCTTCCCGCTCGTTCATGGATGTAGGAGAGTATGGGTTAGGGCGCCTAGCCTCGAACTTGCGTGTTGGCTTGGATTGTCCGACTGAAAGCACATTTCTTGACCCAGTCCTGCCGTCCGAAACTGGCGAGCCTTACAAAGCAGTCCACGCGATCTGCGTGTTCGAGAGGACCACGGATGCGCCGGTTTGGCGTCATGCTGAGGCGCTAAACGGGACATACGTGGGTCAGCGCAACACAGAGCTGGTTGTTCGTACGATACCGACTGTTGGCAATTACGATTATATAATCGACTGGGTTCTCACGACATCCGGAGAGATCCGCGTTGACGTCGGCGCCACTGGTTATCCTGCGGTCAAGGCGGTTCGGCAAGAGCCTGGCGGAGCTGACTTGTCAGGATCGAATCATGGGAGCTTGGTCTCGCCCGAGTTATCTGCGGTGTACCACGACCACTACCTATCTATTCGGCTCGATATCGATGTCGATCTGCCGACGAACAGATTTGTTCGCGAGCGGCTCGTGACCCAGGATCTGCCCTCGTCGACTAGCCGTCGCAGTCTTTGGACGCTGGAGTCTCTGGTGCTGGAGACGGAAGCGGCACTCTCTCCTGAGCACGCGCCGGAGGTTTGGCGGTTTATCAATCCAAAAGGCAGGAACGCCGTTGGGAAGAACCCAGGCTATGAGATCGTTCGAGGGCACTCGGCGACATCATTGCTCCGGGCGGATGATTGGCCTCAGCGTCGAGCCGCTTTCTCCGCAGAGCAGCTTTGGATCACGACGTACAAGTCACATGAACAGTTTGCAGCTGGGCCGTATCCTAATCAAAGCGACGGCAGAGAGGGGTTGCCAACATATGTGAACGGGGAGTCTATCATCAACGCTGATTTAGTGGCTTGGTACACGATGGGCTTTCATCATGTGACACGGCCAGAAGATTGGCCGATACAGTCTACAGCATGGCACAGCTTGACCATGCGCCCCTCGGGTTTTTTCAAGCAGAACCCAAGTGTGCCGCCCGCGTTCAAGTAAGTCCCTCTTCTAAACATCCATCAAAGACCGAGCGGAAGGGCTAACATTAACTCTCTTTCTGACGGTCCGGCTTAGTAACGGAAGGGGCGAAGATCTCTAACTTTCGGGACCTACGGCCCGCGCGTAGCCTCTGATAACCCTCATTTGGTTGCCCCTGTGAACTGTCGTTCTCAGGGCTAATCCCCCTCGGACGCCCGAGACTTGGTGGACACCCCTGTTCAAGCCCATTCGATACAGGCTGCGTGGCGGTTTTCAGAGCGGAGAGGGTGCTCATTCGCTACAGGTGTCCAACCCTGTCTACTTGTGGTGGACAGGGTGAAAACGCCGCCGCAGCTCACCATTTCATAGGCATGATAACTTGCGTGTTGGCTTGGGTGCTACGATCCCACAAGGGCGCCCATCGTTTGGGCTGGAAAAACGCGAGCGCGATCTCTGTCCAGCGACTTTGGAACTTGGTGGATGTCCAATCCAGCAATCCGGCCTTGTCTTCTAAGCGCTAATCTCCGCAGGCAGGGCTCGACCTTGACCGGAGCCGGTCAAGCGCGTAGGCGCTGACCATCCCGCAACGTCAGATAAGCGAAGGCTCTCATGCTGTTCGATGATGAAGGTGACTACAACAACAATGTGTCTAGGGACATAGTCTTAGACAAGCAAAGCTTGCGAGGCACGAGCTGGAGCTGCCAGTCCTTGCCAACCATTCGCTACAGCTAACCCTACCATGTGAGTCACCTAGGCCCGGCGGTTAACACTCTTCCAAGAGCAGAATGTTGGCTGCAATGTTGGTCGCGACCCGCTCCACCCCAGGAAACAAGCTCATTCGTTATAGGTTGCCCCTCGTGGACACCCTGTCCATGTGAGTCACAAGTGTAGCGAAGGGATACTGGTGCTTTTGGCCTATCCGCTTGCTGACGTGAACCCGCTCGCCTGTGCTGCCCAGGCTCGTCAACGGCTATTTTCCTAAAAAGCAGGGCCGTAGTCGCAAACTCAATCTAGCAGCACGCACGGGGTCCCAGTACAACAAATGGCCGTCGATTCAGGACTTTGATATGCGGGCTTCGAAAGCCCGTATGGTCTCGCTTACGATCTTTTCGACAGGTTCCACGCCTTTCATCTCCCAGCTGGGCTTCAGAATAGCTCTCTCAAAGAGGTCCTCGCTTGGCGAGTGCCTCGAAGCCACTTCTCAGCTGGCGGACCCGCTCCTGATAGGCTTTGCTCAGGCAGGCACGATCATCGCCACAGCCAGCGCGTCGCTTGAGCCAGGCGACCTGTTCATCCTCCAGGTCGCCGCGAGCCCCCATGCCCAGAAGCGGCTTAAGTCGGGAGTAGAGGACGGCCATCTCAACGTCATCATCATTCAAGGCACTGTCTGCGCACACGGCCTTCTCGTCGGCTGTCTCGGCCTTGGCCCAGTCGAAGCTGGCAGCCCACCCAGGCTGTCCTGCTGCTGTCAGGAGGAGGATGGAGAGGGCGGCGAGCGAGAGAGCGTTCCTGATCATCGGCGTATCCTCAAAGGAGTTCGACTGGTGGGAGAACCACTCCGGGTGGCCCCGGGCTCCCTGCAGGATCATTGAGTTGGGATCATGCCTAACAAAACGTGAAGCTATTCTGCGTGAGGACCATTCCTACAAAGATCCTCAGCTGGGGCCCCTTAGATCAACTGTCGACGCATCCTTGCGGGTGTCGTCCTATTGCGGCACCGGGCTGCAGGTGTGCTCAAGAGTACAGAGCCAAGCCGAACGTCTCGTTTTAGGCGGTGAGCGGACCTTTACATGGCCATGCTGAAGGGCAGGACGTGACCCGTTCCAGACCTTGGCCTCTGGCTAACCGGCGACGACGAGAGGCAGAGGCTCACGACGGTCAGAGGACGTTCGTGGCAGGACCTCATGAATGTTGCATCGAGACAAGCCTATTGGCGAGATCAGGCTCACCTACCCAGCACGACGGACCGAAATCAGCTTGATGAGGTCATCGACGACGAAGCGCGACTCCAGGATCTCCAGCCCAGCACAAACGACATGCTCCTCAGTGCGTCGATCGAAGCCGGCTCCGTAGGCCCATGCTATCCAGGGTTCCCACAGGCGCGCGATCACGGCCCGCAGCGCGCCTTGCGGACGAACATACTCCAGGAGCCGAAGCGTCCCACCGGGCTTGAGAACACGTGCGATCTCGCGCAGCGCCGATACCTGGATCTCATCGGGAAGAACGCAGAACAGGAAAGAGGTGACGGTGGCATCAAAGGACTGGTCCGCAAAGGTGAGGGAGGTGACGTCCATCTGGTGCAACTCGACTATGCGGCCGAGCCGCTGGGCCCGCTGCCTGGCTCGGGCCAGCATGGCTGGACTCAAATCGATCCCTACGACGGTCGCGCTCGCCGGGTAGAACGGCATGTTGCGTCCTGTACCCACTCCGGCATCGAGGATCCGTCCCGACAATCCTTCAAATAGCCGTGGGCGGATGTGGCGGTACCGACCGTATTCAAACGGCAGGTCGAGCAGGTCGTACACTGATGCAATCCGCTGGTATCGGTCGAAGTTCGTATGCACGGGAGCCATCGGTTCAACTCCAGCCGTTCGGTTGGGAGAATGCAAGCACACCTGGTCACATAGCCGTCGCAGCCCAACTGGTTGGGTCGAGCCAGGCTTTCAAACCCGCACCCGCTCGACCGCGGTGTTATAGTTCTGAAACCAGATCTCAAGCGCCGGAATGATGCGGTCTTCGGGCTGGTATCCGAGGGAAACAGCGGAATACTCAGGCCCGTCGCCCATCCCCGCAATCAAGCTCGGGAAACCGCTGATGCCGGTCCGTTGGGTGATTGCAAAGTCGTGCCACGTTTCGGTTTTTACCCCGTCATTGCGGAAGTCGCGAAGGAACGTGGCACGGTCGATGTCGACGTCAGAGACCAAATCGGCCAAAATCTCACCATCAGTAACATCCTTGTTCTCGGCGTAGAACGCCCGCTGAACCAAGTTAAGGTAAGCGAGCGCCTTCTCCATGCCATGCCGGCGCACGACAACCACGGCGCGGGCCGCAGGCTCTGTGTCATAGACGAAGCCCTCTCGCTCGAAAAAATGCAGGTCGAAGGGCTGGCCGGAGGCTGCATGCACATGGTTCCAGTGCTCGCGGATTGAGCTCTTTGCCGCCTCGTCCATCGGCTTGGTCGTCCCGGGGCGTAGCCCGCCCAGAATCAGCCGGACCGGCAACGTGTCGCCGAAGCGCTGCGTGATGGCTGTGATGACTGGCGCAAATCCCCAGCACCAGGAGCACATTGGGTCCGCGAAGTAGATCAGGTGGGGCCCGGTCATTGCATCATCCTGTCAAGCACTCATCAGAACAATCCCTAGCCCGGCGTCAGGTTCAGGCGAAGCCCTGTTGCCGCGGCTCATGTACGTCCATGGCTTGCCGAGATGCCCCTCAGCAACAGGTCGGTCGCACTGCAATTACCGCGAACCCGGTTACGGCATCTCCAAGCCTGATGCCTCCGACCAGCCAGCCGCCGCTCACGAGACTGTGTCACCTCGCCCCGAACCGTTTTTTCGGCCTCACGTTAATCACGCATGAAGCCAAACGATGACAACGGACGCCTTCCTGCCTCCGAGCGCCCCTTTCGCGTGCTGATCCTCGCCGGGTCTGACCGGCGCCAGTACAACTGCCCGGGGGTAGATTCGAAGGCTCGTGCCCTGATGCTCCGCCTGGCCGAGCGGCTCCCGTCTGACTGGGAGGTCGATTACGAGGACCTGGGCAACGTGTACGGACGGGCACGCATCCAAAGCTGCAATGCCTGCGTGTCTACAGCGATGCCCCTTTGCGTCTGGCCATGCAATTGCTACGAGCCCGGCAATAAGGACGAGCCCGACCTCATGTGGGATCTCGACCTCTATGCCCGGCTTGATCTTGCCGATGCCTGGGCGATCATCGGTCCGGTGAACTGGTATGGCCCGACAAGCAATCTGAAGCTGATGTTCGACCGCCTTGTCTGCGCCAACGGTGGCAATCCGCGTGAGGACCTGATCGACCACAAGGACCCTGAGAAAGCCATGGCGCTGGAGCGTTCTCCTGAATGGGAGGAACTCAGCGTCAACCACCTTGAGGGCCGAACCGCAGCTTTCTTCTGCTACTCGGACGAGGGCGCGAATGAGATGGATGCCTCGGGACGCCCGAAGAAGCTTCGTCACAAAAGCTGGTTTGATCCGGATCAGGAGCCCTTCAATGACATGAGGCAGGCTTACGCTCCGCTCGTCTGGCAGTGCCGCTTCTCGGGCGTTGAGGTTCCTGATGAGCTCTGGACTCATGCCTTGACTGGGGTCGGACTTCCCTACGGCGAGAATCAGGCCGAGGACATGATCCGGGAGGATGAGATCATGACGGCATTCGATGCCTGGGCTGTCCGATTTACCAAGGCGGTCACTGCAAAGGGCAAGGTCGACCCCGGCGTCTACCGGGCGTTCGGCTACGAGGCTCCCGGCCATCGTTGGGCGGACCTGAAGCTCAAGTGGCGCGAGACCCGGATGAAGGCTGGCTATGCCCCTGAAGGCTCTTCGCCAGCGCTCCAGGAAAGTCTGAAACTCAACGATGACACTGGTCTGTCCCCGACGAAGGCCGAGGGAGAAAAGCTGCGGGAATAGTCCATGCCTCGCAAGATGGTGGTGCGGTTATCGCCAGGTCGGGCAAGCCGAAGGGGCCCTATCTACGCCACCGCCTTTCGGGAGCACTTCAGTCGAGGAGGACGCCCCCTGGAATTGGTCCTCGTGATTAATCTGGCGTCGAGCTCATTTCCGACCCCTATGCACGGGTCATTGAGAAGACCCGCCAGCCCCACCACCAGCGGCTCAGAGTGGTGATTGCAGCAAGTGTCGCGAACAGCCATGCGATGGCAGCGAAATGCGCCGGCAACAGGCACATGACCGTGAACACCAAGATGGTTTCGGTGCCCTCGGTTAAACCTCCGAGGTAATAGAGCCCCTTCAACGGGAATGACGCTGAGGACAATCCGCGCTTCTCCGCAATGACGGCAAAGGCAAGAAAGCTGCTGCCCGTCCCGACAAAGGACAGCAGCAACGCGGAGGCCGCCAGGGCGTTGGCTGCCGGGTCGGCCAGAGCAAAGCCGAACGGCACTGTCGCATAGAAGAAGAAATCGAGCGCGATATCGAGGAAGGCGCCACGGTCGGTTGGTCCTACTGCTCGGGCGACGGCGCCATCGAGCCCGTCGAGTAGACGATTCAGAAGGATACAGGCCAGTGCGGGACCATAGGCCTGCGCATACAGGAAGGCGGCCGATGCAAGACCAACACCGAAGCCGACGATCGTCACGGCATCGGCGGGAACGCCCAAGCGGGCGAGACGGGCCGCAGGCCTGTCAAGGATGCGGTTCTGCAAGGCGAGCATGTGTCGGTCGAGCATCAGGGCTTTCCTTCGGGCAAGAGGCATCGCCGACATTCATGGGCCTGGCGGCGCGGGCTCGGGTCTCTGACGGCGGGAGGCACCGCGCTCCCACAGCCTCCTGCCGGCCTTGGCCATGAAGGGAAGGGCGGCAAGGGCGGCAAAGGCCAGCAGGATCCGCCAGCTCAGGAGTTCGCTGGTGCTCTCAATGGAGACGAGCTGGCTCCCCGCATTCACGTAGATGATGGTGGCGGGCAGCATCCCCAGCATGCTTACCCATGCAAAGGTCCAGGCCCGCATGCGGGTCAGCCCCATGCCGAGATTGATCAGGAAGAAGGGGATCACAGGCACGAGCCTGAGGCCGAACAGGTACCGGGCACCATCGCGTTCGACGCCGCCGTTCAACTTGGTCATGGTCGGGCCGAGCTGGGCCTCGGCGAAGTCGCGCAGGAGATATCGTGCAGCGAGCATCGCCAGGGTTGCCCCGAGAACGCTCGCCGCGGAGACTAGGATGGTTCCCTGCACGAGGCCAAACAGGCTCCCACCGATCAGCGTCAGGGCCGTTGCCCCGGGAATGGAGAGGGCCGTAACGCCGACATAAAGAGTAACAAAGCCCAAAGTTCCGGCGAGCGGGTGTTCGGTGATCCATCCCTGCCATGCCTCGCGGTAGCCGCTGAGGGTCTGCCAGTCGAGAAGGCGGTGGCCGCCTGCCGCCATGAAGGCAACGGCACCGCCGATCAACATGGCCACCACCACGGCCTTTACGACAGTTCGTCTCTGTTGGGCTCGTTCTGCCATCATCCGTCCCCTCTGCATCTCATGGCAACGGCCGCTGGCGGACAGTTCATGAGGCTGGACAGCCTTCACCGGACGAACCCACCTCCTGCCAAGCCCGCAATCCGCCACGCACTCTTGTAGCCTATTCGTTGCCACGACCGGGTTGGTTACCCCCATCCAGGGAGCCTTCAACACCTTGTGATCCCGGTCCGGCTCGAACACGAATTGGTGATCGACGTAACCAAAAGACCGTGTCCGGCGAATAGGCTGTCAGATGCCCTCTCGCCCTCTGCCTGACTGGACTTGGAACAGACCATCGATGACTTGCTGCCCCTTGGCGACCATCACGCTCATGCTGCCACCTCTAGGATCAGCGGCCTCGCCATCCGGCTGGCGTGCCATACCTGCTGGCCTGAATCAGGGGATCAATCCTCAACCACTTCATCGTTCGCGAAAGGACAATTCATGGTTCGGCTCACCTCCATCCTTACCGGGATCGGCCTCGTGCTGGCATCGATACAGGCCGCAGCCGCGCAGGAGAACCGGAGTTGGGGCGAGGTCACTAAGGCCGCCCGTGGCCAGACGGTCTATTTCAATGCCTGGGCCGGCGACCCGCAGACGAATGCCTTCATCGCCAGGGTCGGCGATCTGGCGTCCAAGCGCTATGGCGTAAGCGTGGAGCACGCCAAGCTCAAGGACACGGCGGAGGCGGTGACGCGGGTCGTGGCCGAGAAGGCGGCAGGCCGCCACAGCGGCGGAAGCGTCGACCTGATCTGGATCAATGGCCCGAATTTCCTGACCATGAAGAACCAGGGCCTCCTGTTCGGCCCCTTTGCGGAAAAGCTGCCGAACTGGCGCTACGTCGACACCGAAAGGAAGCCGTCCAACCTGGTGGACTTCACGGTGCCCGTGGAGGGCTATGCCGTGCCCTGGCGGATGGCGCAGGTGGTCTTCCTCTATGACGAGGTGCGGACTCCCCGCTCGACCCTGCCCAAGTCTGTCCCTGCGCTCCTCGAATGGGCCAAGGCCAGTCCCGGCCGCCTGACCCACCCGATCGTGCGCGACTTCCTGGGCGCAACCTTCCTCAAGCAGGCGCTCTACGAGCTCACGCCGGACCCCAAGGTGCTCCAGTCGCCTGCGGCGGACGCGAATTTCGCGGAAGCGACAGCTCCCCTCTGGGCATGGTACGACACCCTCAGGCCGCACCTCTGGCGGGAAGGACGCGAGTTCCCCACGACCGGCATGGCGCAGATCCAACTGCTGAACGATGGCGAGATCTCGCTCGCGATCTCGTTCAATCCCGCCGATGCCGCCGTGTCGATCAAGAAAGGAACCCTGCCCAAGAGCGCCCGGGCCTATGTGTTGGACAGGGGAACGATCGGGAATACCAGCTTCGTCGCCGTTCCCTACAATGCGGCCAACAAGGAAGGAGCATTGGTCATCGCCAACCTGCTGCTCGAACCCGAGGTTCAGGCACAGGCTCAGGATCCGAAGTGGATCGGCAGCTTCACGGTCTTGGATATCGAGAAGCTCTCCCCTGACCAGCGCAGGCTGTTCGAGCGCCCGGCCGATGCCGCTGGCCTGCCCACCAACGCCGAATTGGGAGCATCCCTGCCGGAGCCGCATCCGAGCTGGATGACGCAGATCGTCGACGAGTGGGAACGGCGCTACTCGAATTGAGGCCGGGATGATGCTTTTGCGGCTCGCGCCAGCCTTGACATTGCTCATCCTTGGAGCGCCGATCATTCTTGGCCTGGCTTGGACCCTCCTGCCGGCGTTCGGATACTTTCCGGCCATCGGCGGGACGGAGCTCACACTGGAGCCCTGGAGAGTGCTGTTCGCCTCGCCCGGCTTCGGCCGGGCCCTCGTGCTGACGCTCACGACCGGGATCGGGGCGACGGTGCTGGCCCTGCTGGCGGCCGTCGGCTTCTGCGCCATGACGGCCCACCGCCCCTCCGTGCTCCGCCTTCGGTTCGCTCTCCTGCCGCTTCTTGCCAGCCCACCGAGCGCCATGGCTCTGGGGTTCGCCTTTCTCATCATGCCGAGCGGCTGGCTGGTCAGGCTGGTCTCGCCCTGGGCCACCGGGTTCGACCGCCCGCCCATCGGCCTCGTCACTGTCCAAGACCCGTTGGGTCTCAGCCTCGTCGCTGGCCTTCTCGTGAAGGAGGTGCCCTATCTCGTCCTGATGATCTTTGCCGCCTCCTCACAGGTGCCGGTCGGGCGCACGCTGGCGGCGGCCAGGGCCCTCGGTCAGCGTCCCGCGACGGCTTGGCTCAAGGCCGTCTTCCCGCAGATCTACCCACAGATCCGGCTGCCGGTGTTTGCGGTTCTCGCGTTCTCCCTGTCCGTGGTCGACATGGCGCTGATCCTGGCGCCGGGCAATCCTCCACCCTTGGCGGTGCTCGCTACGCGCTGGTTCTCAAATTACGACCTGAGCCTCTATTACCCGGCGGCGGCGGCCGCGAGCCTCCAACTGGTGCTTGTGGTTCTTGGGCTCCTCGCGTGGCTGGCGATCGAACGTCCGGTGGCTGTCCTTGGGCGCCGCTGGATCGAGCGCGGAGGCCCGTCGCAGGTCACGCAGGGACTGACGGAAGCTGTTGGTGTCATCACTGTCGTCCTAGGCGGACTCGGTCTCATCGCGCTCGCTGGCATGGCGATCTGGTCGGTGGCGGCCGCATGGCGCTTCCCTCATGCCCTGCCGGACCGGTGGCAGCTTTCCTTGTGGAGGACTCAAGGGGACCAGATCGGCGCCGTCGTGGGGACGACTGCATTCATCGGTCTTGCCGCTGTGACCATTGCGGCGGTACTCACCCTTGCTTGTCTTGAGAACGAACAGCGACGCAGCCTCCGCCCAAGCGCGACTGCGCTCTGGCTCCTCTACCTGCCGCTTCTGGTGCCGCAGATCGCGTTTCTGTTCGGCGTCCAGGTGGTGCTGATCCGCCTCGGGCTCGACGGTACCACCTTCGCGGTGGTGTGGGTGAACCTTATCTTCGTGCTGCCCTATGTTTTCCTTTCGCTTGCGGACCCGTTCCGGGCTCTCAACCCGCGCTATGCCGCCAGCGCCGCTGCTCTGGGGGCTGGGAAGTGGCGGGTATTCCTTGCCGTGAAGCTGCCTCTGCTCACACGCCCCATCCTGGTGGCCTGCGCGGTCGGTTTCGCCGTCAGCATCGGGCAATACCTTCCGACGCTGTTCGCCGGTACCGGGCGGATCGCGACCCTCACCACAGAAGCCGTGACGCTGTCCAGCGGCGGTGACCGCCGCATCCTCGGGATCTACGCTGTCCTCCAGACCGGCCTTCCTCTCCTGGCCTATGGCGCTGCGCTCTGGCTGCCGCTGCTGCTGTTCCGACGGTTCAGGGGGCTCGCATGACGGGCGACATTCCCGGCCTGTGCCGAGGACTCGTGCTGGAGAGCATTACCATCACGGTCAAAGAAGAGTCCCGAGACTTGATCGCGGAACTCAACCTGTCCGTCGCCCCCGGTCAGGTTGTGACGATCATGGGGCCGAGTGGCTCGGGTAAGTCGACCTTGCTGTCCTACATCGCCGGGTTTCTCGACCATAGGACGTTTGCCGCCAGGGGTCGGATCATGGTTGGCGGTGAAACCATAGAGGCTCTGCCCGCCGAGGACCGGCACGTGGGCATTCTGTTCCAAGACCCGGTGCTGTTTCCTCACCTCACCGTTTCGGGAAATCTCTTGTTTGGCCTCCCGCGCGGCAGGTGGAGAGACCGACGCAAGCGGCAGGCCATGGCGTCCGATGCCCTGGCGAGCGCCGGGCTAGCTGGCTTCGAGCATCGGGATCCCTCCACCCTTTCGGGTGGGCAGAAGGCGCGGGTCACGCTGCTGCGCACGCTGCTGTCGGAGCCAAGAGCCCTGCTGCTCGACGAACCCTTCGGTAAGCTCGATGTCGCCCTGCGGAAGGACTTTCGTTCTTTCGTTTTCGCCCATGCGCGCGAGCGTCAGTTGCCAACCCTGCTTGTAACCCATGATCCCGCGGACGCCGAGGCCGTGGGCGGAGTTGTCATTCGGTTGGCTGATGCAGCCCTCTCATCCGATACCGCGCGAAAGAACGCGGAAGAGCTTCTGCTAGACGCTTCGCCTGAGCATGAGCCGTTCACAACACGGAAACCTTTCTAAGTACTGGCTTTCAAACCACTGCGGGTGACGATGCGAGTGTGTCGAGCACGGATCGAGCCGTCTGGAGTTCCCGAGTGCCGAAACCTTCTCTGAACCAGCTATAGATCGGTGCCAGAAGATTGTGTGCCTCTGCCTGCCGCCCTTGGTCACGTAACAGGCTGGCGAAGTCACATGCAGCCCTCAGCTCCCACATGCGGGCTCTTTGTTCTCGCGCCACCTCCAAGGCCCTCTTGTAGCTCAGTTCAGCCTGGTCCATTCGCCCCATCAGCACGAGCAGTTCAGCGCGAGCCCGATAAACCTCGGCATCGAAGAACCGGCTGTTTGTCTCCTCCACCCAAGCAAGTGATCCCTCCAGGATCTGCCATCCTTGTTCGGGTGCCCCTCGGCGGCCGTAAGCTCGGGCCAGGACAGCATCGTGCAGCGTACGGGCAAAGCCAGGCTGCGGGTGCTGGCGCTTGTACTCCATCTGCTCCTCATCGCAGTGCAGAGCCACAGCTACAAGCCGCTCACGTCGGGCGACCATCTGTTGCAGCCCTGATAGACCCCATTCCGTGGCAAGCGCTACAGTTTCCTGATTGGCTGTTTGAACCTTCTCCCAGTCATCCATCAGCTCAGCCAAGTGGCCTGCTATATAGACGGTGTGAGCCAAGCTCAAGTTGTGCCCACGTTGACGAGCGAGGGCGATGGCATGGGCAGCCGCCCGGCTCGCACGATCCGGGTAGCCAAGAGCCCAAAGCGTACACGAGCCGAAGACAAGCAGGTGCGGGCCTGGATCATCCAGGTGCTCAATGGCCACCTCGGGCCAAGGGCTTTCCTCATACAGGGTCATCCCTCGCTCGAGGTGCCCTTGCGCTTCCTCAAACTTCCCGAGCTTGTAGCAGGCGTTTATCAGTGTCTTGTGGCCGTCGACCTGGAGAACGCGATCGTTGAGCAACTCACCCAACTTCAGGAGTTCAAGGCCAAGCGCCTGGGCCGTGTCCAATTCTGCGTTCATCGCATGGAACACAAAAAGCCCTGATAGGATAGGGTGCAGCAGGCTAGTGTCACTCAGCTCTGCACACAGGTGGCGCGCTCGGTAGAGCGCCTTCCCAACCTCCGCCGCTCCCCAGCCTTTCGCGCTCACAGCGGAGTTTCCCAAGCGCACCTGCAGCCGCAGCTCAGACAGAGCACGCTGCTCCCGGTCGTTGATCAAGCTCACGAACTCAAGGCCGCGCGTGCAGTGCGCGATGGTCTCCTGATGAGCCTGTCGGCGCGCGGCGTTGTCTGCGGCTCGCTGCCAGTAGATGATTGCTCTCTCCGGAAGACGGGCTTCGCTGAGGTGATGAGCGATCAGCTCAGGCTGGCGGGTGGTCACATCGGAATAGCTCTCCTCAAGAGCAGCCGCTGTCCGGGCGTGCAGCTCTTGTCGTTGGCTCTTGAGCAAGCTTTCGTAGGCAGCATCCCGCACAAGCGCGTGCTTGAACGTGTAACTCGCTTCGGCGGGCGTGCCTCGTATGGAGATTAGCTCGGATGCGGCGAGCTGCTGGATCGCAGCGTCGAGATCGAGCTCACTTTGCGAGCAAATCTTGGCAAGCAATTCATAGGTGAACTCCCGGCCGATCACCGACGCTTGTTGTGCGACAGCCTTGGCGCCAGGGACCCGGTCCAAGCGAGCCATGAGGCTGTCGTGGAGGGTGGAGGGGACCGCAAGAGACTGTGGCTCCACCGTCCGTGTGTTGACGCGTGACCCGACACCAGAGCGTCGCTCCAGCACAGCTTTGGTTAGCTCTTCGACGAAAAGCGGCACACCATCGGTTTTTTCGAGGATCTGATCTAGCACCTCGGGCGGCAGCTCTGCGCCAGATGCAATACCTTCGGCAAGTTCGGTCGTTTCTCGCTCAGCCAAGCGGCCGAGAGGGATGAGCGTGACATGAGGATGTTCCTGCCACCTCGGCTTGAACTCTGGACGGAAGGTGATCAGCAGAAGGACGCGCTCGGAAGCAGCCCTGTTAATCAGGTGATCCAGCACCTCCAGAGTCGTTGGATCCGCCCAGTGTACGTCTTCAAACATGACAAGCAGCGGCTGTCGGCGAGCCAGACCCGTGAGGAACCTGATTAGCGCCTCGATGGTGAGTTCCTTCTGTCGTTGAGGATCCTGAGAGGGCGCTGGGTACCGGTCACCTGTGGAAATCGAGAGCATTGTGGCGAAGAGCGGTGCGAAAGCCATCGCATCGCCGGTCGCCTGGGCCAGATGGGCTTCCAGCTTTGTCAGCCGTTCTTCAGGCGTATCCTCGCTCCGGAAGACCGCATACCGTTCGATCTGCTCCACGAAGGGATGGAGGGGCGAATTGCTGAAGAAGGGGGAGCATTGGTACTGCACCCGGATGTGCGCCTCGGGCCGCACGTGGTCGACGAGCTCCCGCGCGAGCCGTGACTTGCCGATGCCGGGCTCACCTGACAGCAGGGCCGCCCCTCCCTCTCCGTCACGGGCCTGTTCCCAGCACCGCTTGAGGCTTCCAAGCTCCTCGGTTCTCCCGATCAGGGGAGTGATACCTGTACCGCGAGCCTCGAAGCGGCTCTCGACCGCACGGGTACCGAGCACATGCCAGGCGGCGACCGGTTCGGCAAAGCCTTTGAGAGCCTGGGGCCCGAGATCCGCGAGGTTGAACTCGCTTCTGAGGAGCTGCCGGGTTGATGGCGCAATCACCACCCCGTCAGGTGGTGCAAGGGCCTGCAGCCGCGCCGCAAGGTTCGGCGTTTCGCCTGCAACACTCTGCTCCTGAGCTGACCCCACCCCGATCAGGTCCCCGACTACCACCAAGCCCGTCGCTATGCCAACACGAGCCTGGAGTGGATCCAGGCCGGCCGGGAGCACAAGTCGCTTGACCTCTTCGACAAGGGCCAGCCCGGCTCGAACCGCTCGGCTGGCCTCGTCCTCGTGAGCCTGTGGATAGCCGAAGTAGACGAGCACCCCGTCCCCCATGTACTTAGCCACGAAGCCTTCGAACCTCACAATGGTTGCGGCACAGATGCCGTGGTAGGCGCCAAGAACGCCGCGATACTCCTCAGGGTCGAGTGCCCGCGCCAAGCTCGTAGAACCAACCAAATCACAGAACATCACTGTCAGATGCCGCCGCTCCACGCCGGCTTGGAGGGGCCGGATGGATGACGCAGGTGGTAGGGAGCCTTCGGTCGGGCGGGTTTGCAAGAGAATGGCAGGGGCGTTATTGAGACTGGCGATGGCATCCAGCAGCTTGCGGCGATGCCCGACGGCAGCAACCCCGATGTCCTTGAGATCCTCAGCTGTCAGCCGAGGCAGCACCTCCGCATCGATAGCATTGTCGCGGAAGGCCTGCTCATACTGCCCTAGTCCGAGTTGCCGCAACCAGGCCGTGATGTCCACGTTCAGGCCTCATCTGTGGTGCCACAGGTCGCCAGCATATCCCAAAACGTTCCGGAGATCGCTATGTAATGTCATGGACGATCTGATCGCGAGTTGGGAGACCCTCACGCCGATCCTCTCCGCCCGGGCGCGCACTGGGCGCCTCTTGAAGAGTTACCGCACGATCATCACAGCATTAGCGAATGAGTAGGAGCATCGGTGATACGGCGCGATTTGCTGGTACCTGGACCGTGCAGACCGGAAACCGCCAGATCAAGCTATCAAGTCGTCGTCAAGACCGGCTCTGAAGCTGTCACACCAGCATTGGTGGTCTGGCAGCCATGTGGAAGCCTACTCCTTGTATATTGCCGATTGGGAGGAGCCCACGCGTGGGAATCCTCGGCACAATCTCGAGGTTACAGCTAAGCCCAAGGTCGTTATGGTATGCTCTTGGAAGCAATGGGGGTCTGGAGGTCAGCTAAAGCGTTGCAGGAGCCCGACAATCTTGCGAGTGGTGGGACCGAAGAGCGTCGATGCGTAGTACGCGCCGGCGGCACGCTTCGAGACTTCGCTTAGCGTCGGGTAGGGAACGATGACGCCCGCCATGGCACCGATCCCAAGCCCCTGGCCCATAGCGAGCACCCAGGGGAGGATGAGTTCGCCTGCGCTGCGCCCGACGATCGTGGCACCTAGCACTTTGCCACGTCGGCCAACGACGATTTTTGCGAAACCCTCCGTCTCCCGCTCGGCCCGAGCGCGGTCGTTCTCGGCCAGGTCGAAACCAACGATCCTGACGCTATAGCCTTGCTCCTCCGCCATGGCAGCCGTGAGGCCAACATGGGCGAGTTCCGGATCAGTGTAGGTCACCCAGGGAACCGCGCGGGTGTCCACCTTGGCGGGCCAATGGAACAGCGCGTTGCGGAGTACGATGCCAGCTTGGTAGGCCGCCATGTGCGTGTACTGATACCCGCCCGTGACGTCCCCAATTGCGAAGACGCGTCGATTGCTGGTGCGCAGGCGCGCGTCCACGGTTATGCCCTTGGGCGAATGCTCGATGCCAGCCGCGTCAAGGCCAAGCCCTTCCACATCAGCGCGCCTCCCCGCGGCGACGAGGAGATGCGAGCCGGCGATCTCAGTCGGTCCGCCGTCGATCTCGACCTTAACGACCACGCCGTTGTGGCGCCGACCGACATGGATGACCTTGGTTCCTTCCCGGATCGTCACGCCCTCGGCGGAAAGTCGTCGACGCACCACAGCTACAGCTTCAGGGTCATCCTTCGGCAGGATGTACCCGCGTTGAAGAAGAGTGACCGAAGCGCCAAGGCGGCGGTGAGCCTGAGCCATCTCGACGCCGATCGGGCCGCCGCCGATCACCACTAGATGGTCTGGACGTGAGTCGAGGTCGAAGACGGTCTCGTTGGTGAGGGCGGACGATTCGGCGAGGCCAGGTATAGGCGGCATAACGGGCGAAGAGCCCGTCGCCACCACGAAGCGGCGGGCGCGTACTCGCGCCTCCCCTGCCTCAATCTCATTCGGGCCGGTGAAGTGCGCGGAAGCCCGCAGCACAGTGACACCCAGGCGCTCGAAGCGCTCGGCGCTGTCGTGTGGTGCAATGCCTGCGATCACGTCGCGCACGTGACCGCGAACGCGGAGGAAGTCGATGTCGAGCTCGTGGCCGTTGACGCCGAAGCGGCCGCTCCTTCGAACAGCATCAGCGGCGTGTGCGGCAGCAATGAGCGCCTTCGAGGGCACGCAGCCGGTGTTGAGGCAGTCTCCGCCCATTCGATCCCGCTCGATGAGCACGACACGCGCGCCCATCTGTGCTGCGCCGGCTGCTACGGACAACCCGCCAGAGCCTGCCCCGATCACACACAGATCAACTTCGAGAATGTGTGACATGGAGTTGCCTTTTTTTAAAGGGTTGATCGGATCCACGCCAGTCAACCCCTCTGGGCTGCGACGGCTCACGGGCTTTTCAATGGAGTATTCGTTGGAAAAGCTGGAATAGTTACACATCTGGTTTACGATTGAGCTGCAGGACAGCGCAGCAATGAGCAAGATGGGAGGACACCTACAATCCGATTGGACAAGGGCAGGCACCGTGCTGCCTTAAGGCGCTGCCGTCTGGCTTCGTTCCCCCACCGACGGCGTGGAGCATCCTCAGTCCGAGCGGGCCACGCGAAGGAGGTCGTTGCCGCACCTGCCTTGGAACGCGGACTGCTCAATGTTTGAAGAAATGTGTTCGACTCCGTGTAACGGAAGTGTGATCCTGACCGAAGGAGGTTTAGACAACCCGTGATGGACCAGGAACTGGAGTGGGCAAGCTGGATGCGTGCAGGCAATGCGGGCGACAAGGCGGCTTATGTGCGCCTCCTCGCCAGCCTCACGCCGATGCTGCGGGGACTTGCTCGCAAAAACTTGACCCGGACACGGCTCGAGTCTGATTTCGAGGACGTCGTGCAGGAGACTTTGTTGTCTATCCATCTCAAACGGCATACTTGGGACGAAACCCGACCATTTGGCCCTTGGGTCCGAGCCATCATTCGCCACAAGCTTGTGGACGCGGCGCGCCGCCGTGGGTTCCGTATTGAGGTGCCGATCAACGACGTTACAGATGTTCTCGCCGCTCCCACACTCAATCCGGAACGCTCGGTCGAGAGCGTCGAACGCTACCTGGATGAGCTCCCCACCCGGCAGAAGGACGTCGTGCGCGCCTTGACGCTCGACGGCGCCACAGTCCGGGAGACCGCTTCACGGCTTCGGACGAGCGAGGGCAACGTCCGTGTTGCGCTCCACCGAGGGCTCGCCGCCCTTGCGGCTAGGATCAGGAGGTTTGAGACATGAGAACAGAGGATCTCATTCGTGCTTTGGCGGACGACAGCGCATCCCAGCCGGAACCAGTGGCACGGCGCTTCGTGACCCTCACGCTCGTGGGGGTGCTCGCCGCTGCATGCGTGTTCACCTTGATCCTTACGCCGCGGCCCGATCTCAGCGTTGCCATCGCGACCCCGCGGGTGGTGTTCAAGTTTTTCATCGCGCTCGCTCTCGTCGGGGCAGCTGGGGCGCTCGCCTTACAGGCAATGCGCCCAGACGCACAGTCAAGCTTAAGGCCCATCCTCGTCCCAGTCTTGGCTCTTCTCAATATGGGCGTAGCAGCCGAACTGATTGGCTCGCCCCTTACGGCTTGGTGGCAGATGCTCATCGGATCGAATGCACTCGCCTGCGTTACGCTCGTCCCGCTGCTCTCGCTCCTGCCGCTCGGCGCCATCCTGTTGGCGTTGCGCCACGGGGCACCATCACAGCCGCGGCTCGCCGGCGCCACCGCAGGTCTTCTGGCAGGAGGGATCGGCGCTGCGCTTTATGCGGTACATTGCCCCGACGACTCCCCGCTGTTCGTGGCAGTTTGGTACGGGGTGTCGATTGCCGTGGTCACCCTCCTTGGAGCGGCGCTGGGCACCAGATTGCTGCGGTGGTGAATGGGGCACCAGAGGACACCTTAGATCCAGGCAGCAGCGTCCTGCGCTCCTCACCTGCTGATTGGTGTGTCCTTGTGACCAAAGAACATCCAGCAGCCGTGTAACGAACGCCGCTTCTCCCGCGTATATCATTCTGTCGGGCCTATTATGCTAGCCCAATGCGAGGTCAAGACCCCGTAGCTTGACTTGGCGCTCTGCCTCGGATGTTGCGGGTCGACCCTTTCGGGCCCGCAGCTTCGATAAAGAAGGATCTGACTCATGAACCGACGTTCCGTGCTCCTCGGAGGAGCCGTTGCCCTGATCGGAGCCAAGGCGATCCGCTTCTTCTCACCATTTCCGGCTCATGCGGCCGAAACGTTCGAGATCACGCATACGGATGAGGAATGGCGGCGTATGCTGACGCCTGATCAGCATAAGGTGCTGCGCAAGCACGGCACTGAGCGTGCCGGGTCAAGTCCGCTCGACCGCGAAAACCGCGTGGGCACCTTCGCGTGCGCCGGCTGCGATCTCCCGATCTACCGCTCAGCTGACAAGTTTGACTCGGGTACAGGCTGGCCGAGCTTCACGCGACCGATCGAGGGCGCAGTCGGCACCTCCGAGGATCGAGGCTGGCTTGGCACCCGCACCGAGATCCATTGTCGCCGCTGCGGTGGCCACCTTGGCCACGTGTTCAACGACGGGCCCAAGCCGACCGGGTTGCGCTACTGCATGAACGGTGTTGCGATGAGGTTTGTGCCAGCCGAAGCGTCCTGAGGCGCGACACGGCTTAGGTAAGCACAGGAGAGACAACGATGAACTTCAAAGCGATCATCTTTGGCGCAGGCTTGGCTCTCTCCCTTGGGACGATGGCCACTTGGTCGAGCAGCGCGACGCAGCAGCCATCGGACTCGGCGCCAATATCGGCTGTGGCCATCTTCGCTGGCGGTTGCTTCTGGTGCATGGAACCACCCTTCGACAAGCTCGATGGGGTAGTCTCCACGACCTCCGGGTACACCAGCGGGATGCGGGTGAATCCCACGTACGAGGAAGTCTCAGCCGGAAAGACTGGGCACACCGAGGCGCTAAAGATCGTGTACGATCCTTCGAAGATCTCCTACGAGAAGCTGCTCCAGGTGTTCTGGCGCAACCACGACCCGCTGACGGCGAACGCGCAATTCTGCGACAGGGGCTCACAGTATCGGGCTGGCATCTACTACGGCAATGAGGAAGAAAAGCGTTTAGCGGAGTCAACCAAGGCAGCGATTGCACAATCTGGCCGATTCAAGCAGCCGATCGTGACCGAGATCGTCGCGGCTACGGCTTTCTACCCGGCGGAAGAATACCACCAGGACTACTATATCAAGAACCCTATCAAGTATAAGTACTACAGCACGACTTGCGGTCGCGCACGGCGCCTGAAGGAGCTTTGGGGTGATGAGGCTGGTGGGCAATCGTGACGTAGCGCAGCAGCGCGGGAAGCATTGATCATCAGGTCTCGGTACAGCGTTCAGGTCCCAACGGAGGGTCAGGGATGAAGCGTGTTCTTGTGACAGGCGGTCGCGGGAAGGCCGGTCCGGCGTGCGTCCGCGAGCTGCTTGAGCATGGCTACGAGGTCATTCCCATGCTGCTCGGCGATGAAGGTGACTGAAACAATGTATCTAGGCTCATAATCTTAGCTAAGCAAAGCTTGTGAGGCACAAGCCAGAGCTGCCGAATCTCGCTGATCCGTTTGAGTCAGGAACGCTACTCTGTGAGTCACCTCCCGACGCGACCAGAGCCCTTTGGAAGAGCCAAATGTTGGTCGGAATGTTGGTCTAAGCCAGGTTTGACCCCAAAAGAAGAGGCCACCGCGATTGAGTCAGGGCGGCCTGTAGCGTTCAAGCTGTCTCATAGTAATCATGCCGTTTTTGGCCCTTTTCCGCGCGCTCATGCTGACTTGTGCACCTGTGCGGCTTAACCTCGTCCAAGGATTCTTTCCTAGCCCTGCTCGAGCCGCTTTGCCCTACACGCCTGTCGCGGCAGGCTCGAGCAAACTGACCAAAAGGGAAGGCGCTCGCTTATACCCTGTTTCCAATGGAGCCCTTTGATGCTCGGTCAGTGCCTGATATGACCCCCAAAGCAAGGGTCTAGATCAGCGTCCTCTGGGTCGGCTGAGACCGAGATCCTCAAGCGTCAACCCAGCCTGCTCGAGAAGCTCGTCCGCATGGATTCTGGCCTGCGTCACCTCAGGGTATTCTGTTCTGCACACCTGCGCCCTAGCGAGGAGGGGATCGCCGCCTTCACGAGCGATCTTTCTCAGGACCTTAGCTCTCGCCCGAGCCTCCACCAAGGTTGTATAGGAGGAGCCACCCAGACCGATGTCTCGGCGTCTGCCCTGGACCATGGTGCGCAGGATCCAACGTTTCGACCCTGAGGCGTCTACCCGCAGGTACAGACCGTTCCCGTCCAAATAGAAGCCTGGCCACTCCACGGTGTGGACAAAGTGACCGGTCAGGGCTTCCGCCGGATGATGACCCTTTCTCTTCACGACGTACATCCCTCCGAGTTGCAATCGTCGAGCAGCTTTGCCGTTGCGAATACACTTTACTACAATCACCCAGGGTGAGATCCGCAGCTGTGCCCAAGCTCCGGGTTCCGTGCTCCGCAGCCCGAACATATCTCCACTTCAGGACTGACGCATTCGGCGCGAACACCGTCAATACAATGGAGATCGCCATTGTCTTTCTCTCGATAGACAACCCATTCTGCACGGTAGCAGCGGCCGGCTCGTGTGGGGCTCGGAGGCTCATGTTCCCCTGCTGCCGAAGCGCGGGGCTCACGCCCATCACTTGGTTCCTTTGGCTGCGAGGTTGGGACCGAAGTAGTGGGTCAGGGTGTCCTCGACAGCAAGGCGCTCGGCCTCGTCGCGGGGCAGCCCACCGTCGTACTCGCGGATCGCAGCGCGTTCCTCGAAGTAGGCCTGGCAGTCCTCCGCCTCACGAATAGCCTTGGCCAACACCACCTTGGGACCGGCGTTTGGACGATTGCAAGCACCACTGGTGCCGACTGACTGGGTGGCGACAGCGGCGACAGTGGCGACACTTTCTCGGGTTTGGAGGCGAACTGTCGCCACTGTCGCCACTGTCGCCAGGGGTGCCTCCTGTCCCACAAGTGAACCCACGACGCCTATGCAAGGATCGCTCATGACGGAAGCTCCTCGACGAGCTGAAAGGCGAGTGGCTTTTTGCTAGCCTCGGTGATCAGCCCATGGTCAACCAGCGTGCGAATGGCTCCCTCAGCAGGGCTCTTCGCCCGCAAATCGCGCGGCCCGCCCCGAAGGATATCTCGGAACCGAACGACTGGCCCGGTCTGGCGCTTCAGCCACTCCAGAAGGCGGTGAGCGTCAAGGAGCTTGGGATCAATGCGAGCTGCTCCGTGCAGCCGCAGGGCCTCACAGATGTACCACTTGGCGAGCGTGATGCCGCGAGCCATGCCTTCGGCCTTGATTTCGCAGGCCTGCGGGTCTTCGATGATCGTGACAACGCCCGCGATCCGCGCAGCATTCTCTGCCGCCTTTGCAGCGATGTCCCGAATTGCCGTGAGGTGGCCCTCCGGTCCACACTGGCTCTCGACTTCATCCGAAAAACGCCTCAGGGCTGTAGCAGCCTCGGGTGAAGGAACAAGCTCGCGTGGTTTGAGCTCGTTGCGCTTACCCTCTGCGAGGGGCCAACGGCAGCCTAGAACCCGATGCAGGCGTGCCGTATACGCCGCGATCGCTTCAAGATCGCTGGGCTCTGGGTCACGGCTGAACCGCGTGCCGCTCAGTGATGCAGGAGCCGCTAGCAGACAGCGGGACAGCAGACCCTGGCTCCTCAGCACCGGATCGGCTAGGAACGCTGCGGCTGGATCGGGTTGCACCATCAGATGCACAGCCAGTCGCCGTCCGACAAGGTCGATGAGCCCATCGCTCGCACGAACCCTCCTCTGACCTTGTCCGTCCCAGAACGCTGACAGAGCTGCCCCCGTCTTCAGCTTGTGCTCGGGCAGCATCCCTGGCCCTCCCAGGAACTGCCCGCCCTCAGCCGAGAAAATCCCAAGCGCGGCAGGCGCATCGACCCACAATCGCGTGAGACCCTCGATAGTAGGCTCTGGAGCAACAAGGATCGGGTACAGGGGCCTTTCCGGTTCAGACCCAAGGGCCTGGAGTTGGTCCTTGCGTGCAGCAAAGTCGAGGTTGCCCTTCATTTCGATCTTGCGCTTGTGCGCAGCCCAGGCTGCTTGCTCAATCCTCCACTCGCGCATCTCGCGATCGTACACCTCTCTGAGCTCTTGCTCGTACTGGCGGACTGGCTTGAGGGCCTCGTTATCAGCCGTACTCTTCCGGTCCCCTGATGCCGCCATAGAGAGGCAGTAAAGGGATAGGGGCCGACACTGACCATAGGGCATTCGCACATCGGCGAGGGCTTGCGCTGCGAGGGAAGCCACAGCGAGTACGGCCTGACCAGCAATGGCAGCAGGGACCTGGACCGTTCGCCCGATGGCCTGCGCCGCTCCTGAGAGAAGCGGCCCAAGCGACTCGAGTGGGTAGGGCTCTTCGGGAGGGAGAGGCGGAAAGAGAGGCAAAGGTTCTGAAGACCTGCGATCCGGTGCTGCGTGCCTACTGCCTGATCCGGGTGCTGGGCACTCGCGAGGTTGGATGGCGCCGGCCTTCATACCGCTTGCAATGGTTGCCTCAGCTTCAGCACGTCCGAGCCCAATCGCCAGGGCGGCATCGAGCAAGCGCCCAAAGACCTCCACATGAGCGAGAGCGCCGCTCCCTACAATCTGTCCGAGCGCGTAGGAGGCGCGGACGAGCGTATCGTTGCGCGTGCCTTCGACGGCACTTAGAACCCGTCCTAGCTCGCCACGCAGGGCGGCTTGTGCCCAGTTGGTCTCCCCTGTGTTATCGGTAGGTGATGCCTCGGCAGGAGCAGCTGGAGGGTCAATGAGGTCTAGCAACCACCCAGGAGCCTCGGCAAAACTGACATCCTCACCTGAGGTATCCCAACTGTAGGCGGCTCCGTCGTGGCGCCGCGAAGGGGCAACGATGACGTACCCACCCTCTGCCCGGACGTCGATGCCTCGCCCAAGCTTGCCGGCTGAGTTGCGAATATGGCGGTCTTGCGGATAGCGAAAGAACAGATGCCGCCCCCCGCTGGGAGTCCTTGACGTCCCCGTAACAGGAACGCCACCGTGCTGCCCGCAGAGAGCAGCAAAGTGCTGAATGCCATGGCCCTTGGTGTCGAGATCAACCACAAACAATTCAGTGACCATGCCTGTGGGCATACCGATCATCGCTTCGGGCCATCGAGACCACCACGTATGGATGGTGGCTTGATCTGTGGTCGCATCCTTGAACCCATGCTCGGTGAAAGGCTGCTTCGAGCGGGGATTGCAGGGGAAGATCGGAAGGCCGCTCCGGGCAAAGGAGAGGGCAGCCAAGAGTATCGGCCCGCGCGGTCGTTCAATGTAAACGCCGTCGATGGTGGTCGTCATAGGTAGCTCTCCACATAGAGAGCCGTCCCTGTGCGAGTGGGTGACTTCCCTCACCAGCCCTGGTAAGATGAGTTGCTAGCGCAGCTTGCCTCGGCAGGTTGTCAGGGCCGCCTCTCGCAAGAGGGCGGCCCTTATTTCTTGGGTGAGTGCCTGACCGTCCTGGTGCGGGCACGAGTGGGTATGGTCGGGTGGCTCTCTCGATCGGTATAGTGGTCCGAGCAAGCCGGCTTTCTTGGCCTTGGCTTCCGTGCTCTCGGTTCAAGCCGCCTTTCGGTAGGGCCTCTCGAGTTGACCTTCAGCGCCGTTTGTACGTCGGTCACATCTTGATCATTCCCAACAACCGTAGGTTCAGACTTAATGCAGTTTCCCGCTGGAGGCGCGGCCGAGGTGGACAACCGTTTCTGAGCAGACAGCCATTCGTCGAGATCGTCGGGGTCATAATAAACACGCCGCCCAATCTTGATGTACTTCGGGCCGCCTCCTGTGACCCGTAGCTTCTCCAATTTTGAAGGGGATGGGCCAGCGTAACCTGACGCTCCTCGTGTAGACAGTATCGGCCTCTTGTATTGTTGCTGTGTAAGCATGGGGCATCCTCTGAAAGCATCCTGCAAGCTAGGGATGTCAGAAGAGGTACTGGGCGCTTAATGCCCGGGGGAGGGGGAAAACCTCAGTTATTAGAGGAGGGGTTTCCCCCCCCTTTTCTAAATCTTGAGCCCCGACGGTAAGTGCGAACGATGTCGTCCCAGGGAACCGTAGGCATATCGGACCCTCCACTCTGCCATGCAGCTTCGACAAAGCGGGTGAACAAGCCATCGGGCTTGTAGGACGGCTCTCGACTCGTAATCTGGCGCCATAGACCTGCAAGGCCGGCGATGAAGTCGTATCTCCAACTTAATCGAGGACGCCCGCCGCGCGCCGGTGCGACGTCATCAAGATCATCGTAGGCCCAGCCCATCATTTCATTAAGACCACGCAAGAAATGGATAAGGTATGATTCTGTCTGCAAGGCGCTTTGAAAACGAAGCGAAGCATCCTCTGCATCGATCCCTCTATTGAATGTGGGAAGAGTGCTTGTTCCAGTGCGATAAGTTCTATGAAATTTATCTGCTTGAACCTGCACTTGCCGCGCGTGCTCAAGAAAGTCCATGATATGCTCTATCGCATCATCTCTGTTCCGTGGATCAGCTTTAGATACAGCTAGGAAGCAGTCAGCAAGGCGATAGCGAATGTAGAGGTTCAGAATCTTTATGTTTTTCGGTTCTTTCCACTCTGGGAGAAGTTGAGGCGATCGCGACCGATGCCGCAATTCTTCAACAATATCATCAAGTGGAAGACGGAGCTGCGACGGTACTGCCGTAGCTTCCGCTTTCTCAAGCTCGGGAATACCGTCCAAGATCATTTGACGCTTTGCGTCAAAGAAATGAGTGTGCCGATGCGGCCACGCTGGATGCTCTCTCGAGAAATTTCCAGATAACATCTCCAGATCTAGCGCATCTAGCTCCGTGGTTGGCTTGCCCTCATACGTCGCAAATGGCTGAATGCCTCGTCGTGCGCAACGCTCCTTATATGCATCAATCTTGGAGGCAAAGTCAGCCCTTAGCTCTGATAGAGTTAGACCTTGTAGTTCGATCGGTTCATGAGTATCGCGAACCGTGCCTCGAAGATAATTGTCACTACCGAAAACGATCCTGGCAACGAAGCCTTCGTAATCGATCTCATTCATCATCGTTTCTCGTCTGTAGCAAGCTACGTTTATTAAGTTGTCGCTCTGTCATGCCGAGATGATTTCGGTGATTACCTCTGCTAGTCTCTCAAGAGCCTTTCTTTTCTCAGGTACGTAGTTATGGCGGTCGTACACACCAGCGACACCTCGGATCGCATGCCCGAGCACGCGCTCTGCAACTTCACCCGACACACCGCCTCGACTCATAAGCGAGCGAGCGGTGCGGCGAAGATCATGCAATCGCCAGCTCCGAATGCCACTAGCTTTATCAATGGCAGCCTTGGCCTTAGAAAAACCAGAAATTGGAGTGCGACCCGTCGTAGTGAAAGCGTACTCGCCGGCGCGGGGTAGGGAGCTGAGGATGCGCTGCGCCGCCTTACTGAGGGGTACGGTGTTGGCTCGGCCGTTCTTATAACGCTCCCGCGGTATCACCCAAAGATCGCTATCAATCTCGGTCCAGCGCAGATGGGCTATCTCATCCCGGCGCTGGGCGGTGAGCAGCAGCAGTTGGACAAATGGGCCAAACGGGTAGGGCGCTTGTTCCAAGGTGCGCCACAGGGCCCTGATCTCATCATCGCTTAGCACGCGGTCGCGGGCCCGAGCCGTGTGGCTGGTGCGGGTCATACCCTTTACAAGTGGGCTAAGGAAGCGTTCATCCCGTGCCGCATGCCAGTTGAACATCTTACGGATCACCGCGAGCACATGATCGGCTAGAGCGGCGCTACGCTTCTCCTCCACCGCATCCAGCAGGGCGGTCACGTCCGAGCGGCGGATCTCAGTGATCGGGCGGGAGCCCCAGTCAGGCAGAACGTAATCCTGCAGCATGCGCTCGTACTCGCGCCAGCTTCTCAGACGCGGCTTGGCGTGCCGCGCGATGAAATCGGCTGCGACTGCCTCGACCGAGTTGGTGTGCTTGCGCCTTTTCTCCTGGGCGGCCTTGGCCGCGTCAGCCAGCACGGCGTCGCGTTCGGAGACCGGATCGATGCCGGCGGCGAGCTTACCCTTGACCTGCACGGCGATGCCGCGGGCCTGATCGGGCGTGAGGCTCTCGCCATAGGGGCCGATGGTGTAGCGGCGAATGCGGCCTGTCCGTCCTGGTGGATAGCGGTATTGGACGAGGAAGACCTTACGGCCAGAGGGGGTAATCTTGATGCCGAACCCCGGCAACTCAGCATCAAAGACGACCTGATCTTTATCAGTAGGTGCAAGCGCGTCGACAGCGCGCTTGGTGAGCTTGAGGCGAGAAGGAGTAGGGGTTGACATGACAAAACCGGTAATCACATGGTAAGCACGTGGCGAGAAACCACGAGCAACGTCGTGCTACATCCTGCGACGGAGATCCTTGCGAAACAAGGGTTTGCGTGAACCCAAGCAACGCTATGCTACTTAATGGTACACGCCGCACCTAACTTTTAATCAGAGGGTCCTGGGTTCGAGTCCCAGCGCGCTCACCACCTCAAACCCTTATCCGGCAAGGGTTTCATCACTTTCACCCAGCTTCAGCCTCTCTGCGAAATCTCTCTCGGGTAACACTGAGGGTAACAGCAGACGAACTTCGATCAACCCGCGACTGTTTCGGCTCACTTTGCGCCGGGGAGCCGAGGGCCTGCAATGTCGTTACGATCTGACCTTTGGATGGTCGAGCCGGAGGGCTGAGTATGATCCGGAGCGATGCTTCGGGATACCGAAGCATCCAAGTCTAACCTGGCTGGATCTTAGGATCTCACCCGGTAACTCACCTTATCCGCAAGCGATGAACCAAGATGGCAATGTAGGGGACATCCGAACTTGCGATGCTTGGTCAATCGTGCGGAAGCCTCTAAGCTCCAGTATCGAAAGATGGCACTGATCCGCCTGGGCAGGAACCGACCATGGATCTAGCAACTTGGTTGCGAACCCTCGGTTTGGAGCGCTACGAAGCAACGTTCCGTGAGAACGAAGTCGACTTTGCGCTTCTGCCCAAGCTGACCCCGGACGACCTGACCGCACTTGGCGTGAGCATGGTCGGGCACCGCCGGAAGCTTCTAGATGCAATCGAGACCCTGCGCGAAGGGCGACCACCGACTGGTGAGCGCGCTGATGCGGCGGAACTGCCACAATCGCGCCCTCCCTTTCATACCGCGCCCGTTGAACCGGAACGTCGTCAGTTATCCATTCTCCTCTGCGACCTTGTCGGCTCGACCGCTTTGGCTGCGCAGTTGGACCCGGAGGACTTACGGGACATCGTCTCGGTCTACCAACGGCAATGTGCCAGCGTGATTTCCCGTTACGAGGGCCATGTCGCCAAGTACCTGGGCGATGGCGTGCTTGCCTACTTTGGCTATCCGCATCCCCACGAGGACGATGCCGAACGCGCCGTCCGGGCCGGACTGGAACTCACCCAAGCCGTCGCGGCACTCAGGCCCCACGGCGACATTGCTCTTCAGGTCCGCGTCGGCATCGCCACGGGCTTGGTTGTCGTTGGGGATTTAATCGGGGAGGGGGCCGGCCGGGAGGAGGCGGTCGTCGGTGAGACGCCGAACCTGGCCGCGCGCCTGCAAACCATTGCCGATCCAGGATGTGTGGTGATTGCCTCCGGTACGCGCCAGCTCATCGGCCGGTTGTTTGATCTGGCGGATCTCGGCACATATCGCTTGAAAGGGATTTCGGATCCTGTGCACGCCTGGCAGGTGCTCGGATCGGGCACGGCCGAGGGCCGCTTCGAGGCACTGCATGGGCATGGCCTGACCCCCCTGGTGGGGCGCGATCATGAAGTCGGGCTTCTGTGGGACAGATGGGAGCAGGCCAAGGATGGTGAGGGGCAGGTCGTGCTCCTCTCGGGCGAGCCAGGGATCGGCAAGTCGCGGCTGCTCCTTGCCCTTCGCGAACGGCTGGGCGATGAGCAATACACTCCTTTGACCCACTTCTGCTCCCCGTATCACCAGAATACGGCTCTTTTCCCTATCATTACTCTGTTGGAGCGCGGCTCGAACCTGAGGCGGGACGAGCCTGCGGCCCGCCAGCTGGAAAAGGTAGAAGCGCTGCTTGCCCCTTCGGCGGCCGACCTCGACGAGGCAGTGCCACTGGTGGCAGCGCTCCTGTCAATCCCAGTCGATGGCCGCTATCCACCCCCCGACCTATCTCCGCAGCGGCAGAAGCAGCGGACGCTTGAGATCCTCGTCGATCAGGTCGGCGGGCTCGCAGCGAGACAGCCCGTCGTCGCGATCTACGAGGATGTACACTGGAGCGATCCCACCACGCTTGAGCTGCTTGGCCTGCTCATCGATCAGGTTCAACGATTGCCGGTGCTGGTCGTAATCACCTTCCGCCCCGAGTTCGTGCCACCGTGGACCAGTTTCGCGCATGTTACGGCCTTGACCATCAACCGTCTCGCGCAGCGGCGCGGCGCGGCACTCGTCGAATTCCTGACAGCCGGCAAGGCGCTGCCGGGCGAGGTCGTTGAACATATCCTCGCCAAAACGGACGGCGTGCCCCTCTTCGTTGAAGAGCTTACGAAAGCCGTTCTCGAGTCCGGGCTCGTGCATGATGAGGGAGACCGCTACTCCCTGAGGGGCCCCCTTCCGGCGCTTGCCATTCCGGCGACCTTGCAGGACTCTCTGATGGCACGGCTAGGTCGTCTGGCCCCGGTCAAGGAGGTGGCGCAAATCGGAGCGGTAATTGGACGGGAGTTCCCATACGATCTCCTCGAGACAGTGGCGGACCGGCCCAGAAGCGAACTCCTGCTGGCGCTTGATCAACTGATCTCGTCTGAACTGATTACCCAGCGAGGCGAACCACCGGCGGCGCGCTATTCATTCAAGCATGCCCTGGTGCAGGATGCGGCCTACGAGTCGATGCTGCGGAGCAGGCGCCGCCAGCTCCACGCGCGCATTGCTCAAGCATTGGAGCACCAGACCGTCTCCCCACCCGAGCTGGTCGCGGAACACTACACCCGGGCCAGCATGTTTGATGAGGCTTCACGATATTGGCTGCTGGCTGGCGAAAGAGCCAAGTTGGCGTATGCCAACCGCGAGGCCACCTCGCACCTGACGAGGTGTCTGAGCGTCCTGTCGGAACAGGGCGCCTCCTCCGAGGATCGACACCCAACCGCCCAGCATACAGAGATTGCTGCTCTGGCCCTCTTGGGAGACTTAGCAAGCCTCGGCGGCGAGCTGCACCAGGCGAACCAATACTACGATCGAGCCGTGGCGCTGTCTCCCGACGAAGACATACGCACCCGGATTATGAACAAGCACCATCACGCCCACGGCACAATTCGCGACGGCGCACGGATCATATTCTACACGCACGGAAGTGGCGGTGACACGCTCTTGCTAGTCAATCCGCTGGTATATGGCCTCGCGCTTTTCCAGCCTATTGTAGACCGTCTGTGCCAGGACTTCCGCATCATCACCATAGACTGCCGCGGGACCGGCGGGTCAGACCCGCTCACGCGCCCCTTTCCGCTGGATGAGCACGTCAAGGATGTTGCTGCCGTCATTGATGCCTTGGGAGGACAACCGGTTATCGGGATCGGCCTTTCGCGGGGCAGCAATCTGTTGATCAGGCTTGCCGCATCGCGTCCAGAACTCATCCGCAAGCTGGTACCCGTAGGCTGCCCACTTGTGCCTGGCGGGTTTGACACGCTGGCAAACTATTCGGGCTACTGGCAGCAGTGCCCTGACGCGTATCGCAGGGGCGATGTGGAAGGGCTTCTTCGGATCCTCGGTTCATTCATGTACACAGAGCCGGGCACCGAGGAGCTCAAGCGGTTGTTGATCGAGCGCGGCTTGCGCCTTCCACCTGAAACGGTGCTCAGCTTCTACGACCCTGATCCGGACGTGGACGTACGCGATCTCCTCGAGCAGATCAGTATCCCGGTACTCGTCACCCACGGCATGGCCGACGAGTTGATCCCGTATGTTGCTGCCGAATACCTGGCCGGGGCGCTTCCCAACGCACGGCTCTATGGCTTTTCCGGCAAGGGGCATCTGCCCATCTTCACCGCGCCGGATGAATTCTGCGCCGTCGTTTCCGAATTTGTGCGCACGCCCACAAGCGAATCGGACGTTGGCTCCAAGGCACCCTAAAGCTTCTAGCGGACCTGGGGTGGAAGCGTTGGTCTTGTACGGCCAAGCCTCTAGATTGAGCCGCTCCTCCCGCCGTTCTTGAGGCGGAATGGCCTCACGCGCTCAGGACGCATGAGCCTTTCAGGTCCTGCGATGTGGGACCCCTCAGAGCTTCTTACCGGTAATCTGGAAGGGTGTGGAACGCACCTTCCATTCTGCCTCCTCCGCAGCGACGGTCACCACAAAACGCTCCTGACCGGTGCTCCAGTCAGGAACTCTCACGGTGGCCTCAAGGGTCCCGTCCGCCGCTGTCTTCGCTTGCTGGAGAGCCTCGTAGGCCGTCCGGGGCGCTCCGCTGCCGATGACCACCGCGGTATCGGCAAGGAGACCCTTGGCGGATACGGTCACCGTCCTGCCGACGGTGCCATTCCCGGGCGCGAGCGAGACCTCGGCCTTGCTCACGTCGACATTGGTGACTGTCGCACTCAAGGCCCTTGTCATCGCGGATGAAGTTCGCTCCTTCCCGCAGGTCGAAATAGAACCGAGGCACGGCGCCCTCCCTCCCGGAACGGATACCCGCAAACTCAGAGGCCAGAGGTTTGTTCGTCAAAATGGGCGTTCCGCGAAATTCCACTTTTGAACCCGGAATGTCTCCGCATGGCACGAGGCTGACCTTAGCCGTACTTCCGCACTGCTGGGATGAGCGGATCTTCGTTCAGACCCAACCTACTACCGAGTTTGGCCCAAACTGGACCAAACGGTTCATCCTTCGAACTGGTCTGCCCCCACACCACGTCCTCCGGATCGAGAGCCGGCAGCTCTAAGGGGACCAGATAGGCCCCACGCGCGTTGGCCTAGCAACATCTTGACGGCCGCCTGCGATGAGCACGGCATGCAGCAGATCAAGGACGATGGAGAGGGATTCGAAGGAGCCCGCAGGGGCAGCAAGGTGAGGAGAGCGCCCTGACCCAGTACCATTTCGCAGCCCTCATCCTGACCGTTGTCGGCCCGCTTCTGGCCCTGGCCCGGGTAATCCGCGTGCCTGAGTCGCTCCTGCTGTTCGCGGCCGGTGTGCTGTCGGCCCTCGTACCAGGGCTACCGCCCCCCTACGTCGATCCCGATCTGGTGTTGACGCTCTTTCTCCCGCCGCTCATCTATGCCTCGACCGTTCGGGTGTCCTGGCACCTGATCCGCTTCACCTTGCTGCCGGGCGTTGTCCTCGGCGCCATGCTGGTTCTGACGACTATCGGAACCGTGGCCATTGTCGCGCGGACCGTCATCTTGCCAGACCTCTCCTGGCCAGCGGCTTTGTTCATCGGCATCGTGGCTTCGATCTTTGACACACGCCTCTTCCATGAAGCCAAGGGCAGGCCCCACGTGCCACGCGCGATTGCCGACACGCTCAAGGCCCGTGAGTTGGTCGGGCGGATTGTGATCTTGGCCACCTTATCCATGGTGGAGGAGGGCTTGAGCTCCGGCCGCGTCACAGCGGGTTCCGTGATCGGCAGCTATGCATTGGACATTCCGGCCGGGGGGCTGGTCGGATTTGCGGTTGGACAGGCTGCCGTTTGGGCTCGGCGCCGGATCGACCCTGCACCGGTTGAGATTGCGATCTCGATTGCTACCCCTTACGCCGCTGCGCTTGTCGCACAGGCTGCCGGGTTTTCCGTGGTCACTGCCGTGATCGTCACCGCCCTCGCTGTGTCAGCCATCCGGGTAGACAGGCGTTCCGGCGCTACGATCTCCTCCGCCGAGGCAAGGGTGAGCGCCGTCGCGTTTTGGGACGAGGCGAACCTGATGGTGTCAAGTGTGCTCTTCCTTCTGGCAGGCCGCGCAGTTCCCCAGGCCCTCGCAGCCCTGCAGGCTTGGCCGTTCTGGCATCTGACACTTGTGGCCGCAGGTGTTCTCGCGCTTGTGCTCGCCATTCAGTTCTGCTTCTCTTATGCAGCGGCGAGGCTGCCGCCCATTTCGGGAGCCCTGCAGCGCAGGCAGGGAGCGAATGGCTCGGCCGCAGCTGCTGCAGGGGCTATGGCTTGGTCGTCGACCCGCTCAGTGATCGCACTCCTGATCGCTCTTTCCATCCCGGCGGCGTGGCCAACCGGTGAGCCGTTTCAGGATCGCAATCTCTTGCTCGTGGTGACAAC
>JAESGY010000140.1_pt1 | contig 60054 bp, 56 predicted proteins | sample 9269841 | NCBI WGS metagenome assembly JAESGY01 (sample SAMN17022865, study PRJNA683097) | algae metagenome | isolation source: Spirirestis rafaelensis WJT71-NPBG6 and co-occurring heterotrophs from... | place: USA: Pinto Wells, Joshua Tree National Park, Colorado Desert, CA | collected 2006-08-15 | reverse complement strand
AGCCAAGACTGAAGTTCGTGCTCCCACGCCACTGAGGTGCTCATGACGACCTCCTGCGGACATTCCTTCAGAAGGAGACGTCGGCCGTACTCGCCCGGTTCCTCATACCTGCCAAAGTAGTGCTAGATGACGGATCCGTTAAAAAAGAGCCGGTTCCATTGTTATGGAGCCGGCTCTTGTGTTTGTTGGTTGCATGTTTCGAACGGCAGGCTGGAGCGGCTTTATCAAGAAACGCTCGGGATCCGATCATTTGGCTGCAACTGTCTCCCAGGCCTTGGACTCCTCGGACCGAAAGAGCGCATCGAGAACACGCATGTTCATGATCGCGTCGGCCACTGGGAATTCGAGGCTGCTCCCCTCTAAGATAGCGCGGGAGAACGCATCGCCCTGGTATTGATACTGATCGGTGGGGGGAAACTCTTCCGTCTCTGCCCCGCTGCCAATCAGATCCCGGCCATCGTCGATTACCAAGCGCGTGGGCTGGTCGCGCCTCGGGTTGAACGGCACCTGGATCTCCAGCCGCCCCTTTGTGCCGACGATCTCTACCCGCTGAGTGGGCACGAGTTGGGTGGCGCAGGTGAAGGCCAGATGCCGTCCATTCGGAAACTCGGCAAGCCCGCTCGCAAGACGGTCTGTTCGCATGGCAGGGTCCCGGTCGAACACGCCGATCACCCGTTCGGGATCTGCACCGAAGATGTAGCGTGCCGTCGCGACTGCATAGCAGCCAACGTCATAGAGGCCGCCGCCGCCGATCTCGGCTCGGTTGCGGATGTTGTCGGGGTCTATGAGATGGTACGAGAAGAACGTATGGATCGCTCGAACATCGCCGAGGCGTCCGTTGCGTGCGATCTCCCGTGCCCGCTGCCATTGCGGATGGAAGCGGACCATGAAGGCCTCGGCGACGAGCTTGCCGCTCCTCTGCTGAGCCGCTTCGATCTGCTGTGCCTCCTCGGCATTCAGCGCGATCGGCTTCTCGCAGAGGACATGCTTGCCTGCATCCAGGGCCTTGATAGTGAGGGGGGCGTGAAGGTGGTTAGGCAACGGATTGTAGATCGCATCGATCTCCGGATCGGCTAGCAGCTCCTCATAAGAGCCATAGGCCTTCGGGATGCCAAATCCCGCGGCAGCATCCTGCGCCCGATTTGGGTCACGGGACGCAATTGCCACAACGTCCGCTAGCTGACCGTTCTTCAGGGCCGGGATCACCTGTTCAAGGCCGATCTTGGCGGTGCTCAAGATGCCCCATCTGACTTTCTTTGACACGCGAGGTTCTCCCTTGGGGTGTGTTACGAAGGCGTTCCGTCCGAGCCGGTGCGACGCTACCGCTCATAGAGCTCCAGCGGAAGGCCGTCGGGATCGGCAAAGAAGGTGAAGCGTTTGCCCGTATGTTCGTCGACCCGGATCGGCTCGACAATGACGTCGTGGCTTTGCAGGTGCTCAATGACTGGCTCGAGAGCAGCAATCGCAAATGCGAGATGGCGCAGCCCCTGCGCCTCCGGCTGCGACGGCCGTGCCGGAGGGTTCGGAAACGAGAAGAGCTCGATCTGAGCTGCGCCCACTTGTAGGTCGCACTTCCAAGACTGGCGATCCGCGCGCCAAACCTCGCGGATGATCGGCAGTCCTAGGATCTCAGCATAGAAGCGCTTCGAACGCTCATAATCCGAACAAATGATCGCGACGTGATGAACGGCGTCCAACATCTGGGTCTCCCGGCGAAGCTCAGAGCAGCCCTACAGCCCGTCGGACTGTGGACGAAAGCGCCTGCGATGTCATCGTCCTATCCTACCTGTATCCCGACGTGGGGGTTCCTACTTTGGCTCCCAGGCCCAAGTAGGAACGCCCTGAGGATCCGGATGGAAGGCAAGGTCTTGGGCCGGATCATTTGAATCGGCTGGGGCGGAACGTCTTCAGCAGGGGATGAGTTTCTCCTGTTACGATCTCATCCGCCAAAAGCTCTCCTGCGATCAGGCCCAGCGTTGCGCCACTGTGGCTGAAAGCGACGTAGTAGCCCGCGATTCCGGGAAGCTCGCCGAATACCGGCTCTCCGTCCCCAGGGATGGGTTTCGGACCGACACCATAGGAGTCGAGAGCAAGGCGCGGGTTGCCTTCAAGAACCGCCGATGCTTCGGCCAGAAGGCCCTGAATGGTCGAGTCCTTCACTTCGAACGTTCCATCGGGGCGCCGGACGACCTCCTCTTCAGACCAAGCTGAGTCGAGCACGAGCGACCCCGTGGGTGTGGGCCGCACGGCGACGCGAGGGGTGTTAAGAACGGACCGCAGGGCGACATTGATGGGCTTTGTCTTGACGAGAAGCGAAATCGGGGTTGCATCAGCAATCTGGAGTCCGACCTCGGCCACAATTTTCGGCACGGCGGCACCGGCTGCGAGTAACACCGCGTCCGCCGCGAAGCGCCGGCCGTCGGCCGTGGCAATCCCGGTTGCGCGACCATTGTTGACCTCGACAGAGGCGCGTCCCGCATGGGTTACGACTTCGCCGCCGAGCGCGGAGAACTCCTCGACCAGTACGTTGATGAGTGACGGAAGATCCACCCATCCTTCGCCGGGATTAAAGATTGCTCCTTGGCGAGTGATGGCTTGTGCGTCGACGCCCGGCGTCACTGCCGCAACCTGATCGGCTGCCAAGAGTTGGGCATCGTAGCCGATGCTGCATTCGTGAGCATATACCTTGGCGATCTCGTTCAAGTCGTCATCCGCATCCCAGGTCAGACCGCCGTCGAAGCGCAGCCATGCCACATCAGGATGCTTGGACGCGACAGTCCGGTATCGGTCGATACCGATCATGCGCAGCTGATGGTACTCGGGAGAGCGCATGCGCGAGGAATTCAACCAGGAGAGCGAGCGGCCAGAGGCTTCGCTAGCGAGAGCTCCCTCAGTCACCAGAGTCACTTGCGCGCCGCGGCGGGCAAGCTGCACCGCTGAGGAAACACCGAAGATGCCGCCGCCGATAATAGCGACGCGGGAAACACGGGATGGAGAGTTCATATGAGATTTCCTCGATTGGAATTGGATGATTGCTCCGCCACGCGCAGCGTCGTGGCGGAGCGGATCGGAGCTACAGGACCTGCGATAGGAAGCGCTTGAGACGCGAGCTCTGCGGATTGTCGAACAAGTCGTCGGGGCGCCCGGCTTCGACCACCCTGCCCTCGTCCATGAACACGACCTGATCGGCCACCTTGCGTGCGAAGTTCATCTCGTGGGTGACGACCACCATGGTCATTCCGCTCTCACCAAGTTTGGCCATGAGCTGCAGGACACCTTTGACCAGTTCCGGATCGAGGGCGCTCGTCACCTCGTCGAACAGCATGACCTCCGGGTTCATGGCCAAGGCACGGGCAATGGCTACACGCTGCTGCTGCCCACCGGAGAGGTGCGACGGCCGATGATGCATGCGCTCTGCCAAGCCTACCTCGGCGAGCCGTGCCGCGGCGATCTCATAAGCCTGATCCTTCGGCATGCGCTTCACCTTCCGAAGCGCCAGAGCGACGTTGCTGAGCGCCGTATGGTCAGGAAACAGGTTGAACTGCTGGAAGACCATGCCCACCCGCCGGCGCAAGTGCTCCGGCTTGAACTTGAAGATGCTTTCGCCATCCAGCAGGATGTCGCCGTCGGAGGGTTCCACGAGACGGTTCAGGCAGCGCAGGAGCGTTGACTTGCCCGACCCCGACGGGCCGATAATGCACGTCACTGTACCGGGCTTGATCGTGAGGTTGATGTCGTGAAGGACCTTCAGGGCGCCATAGGCCATGCTCAAGTCAGAGACTTCCAGGCTGCCTCCCTGGTAACGCACCGGCTCCGCAGAGCTGCTTGCGAGAGCCGGGGTGGCAGGCAGGTGCTTATCTGCGGACGCCAAAGCTCCTGCTGTGCCCGAGACAATCCCGGCCTCTTCCATTTCGCTGACCTCTTTGAGGCCGCTGGTGACAACGGTCGGACGTTTGCCGGTCCGCAGTCGATAGTCGATATAGTTGACGAAATGCGTGAGCGGAACGGTGATCACGAGATAGAAAATGCCAGCAAGCAGCAGCGGCGACAGGTTACCGGTGACGACCGCCGCATCCTGGCCCACACGGAAGAGCTCGCGTTCTGAGGCCAGCAGGCCAAGGAAGTAGACCAAACTCGAGTCCTTGACGTTGCCGATGAACTGGTTCACCAGCGCCGGGAGGACGCGCCGAACACCCTGCGGGATGACCACGAGGCGCATGCCCTGGCCGTAGCTCATGCTGAGGGCGCGCGATGCGTCCATCTGTCCCCGCTCGACGCTCTGAATGCCCGAGCGGAAGATCTCGCCGATATAGGCGCCCGCGATGAGGCTCAGAGCCAGAATGCCAAGCGGGTAAGGCGAAGGCCCGAACAGATCCCTTCCGAACCGCGCAAACCCTTGGCCGATCAGAAGAATAGTCACGATCGCGGGTAGGCCGCGGAACACATCCGTGTAGATGCGCGCCGGTATTCTCAGCCACTTGGAGTGGGAGATTCCCATCACCGCCAAAATCATGCCGATGATGGTGCCAAGCACGGTTGAGGCAAGTGCAAGAATGATCGTATTCTTGAGCCCGACCGCAATCATGTTCGGCAGTACTTCCGCCATCGACTCCCAGTCGAGGAAGCTTCGGCGCAGGTTTTCCAGCCAGTTCATCAGTTCTGTTCCCTCTGCTTCCGCGGTTCGGCTTGGTTGGAGCAGACCCGTGGCTGCTCCAACCAACAAACGCGGGATGCTCTCCAGGCTGTTACGACCTCGGCAGGTACTGGTCGGGCATCGGCGTGCCGGGGAACCACTTCTCGTGGAGCCGCTTCCAGGTGCCGTCCTGCATGGCTTCACGCAGACCCTTGTTCAGTGCTTCCCGGAAGGCGTTGTTGCCCTTCTGCACCACAAAGCCGGCTGGAGCGTCGAAGGATGGAACGTTTATAGCAATTCTGAGCGTCTTGTAGCGCTCGGCTTGCTGCTTGGCTGCTTCATAATCGAAGAAGTGGGCGTCGATGGTTCCGTTGTTGAGAGCCGAAATAGCAGCGTTGTTGTCGGGAAACTTCACGAGATCCGACTTGGTGAAATTCTTCGTCGCAAAGATCTCCTGAAGGGTTCCCTGGACGACACCGAGACGCTTTCCGGCCAAGTCGACCTCTGTCTTGATCTTCTCATCGGCCGTGATGACCGACAGGTATCCCGCGAGATAGCCGTCGGAGAAATCCACAGTCTTCTTGCGCGGCTCCGTCGTACCGATGGCGGCAACTGCAACGTCAAATCGGCCGTTGGCCACAGAGGGGATCAAAGCCGAGAAGTCCTGTCCGGTGAAGGTCACCTGATCTTTGTTGAACCCTATCCGGCGGGCAACATCGAGGAAGAGCTCGATATCGAAGCCCGAGAACTCGCCGTTCTTGTCGACGAAGGCATAGGGCCTGGAGTCACCCATCGTTCCGACGCTGATCCGGGTCGGATCGATGAGGTTGTAAGGATTGGCTTTCCCGGTCTGTGCGACAGCCGAGCCGCCGAAGACGATTCCAAGCGTCAGCGCAGCAGAGGCCGCCACGCGCGTGAAAGACTTGTACCAGTGTGCAGTGTTCATTGTCGTTCCTCAGTCTGAAGGGTTCGTTCGATTCTGTTCTTGTTTTTGGGCATGCCTGACGCATGCCGGGTTGCATCGTTGTAGGGGTGTGCGTTTTTTCAGGACCTCCTTTCTTGTGGCGCCGGAGGGTACCAAGTCATACTTGGGCTCCCTGAGATCGGGGCCAGCAGGCCGACGCTTGATTTTGGCCGCGAAGGGACCTGTTCGTGTCCGCAAAAGCGGGTTTAACGAACCATCTCTCGGCGTGGGCAATCTGAGTGATGGTCTCGCCAATACGGCAGGCATGCTCGAGCGCGATGCCGATCTGTCCGGGCCCCTTGAGACGCCATGCGGGGTGGGCACCAACAGCTCCCAACCTGACCACGATATATACATCTATCTCGCTTGGCCGCATCTGCTCTTCCATTCCTATCGGATAGACACTAGATTGCTTGTGAGACCGGTCTCAGAGGCTATTGATACCGGTCTCAGTTGTCAACTCCCTATTTGGCTTGACGAGTCACTCCTCGAAAGCCTAGGTCCTGAAACCATGGAACATAGCGGCCCCTACAAGCGATCGGTCACCGTTCAAGACGTTGCTCAGAGAGCCGGCGTCTCGAAAGCAACAGCCGCCAGGGTCTTGGGCGGGTACGGCGTCGCGAGCGCTGCCGTGAAAGCCAAGGTTCTGGCCGCCTCGAAGGAGCTCGGCTACCAGCCGAACGAGTTGGCGCGCAGCATCTCGACGGGCCGGTCCGGCACCATCGGCGTCATCGTCGGTGATATCGAGAACCCCTATTTCGGATTGGCCGTACGAGGCATCAGCGATGCGGCTTCGGCCGCAGGATTCGATGTAATCCTGGCGAATTCCGGAGAGGATATTGAGAAGGAGCGCGATGCCGTGAGGGTACTCACGGGCAAGAGGGTCGATGGCCTGATCGTCACCCCAGCCCGAAACTCCGAAACGCGCCACCTTCAGGAGGTTCACCGCTCGGGTCGTCCACTGGTCCTGCTCGACCGCGGAGTTCCGGGCTTGGATGTCGACATGGTGGTCTGCGACGACAGGGATGCCGCCTCGGCAGCCGCCCGGCTTCTCATTGAGGCCGGTCACCGGCGGATCGCCTATATCTCTGCGGTTGCTTGCGACGATCCCATTTACAGGACTCGCGATCAGATCGACACATCGACGGTCGTAGAGCGCATCGACGGGTTTCTGGACGCAAGCCGACAGGCAGGTATTGAAGCGCCCGAACGCTTCATCCGTCTCGGCGCCACGGGACCCGCGGCATCTCGCAGAATCGTCACTGACCTACTCACCGGCCCAGAGCGCCCTACGGCGATTCTGGCCTCCGACAACTTAGTGGCGCTCGAGGTTTTCAAAACCATCCGCAGCCTTGGATTGTCGCTCCCGGACGACGTGTCGCTCATCGCGTTTCATGACGCGGACTGGACAAGCGTGACCACTCCGCCCGTAACTGTTATCGCGCAGCCCATCTATGAGCTGGGGCTGGAGAGCGCCAGAATCCTGATCGAGCGGATACACGGAACGGCTGCTGCGCCGCGTCGGGTTATCGTGAAAACAACACTGATCGAGCGCCAGTCGACCGGAGCGCCAGCCCTTCCGACCGATGAGGCACCGCCGTCGCGGCGTGCCCGCGCAGGTAAACGCATGGTGGGCTGAATGCCGGCTTAGGCCATCTAACAGCGCGGCAAGCTCCAGTCAGGCGATATCGTTCGGGGCTGGGATGTGGCCGACATTGACAGCCATCACAGCGGCGTGGCCGGTCGCACCGATGCGCGTGCAGGTTTCGGCCGCTGCCTGTGCCGCAGCGATCAAGGTCACCTGCGGCGCCTCTCCTTGTAAGAGGCCGACCAGCGTCCGCGCGATGAACGTGTCTCCCGCTCCGAGGGTGTCGACTACCCGAACAGGCACGGCAGGTGTCTCGAACACATCCTTTCCCGTGCCAAGAAGAGCGCCGTTCTCGCCACGCGTGACGAGACACCAGCGTGCTCCCGCCACCACGGTCTGACGCAGCAATGCGATGGCATCGTCACGGTCCAGATCGCCACCCGACAGGGACGCGAGGAAGCAGAGCGGCGCAATCGACTCGCGATGGGCGGCTTCACGATGCGTTGAGAAGTCGTAGGACAAACAGGCCGCGGCTGAGAAGCGCTTGAGATCTGCGTCAAGACCGCTGGACTGTCCGATATGAACCGCGTCGAAGGAGCGGACGAACTCGACATCGCCGTCGTTCGGCTGGAAGATCGAAACGCCGAGATCGAAGGTCAGGAAGACTCGATCACCGTCGCGGTGGCCAATGACACAGTAGCCTGTCGGGCCCGGAAGAACCCGGAGCCGTTCAGTGATCACGCCCTCCTCGGCAAGCGCCGTTCGGATGAGGTCGCCCGCGGCATCCTGCCCGACAGCTCCGATGTAAGCGGAAGTGGCGCCGAAGCGGTGCGCAAAGATCGAGACGTTGAGGCAACTGCCCCCCGGGAACATCTGGTCGGTAGAGTGATAGCAATCAACGACGTTGTCTCCTACGGCAACGATTCTTGTCATGATCTGCTGTTCCCGAGGACGTACGCGCAATGACGCTGCTGCGTTTTCAGCGCCCCGTCAAAGGTCCGGCGAAGCACCAGCGCCATGTAGCTCCACAAGGCGGCGCACACGGCACTTTCCGCAGCACGTGCCAGGCCATGAAGGGTGTGGATTGACATAGCGGCCCTTTCCCAGAATGATAGGACATCATAAGACATCATATGAAATCCGGCAAGGGAGGCCTTCTCCCCTGCCGGCTGTTTGATAGGCAAGTTCCAGAGGCGAGGAGCGACAATGAACGACAGGCAGACCGAACTGAAGGCCGACATCAAGGCAGCCCTAGAGGCGCTAGCCGGCAAGACGATCAACCACATCTTCTTCGTCGCTTGTGGTGGCTCATTGGCGGTGATGCATCCGGCCAAGTATCTCCTCGACCGGCAATCCGCAGCACTGACGTCCGACTGCTACAACAGCGACGAGTTCGTTCACCGTGACCCGCACACACTTGGTGCGAACTCCCTGGTGGTGCTGTGCTCTATGACCGGAACCACAAAAGAGACGCTTCGTGCCGCTGAGCACGCTCGCGTGAAGGGTGCGACCACAATCGGGCTGAGCCAGGATTCCAATTCCCCGCTCGCCAAGGCGGTGGATCATGCCGTCCGATTCGAGGCGCCCTATACGACGGGTGTTCCCATCGATGCAGTCGACAGCAACTATTCCTGCCTCTACCAGATCGTAATGGGTCTCGTTCGGATCCATGACGGCGTCGACAAGCTGACGCCGCTGCTGACAAGTCTCGGCAATCTCCAGGCCGCAATTGATCGAGCGCACCAAACTTGGTCAGGGCTGTTCGAGCAATTTGCTCCTCGCTTCAAGGATGAGCTGGTCATCTACACCGTCGCAAGCGGTGCGAACTACGGAGCGGCCTATTCCTATGCGATCTGCGTCTTGATGGAGATGCAATGGATCAACTCCCAAGCCATCCATGCAAACGAGTTCTTCCACGGCCCGTTCGAGGTGCTGGACAAGAACAGAGCCTTCATCCTGATGCTTGGGCTGGATGAAACCCGCCCGCTTGAGGAGCGAGCCAAGAGCTTCCTCGATCGCTTCGGGTCACCCGAGAAGATCATGGTCCTCGACGCCAGAGAGCTGGACCTCTCAGGTATCGACGATGAGTTCAAGGGCAACCTCGTGCCGCTGATCTTATTCGACACCCTGTGGAAGTTCGCCTACAGGCTCGCCGATCTTCGGCAACACGCCATGCTTGAGGGGCGTCGCTACATGAAGAAGATCAGCTATTGAAATCCCCGTTGCATCTCCGCGACAAGGGGCGCAGCCTACAATCGCTTGGCTCGGCCTGTTTCCTCCGGCTCGCACAGGGGTAGCCTCATAGGCGTAGCTGCGGTGGGCAGGAAACGAGGCCTTGTCCAACCTGATGGGATCTGGTTTGAGGATTCGGTTGCTATCAACGGCCTGTCAAGGATGACGCCATCCATTTTAGACGAGCGAACACCATGAAGGTCGAGTATGACAACCTAAGCCCCCTCTATGATCAGGTGAAGCACCTGCTTCTCCGCGACATCAAGGAGGGACGGTTTCAGGGTGGCAGCTATCTGCCTTCCGAGCCAGATCTATGCGAGCGCTACAGTGTCAGCAGGATTACCTTGCGAAGGGCTGTGCACGAGCTCTGCGCGGAAGGTTATCTCAAGCGGATGCACGGCCGGGGAACCCTCGTCACCGTACCCAAGGTCAAACAGACTCTCGTGTCGCTCTCCGGATTTACGGAGTCGCTAACGAGCAGCGGACATGAGGTGCGCTACGCGGTGTTGGATGGAGCAGTTCATACGTCGTCGAACGTCGTGAAAGAACGCTTAGGGGCCGCGGGCACTGACCAGCTTGTCGGAATTCGCCGGCTGCTGCTGGTGGACGACCGCCCCCTGACCCTTGAGGAGCTTTACTTTGTTGGGAGTCGATATGGTCAGGTGGCGGAGCCGGTGTCCAAAGGAGGATCGTTCAACAAGGCCCTGAAATCCCTTTACGGCGAGGAGCCGAAAGCGGCCGAGCGGGCAATCAACGTGGACTTCCCGTCCGCCGTCGAATGTGAGCTCCTGGCCTGCACGTCGTCCAGGCCCGTGTACCGCATTGAGAAGCTCGTTCTCGGCAAAGGGCGGAGGCCGATCTCGTTTTCGATCCTCGTCACGCCTTGCGACCGAGTGACATACTCAATCTCTTCTTGAAGAGGACGCTCGGCAGATGCGAAAGATAACGTTCGCCCATTGTCTGCTTTGGGTCAAAGTGTAACGTTGGGCGGACTAAATGAAGGTCCGCTTCTCGCGCCTTTGCAGAAATTTAGCTTTCTTCCGGAATGTGCCAGTTGCGGACCTTCCCTACTCAACCTGCTAAGGAATGTGGCTTTGCGCTCCTGCTCACGAACTAGCTTTATTGTCCAGAAATGTTTCGAATAACTGCTCGTGACCCATCTGGCCGCCTTTGAGCATCACGAGCATCCGGTCGCGTGATGAATCATCGCTCCGTGCCAGGCTGACGGCGACCCCATTACTGATCTGGCTATGATAGCCAAGACCCCAATAGCCGAGATGGCCGACAATGCGGCTTGACGTGTCGCCGCCGGCAACAGCCAACCGCCGGACCGGACGACGCCTGAGGACCTCTTCTACGAGGGAGGCGCTAACTGTTGCGAGGTTGGCAGCCATAGAATGCGGAGGATCGTCTGCCTCAGGGGCCGTCGAGACCATCACATGCTCGCCTCGAGCCAAGGCAGCCGCGGCATTTTCGATGATCCGCTCGCGAGCATCTGAGCTCGACAGAAGGCTGTCGGGATCCACGTTCAGACGAGTGTAGGACTGTGCGGCCGCCATCTGCACCCTCGTCGTCGGAGAAAGACTTCCCACAAAGACAAACACTGGCCCATCCACGAGGGTCGGCGGAGGGCTAACTATCGGCTGTTCCTCCTCGAAGAAGGCTTGGGCGACGCTGCTGGGACCAACCGCCAGCAGCGAATGCCGCTGGCTTTCTGTTCGGAGCAAGCGACCAATGGCGTTCACATGCTGCGCATCCAACGCATCGAGCAGCACCGCTGGCGCTGCGTTTGCCAGTCGCCGCCATTCGGCAACAACTGCTTCTGAGTCCCCAGTCAGCAGGGGCCAGTGGATCGCCCCTATACTCTGCATGCCAAGAGCAGAAAGATGCTGCCGCAGATCGGCCTCGGTCATCGGGGTTGCCGGATGCCTGCTCATCGTCGGGTGACGATCGAGCCGGAAGACACCTCCATCAGCGCCGAATGACGCAAATAGATTAGAGAAGGCGCAGTATCGGCCAAGCGATGGCTGGCCGCCAACAATAGCAACGGTTTTGTGCGCTACATACTCACGCAGGATCTCGATTGCCACTGCTATGTTTCCACGCGCCGACCCGCTGTCGAAGGTCGAGCAGCACTTGTAATGCAGAATGCGAACTCCGAGATCGCGGAAGAACGCCCCAATGGGTGCAAGCTCGGTCCGCATCTCGCTTGGCTCCATCGCACGCGCAGCACCTGTAATGCCTACGGCTTCCAGATCACCGACCTGGGCCATGTTCTGCGGATCCGGCACGCGCAGGAAGAGAAACGCGCGGAAGCCGCGCCGCGCCACCGTTGCGAGCGTATCCGTCGCCCCTGTGAAATCGTCTCCGTACCAGCCATAGGAAGGGGTCACGGCGGCCTCAATTCCTCTAGTGCTTCCGGAAAAAGCTGAATGCATCCGCAAGCGCGCGATGCTTCGTGCACGCGCTGTCCATGCTTTCGCCGGCCTCTACAACCCGCCAAGCCTCGCGAATGCTCGCAACGCCTTCCGCAGGTCCGCCCGGATGGGCCATGACCCCACCGCCCGCCATGAAGAGGAGGTCCGATGTGTTCACGGCGCGGTAGGTCTGCTCGACTGTTCCCGCCCATTGACCGGAGGAGAAGGCTGGCATGACACAGTCATCGACGTCACAGAGCGCCGTTAGGCACTCCTTAGCACTGTCAACCACCTCTTCGTCGGCCTGCGCGAACTTTCCGCCTAAGCCGTGCACATGCATGTGATCGACGCCGGCGAGGCGCCAGAGCGTCTGATAGGCTCGGAACCCGATGCCGAGTGCTGGATGGCGCGAGAACCCGCCATAGCCGTTGCGGTGGCCGTGGATCACCAGATCGGTGCCGCGCCGCAGAGTCTCAATACCGGAGAAGCCGCACCAGTTGAGGCTGGCCATCACGCAGCTTCCACCCTCCCTTGCGACTAGATCTGCATGACGGCGCATGGCATCTGTCTCATCCGTGATATTGAAGGCGACCATGACGTGCTTGCCAGTTCGATCCTGATGCCGGCGCACGGCGGCCATGACGGCGGGAATGCGGGTAGACAGGGGCGCGTGGACGGGATTGGCCGCAATTTCATCATCCTTGATGAAGTCAAGGCCGGCTGCGCAGAGGCGCTCGACGAGCGACGCAATCTCCTCCGAACGGAGTCCAACATTCGGTTTGATGATCGACCCAATGAGTGCACCCTGAACAGCACCGGTCAGACGTCGCGTTCCCACAATGCCATGCCGCGGCAGCGCATATTGCTTCCGGTAGGCGCCAGGAAGCCTGAGGGCTTCGAGCCGCAGGCCTGTAACCTCACCCAGATCAAAGAGGTTGCCAGCAACAGTCGCGGTAAGCGTCGACAGGTTGACACCAACATTCGCGACCGGAAAACGCACGACTACCTCGCCGCGGCGCGAGGCAGCCGATAGGCCCTTGCGGTCGAGCCAGGAGCTGCGGACGGAGGGCTGCGCGACCTCCCCCAGATCGCGGACTGCAACAACATTCGCACGGGCTCGCTCGCGTAGCTCGTCGGTTTCGCCTTCGACACGGGTGAATGTTCCGCAAGATTGCTCGCCCGCCATCACCTCAGCCACCGTCTCAAGTGGCAGTGGAGTTTCGATGAGATAGGTCGCCTCGTAATGTGCGTCTGACATGACGGGCCTCACAGCTGAGAGAGATTAGGGAACGGCCGGACCGGATCGCGTCCGTCCCAGCCTTCCGAGGCCTCCCTAATCAACTGAAACATCTTGCCTTTCGGCCCGGCCACCTCCGAGAGCTCGATTACGGTGCCCGGATGGTATTCTGTGTCGAAATAGACGAAGCGCCCGCGCTCGCCGACCTCACCGCTCATGACCGGAACAAAACCCTGCTTCATCAGCCGTTCCAGATCGGCATCGTAACTCTCCGTCCAGTAGGCGACATGCTGCAGGCCGCGATGACCGGCCTGCTTGAAGTCGCGGTACATGGACGGTGCATCGTTGCGGGTCTGGATGAGCTCGATCTGGAGCGGACCGGAATTGGCCAAAGCTACGGAATTATGCGGCCGATAACTCTCGCCCCTATACGTGTAGTTCTCGATAGGCACCTGCTCCTTATAGAAGAATGGCCCCACGCCGAGAACACGTGACCAATAATCCATAGCGGCCTCGATGTCGTCGACAACATAGCCAGCCTGCCTGATCTCTCCGAGAAATCGGCTCATACCCTACCTACAAATCTAATGAGTGCGCGGCTCTTGAGCCGCGCCCGAGGAAGAGGAAGATCCGATGACCTTCATCGGATCGCACAACATTCGTCAGGCGAGCGTCCCGACGACGCTCTCGAGATGGCCCCAAGCCTCTGGGCCGAACTTCTGCTTCCATTCCTTGTAGAAGCCGGCTTCGCGCAGTTTCGCGCGGAAGCTTTCCGTTTCGCACTGGTTGAACTTGAGGCCCTTGCTCTGAAGGTCGGTCTGGATCCCTTGATTCAGTGCCTTGATGTCTTCGCGCTGCTTCAGCCCGGCCTCGTTGATGGCGCGGGAGACGATCTCCTGCACGTCCGCCGGCATGCCTGCCCATTGGCGGCCGTTGGCGATGAACCAGTAGCCGTCCCAGATATGGTTCGTGAGGGCGCAGGAGGACTGCACTTCATAGAGCTTTGCGACCTGAATGATTGGGAGCGGGTTCTCCTGCGCGTCGACCACCTTGGTCTGGAGGGCGGTGTAGACCTCGCTGAACTGCAGGCTGGCCGGCGCAGCGCCGAGGCCGGAGAACATCGAGATGCTGATTGGGCTCACCGGAACCCGAATCTTCAGCCCTTTCATCGAGTCAGCGCTCTGGATCGGCGCGCCGCTCGTGGTCATCTGACGGAAGCCGTTATCCCACATGGTTTCCAGCGCGTGCAGCCGGGAATCGGCAATTGCCTTGCGCACGAAGGCCCCGACGGGCCCGTCCATGGCAGCCCAGACCTGGTTGTAATCCTTGAACGCGAAGCCAACGGCGTTGATTGCCGCGACCGGAACGAGGGTGGCGATCACCAGTGCCGACGGGGTGAAGAAGGTGAGAGCGCCATTGCGCACCTGGGAGAGCATGTCCGTGTCGCCGCCAAGCTGGTTGGCAGGGAAGATCAGCATCTCGACACGCCCGTTGGTCTCCTTCGCGATCCGGTCGGCGGCCTCCTTGGCGCGAATGTTGAGCGGATGGCTGAGCGGCAGGTTGTTGCCGTAGCGCAGGGTGATCTCGGCAGCGTGAGCATAGCGCGGGATCGAGAACAGGCTGACGGCGGCCGGAGCAGCCCCGAGGCCTTTGAGAAGCGTCCTTCTGCTGATGGGCATGGCGTAATTTTCTCCCGAAAAGATGGTTTTTGCGCTTTCCGAACGAAAAAATCCGTCATATTGATGATGTGGTCAAATCATAATTTTGATGTTTTTTGATGTAATCTTATGAACCTCTCGGTCGATACGCCCTCCCTCAACCGGCGCACCACCATCGTGGATATCGCACGGCTTGCCGATGTCTCGACAGCTACCGTCGATCGGGTTCTGAATGGCCGCCAAGGGGTAAAGGCTGCAACGGTCAAGCGCGTCATGAAGGCTGCGGCGGAGCTCGGATACGTTGACGATAGCGACGAGCGTATCCGCAATGTGCGCCCGCTTGGGCAGATCTCGTTTATTCTCCCCCAAGGCACGAATCGCTACATCACCATGCTCGGCCGCATGATCACCGAGATGACGCCGCAACTGGAGCGGTTCTCGATCAAGCCCACGGTCGAATACATCGACAGCTTTAATCCCGACCTTTTGGCTAAGGCGCTGCACCGTCACGCCAAGCAAGCGGACGGGATTGCCTTTATGGCGATCGAACATCCCGTGGTGCGCGAGGCCGTCACCCGTATCGCCGCAGCAGGAAAGCCTGTGGTGACCCTGATCTCCGATGTGGCCAGCCCCGCGCGGACGGCTTATTTCGGCCTCGACAACCGGGCCGCCGGGCGCATGGCGGGCTATCTTCTCGCCCGCTTCATTAGCAAACGCCCCGCCAAGGTTGCCATGATCGCGGGCAGCCTCAGCTATCGCGCCCATGGAGAGCGCGAGATGGGTTTCCTCGACATCCTGCAGGAGCTCTATCCAGAGATCGAGGTCGTCGGGCTGCGTGAGGGACATGACGACGAGGCGCTCAACTATCGACAGATGAGGGCTCTCCTGTCTCACCATCCGGATCTGGACGGCATCTACAACATTGGCGGCGGCGCCTCCGGCATCGGACGCGCGCTGAAGGATGCGCGGCGCGAGAGGGATGTGGTCTTCGTCGGCCACGGCCTGACCAGCGACACCAGAGAGTTCCTTCTCGACGGCACGATGGATGCCGTGATCACCCAGAGCGCCGAAGACACCATTGCTAAATGTGCAGCCCTGTTCCGCGATCTGCGGGAGGGGCACAAGCTCGGCAACCTACCCGCTCCCATGCGCGTCGAAGTCGTCTTCAGGGAAAACCTGCCCTGACCGCAAACATTCACAACAACGAAGAACAAGAACACCAAGAACATTCAAAGACGACGGAGGAGACAATGACTATGGCAACTGAGAGCATCGGCGTCGGCGAAATCGAGGACATGCCGACTGGTCTGAAAAGCGGGTCGGCGCTCCTCAAGCCCATCGAGATGATCGCCTCCGCCATCTTGGTGGCGATCATCGGCCTGCTCCTGATGGGCGTAACCTCACGCTACGTGCTCTCTTTGCCGATCGTCTGGATCGATGAGGCGGCTGCCTTCTGCTTCCTTTGGCTTGCCATGCTTGGCGCAGTCATTGCGGTCGACCGCAACGAGCACCTCCGCCTGACCCTGTTTCTCCATATGTTTCCGGAAAGACTGCGTGGCTTCTTTGGCGCGCTGGGACCGCTTCTCGTCGCAGTGTTTCTAGTCGGAATGCTGTGGCCTGCCATCGAGTATGTGATCGAGGAATCCTACATCACATCGGCCGCGCTCAACATCCCCATGAGTTGGCGCGTGGCTGCACTTCCGGTCGGCATCGGCTTGATGGCTCTCCTGGCGCTCAGGGAAACGCTGCGTGCAGCCAAAGGGTCAGAAATCTCCATGGCGGCGGCCGTAATCGTGGCTGCCGGTGCATTGCTGTGGCTCGCCTCCCCGTCTCTGCCATCGCTGGGCAACATCAACATCCTCATCTTCCTGGTCGGCTTCGTCGCCTTCTTCCTCGTTATCGGCGTGCCGATCGCCTTCTGCTTCGGCCTTGGGGCGCTCACCTTTCTCACCTTCACCAGCTCCGTGCCGACGATGGTGATGATCGGGCGCATCGACGAAGGTATGTCCAGCCTCATCCTCCTGTCTGTTCCCATCTTCGTGCTCCTCGGCTGTATCCTCGACGCGACCGGCATGGGGCGGGCCATCGTGGAGTTTCTCGCGTCTCTGCTCGGCCACGTGAAAGCAGGCATGTCCTATGTGCTGCTCGGCTCGCTCTTCCTGGTCTCCGGCATTTCCGGTTCCAAGGTGTCCGATATGGCCACAGTCGCGCCGGCCCTCTTTCCGGAGATGAAACGCCGCGGCCACAAGCCGAAGGAGATGATCGCCCTCCTCGCAACCGGTGCCGCCATGGCTGATACGGTGCCGCCAAGTATCGTGCTGATCGTTCTAGGATCCGTGGCAGGCGTCTCGATCGCAGGCTTGTTCACCTCCGGCTTCGTTATCGCCATGGTGCTGCTCCTCGTTCTCGCCATCCTCGCGCGCTGGAAAGCACGCGGCGAGGTGATGGATGGCATCCGGCGGGCTCCCCTTCGAACCGTCGGTAAGGCGCTTATGGTCGCAGGCCCGGCGCTCGTGCTGCCCTTCCTGATCCGAAGCGCCGTCGGCGGGGGCGTGGCGACAGCAACCGAGGTTTCGACCATCGCGGTGCTCTACGCCATGGTCATCGGCGTGGTTCTGTATGGCGGCATCCGTCCTGGCAAGATCTATGACATGATGGTTGAGACGGCGGCCCTCTCTGGGGCTATCCTGATCATCCTGGGCACCGCCTCCGCCATGGCTTGGGCGCTGACCCAGACCGGCTTTGCCTTCAAGATGGCTGCGATCGTCACCGACCTTCCCGGCGGCTGGGTCACTTATATGCTGGTCACGATTGCGGTTTTCATGGTGCTCGGCTGCGTGCTCGAAGGCCTGCCGGCCATCGTGCTTATGGCGCCGATCATGTTCCCCATAGCGAAGAATCTCGGGATCAACGACATCCACTATTCCATGGTGGTTGTGACCGCTATGAATGTCGGCCTGATGGCACCGCCTATTGGCATTGGCTTCTACATCGCGTGCAAGATCGGCAACGTCTCGCCGGATGAAGCCATGGGGGCCATCTGGCCCTACATCGGAGCACTCTTCATCGGACTTCTCATCATCGCAATGGTTCCAGCGCTGTCGACCGCTTATCTCTAGGTTTCGATGGATATTTCGCCCACTGTCCTAGAAGGTCTGCTCTGGGTCATTCTCTGCCGGTCCCTGACGCTCCTGGAACGTCTGCTGTTCCTTACCGGAGCAGACAATCGGTCTACTTCCGGAACGTGCCAGATCCGGTCATTCCGATAGGGCAAAGCATAGGTGATTGGAGTTCAGGACGGCGATCCTCACTCGGGCAGTCCGGCTTTGCGATACCCATCAACAAAGTGGTCGGGTGAGACCGTTCGTCTAAGCCGGCAGCCCGGCCAATCGTAGCCCTTCCCGCAGGAGCGCCTCGTCCTCCGCGCGCCGAAGGTATGAGGTGTCGATGAACCAGTCGACGTAGTCGGAAGGTCCCGCATTTGGATCCCCACGCCACACGTCCCTGACGCCTTCCAAGAACCACTTGGCGCACCGTTGGGCCGGCTCCGCTCGCCCCAGCAGGCCAAACGTCGCAGCCAACAGTAGCATGTCTCGACGGTGTAGGGTGGGCTCTCCCGCCATGCGGTATTGAAGATGGGCAACAACGTCCTCGTAGTGCCGCAGAAAGAACAGCACTCTGGCCTGATAATAGCTGTACCAGTGCGGATGACACGGGTTCAGGCGCCGGGCGAGCTCGGCGGCCGCCAGGCCTTTCATCGGGTTGCCCAAGCACGCTTGGGCCCAAGCCCAGTGAGTCTGGATGGTCGCGTCATTCGGGTTCATGGACTGCGCAAGATTGAGGTGCCGCTCGGCCCGGTCGAACTCGCGCCAGGTCAGGAACACGTAACCTGCGGTCGATTGCACCCGCGGTTCGGTTGGATCGATCGTCAGGGCCTGCTCGGCCAGCCGACGTGCCTCGATCCGGTTTGGGTCTCGCTCCCGCGCCAGTCCGACGCCCTCATCGGCGGCCTGGTTGAGATAGTTGAATGCAAGGCCCGTGTACGCCCTGGCGAAGGTGGGGTCGAGGTCACGCGCACGCTCGAAGAAAGCCCGTGCGCGGGCCTGCCCATCGTCCGTGAATACGTCGGACAGGCGATGCCCTTGCAAAAAGAGATCGTAGGCACGCATGTCCTGGGGCGGGCGGCGCCGCGCCACCGCTTCAGTCTCCTCCTCGATGCGGCGGGCCACGGTCGCAACCACCCCACGCGCGATCTCGTCCTGAATCGCGAACACATCCTCGAACGAGCGATCATACCTTTCGGCCCAGAGATGGGCTCCTGTGGCGGCGTTGATCAGTTGCGCAGTGATCCGGACCCGTTCACCGGCCCGGCGAATGCTGCCCTCGACGACGTAGTCAGCATTGAGAGCCCGTCCGACCTCCCGCACGTCGACGTCCTTGCCCCGGAACGTGAACGAGGAGTTTCGGGCAATGACGAGAAGCTCCCGGAAGCGGGCGAGCTCGGTGATGATGTCTTCGGTAATCCCGTCGCTGAAGTAGAGCTGATCCGGGTCGCCCATGTTGGTGAACGGCAGCACCGCCACAGCCGGGCGCCCCGCCCGGAGGATTTCTTTGCCGGATGGAATACGGGTCGGCGCTCCCTGGCCGGTGGTCGATCTCACGGCGAAAGCCCGAACAGGCTCGTCGATGTTCTTGACGTGCTGCGACCCGAGATCCTCGAAGGTGACGGGCAGGGCCTTGCGCACGTACTCCTGGGCGGTTGCCGACAGGCAGATGCCACCGGGCCGGGAGAGTGCCTGAAGCCGGGCGGCAATGTTGATGCCGTCGCCGAAGAGATCGCCGCCCTTCACCATCACGTCGCCCACATGCACCCCGATCCGGAACTCCAGACGCCGGGCCTCCGGCAGCTTGTCATTGGCGGACAACAGCGCCTCCTGAGCTCTTAGCGCACACGTCACCGCATCGACGGCACTGGGAAACTCGGCCAGCACACTGTCGCCCGCGGTGTTGGCGATCCGCCCCCGGTGTTCCGCGATGAAGCCGTCGAGGATGGCGCGATGGGACGTCAGCGTCTCGAAGGTCCCCGCCTCGTCCTCGCCCATATGGCGGGAGTAGGCCTCCACGTCTGCCGCGAAGATGGCGGCCAGCCGACGCTCCATAACCGAGACCTCCGAGCCGGTGGGTTCCGTTCCGGCCGTGTGTGACCGGGCCCCATGAGCACCCCCATTGTGCATCCAGAACCACAAGCACGCTACCCCTGCTGCGGCCTGCGACACTTGCCTAGACAGACCAGCGCACGGAACCAACTGGGCTGGAATGTCGCCTCAGGGTCAAAGAGTAACGAACAGCAGATGGAATGAAGGTCGGCTCACCGCCTCATGAGCAGACCAAAGCGATTCTTCCGAGAAGTGCCACAACCAGACCTTCCTGGTTTATAACTTCGGTTTTGTAGAAGTCTGCTCATCGAACGCCCCACAATAAGATCGCGGAACGCGTTGGGACGCCCTGGTCATGCGAGGGACGCCCAGAGGAAAGCGAGCGAAGCCGCAAAGCCGAGCGCGGTTCGCACGGCGTGCAGTGAGTCCCACCGTTTGATCATGGCTCGGCTCTCGGGACCAGCCGCGGCCGGATCAGTTGCCATGAGCCTGTTGTTGGTGGGCATGATGCCGAGGAACGTCACAGGCCAATTGGCAATCATAAGGAGCCCTCCAATGACCAAACCGATGTGTCGGGTCTGCCACCAGGCCGCGAGCCCGAGCAGAAAGCCTATGATAGCCAGAGGAGCCTGCATGGCTGTTCCATGCTTGTAGGCCGGCTTCCACTCGGCGAGCAGCGCTTGGTCGTCGAGCGCCAGACGCGCGGGTTGCTCGGCCACGTTGATGTAGAGCGCGGCGCCCGCGAACACCGCGGCGACGAGGAGCGCGAGCTGACCCGTGAGCATGGCGAATCCCTCTGTGCTTCACGCATCCTAAGCCCGCCAGGCCAATCTGGCATAGAAGCACGGGACCGCCTTACGGTCCCGCAAGAGGTCGGCTTATTCTGCGCAGGCTCCGGCAGCCATTCCTTGGTGTTGCGGAGCCAGACGATCACCTAGATCCTGTCTGACGGCCTGAGTGTGCGCAGGTACTGGCGCATGAAGGCGAGCTTCACCATTGCGGCGAAGTTGACCGCCAGCTTCTCGTGCCGGGTGGCAATGGATCGGCAGCCTTTCAGCCATCCGACACAGCGCTCAATCACGTTGCGTCTACGATAGAGATCAGGATCGAACGCTCGTGCGCAGCCCTTGCCCATGTTGCCGCCGGTTCGAGGTGGGATCACAGGTCGAATGTGACGTTTACGCAGATAGGTGAAGACAGGCCGGTAGCTGTAGGCCTTGTCGCCCGCCAGGTGCTTGGGCCGTGTGGTCGGACGGCCTCTTGGATTGGGCAGGCGGACGGCCTTCAAGGCCTGCTCAAAGGCCGGCACCTCGTGCCTCTGCCCGGGCGTAAGCGTGAAGGCCAGCGGCAGGCCTGATCCATCACTCACCAGGTGGATCTTGCTGCCGAAGCCGCCCCGCGAGGGGCCGAGCGCATGATCGTTGGGCTCCTGCGGATCCCCTTTTTACGCGCTCCGGCGGCCGAGCGGCTGGCCCGCACAGAGGTGCTGTCGATGCACCACAGATCCAAGTCGATCAGCCCCTCGGCATTCAGCTTGAGCCGGAGCCGATCCAGGATCCTGTCAAACAACCAACCGAATTATTTCATTCAGTGCTCTGTTTCGCACAATCATCGGATGGGCGGATCAACGCTCGCGCAGAAGTGGTCGCCAACCTCGGATCTGCCTATCCGAGCAGAAGCGCGTGGGATCACCGAAGAGGCGCCAATAGCCGACACCGACCGCCGGTTTGACTGTCCAGTAGCCCACTGGCTCCGGGATGTCCGGCGGTGTCTCGTCCTGAATCATCCAGAGGATCACGGGCGTGCCGTCACGCGGCGCGGCGCTGATCGGGGACCAGCCCTGAGTCGGGTTCGTTCTCGACATGGCAGGCTGGATCCTACGGGTTACTGCGACGTTTGTATGCCGCGTATCAATCCAGTCTGCGGGGGGGCTGAATGAGGGTTCCTGATCTTGAGCGTCGTGTCCGTGTCGAACACAGCCAGGCTGAACTGGACCGGTTTGAGCACCAAGCCGCTTCCATCGTGGCCCTCGCCCTGGCACTTTCTGGTGTGAGCTATGCGACCCTAATGCTGGTCATGCTCTGATCTTCCCTGGCTGCCTCAGGACGCATGCTGCCATTTGACAGACTGCGAAGGCCCATTGGCCGATTGCAACCGGTGGTTAGTACCGGTAGCCATAGGCTGGATAGGGCTGGTACCCATATGCCGCTCCACGGGGAGCACGTCGGCTACCACGGCATTTGCGCTCTTCTTTGTGCTCGCCGTTGCGCTCCCACTTGCGCTCGACCTTGCAGCGGCCGTCATCATACTCCTCCTTGAAGGCGCGACGCTCGCGGCGGGGGCGCTCGTAGCCATAGCCGTATCCGCGCCTGGAATCGTCATAGCTGCGCTCGTAGCCGCCACGCCAGCGGCCCTTGCCGCTCTCGTCCTTGTCCGGGTCGGCGGAGACGCTGCCTGCCCATCCGACCAAGATCAGGCTCAGCGCGGCAGTCCATCCAAGTACCTTCATGACACAACTCCTGACGCTCTCATCGAGCGAACGTGGACCCATATGGAAGGTTGCATTAGCCAACCCCGCCTGAACCCAACCCGAACGGGTAAAGGCCCTGGCACAACCCGCTCCCGCTCAGAACCGGAAAGGGCGGCCCCGAAGGACCGCCCACGCCGCTCCCGGGAGGAAGTGATGGTTAGCGGATGACCTGCACGACCTTACGGCTGCCCGGCTCCACCAGCACGGGGGTGTTGTTGACCACCGTGTACTTGTAGCCCTTCACCTTGTACTCGGTCGGAACCTCGTAATAGGTCACACCGGATTCCGGCAGCACCGCGCCCACGCGTACCTCTTCCTTGTAAGTGTAGGAGGGAACCTTCTGGGTCGTCACATAGGTACGGAATTCCGGCTGCTGCTGGTCGGCGATGCCACCTACGATGGCGCCCGTGACGCCGCCCACCGCGGCACCGACCGGGCCGCCAACAACCGCACCGCCCACGGCTCCCGTGGCCGCACCGGCCGCGGCACCGCCGGACTGGGCGAAGGCGGCTGCGGGGACGAGCGAGGCAAGGACGGCACCGGCGAGAAGGATCTTCTTCGACATCGTTGGACTCCTGAACTGTGTCTGCGGGCTTGCTGCCCGCTGCAGATCAAACGCCCTGAACTCGATGTAGTTTCCAATAGACATAAAGAGAAACCGAATATAAATCAGCATTCATCAAGATGAATGGTGTATTAACAAACCAATCGCCTACCTACTAGACCTGCCGCCAACGGATCTCTTCAACGACGCGCGTTGTCCTATTCAGGGCCAAGACACCTCCCGCTCGAGGGATGCGGCCGCGGCGGCCCTTGATCTGCCACGCTTGGTGTCGGCACAAGAGGGCCCGCCCGGCGCAACGCGAATCGCGGTTCCGGGTTGTACAGGCGTAGCAGTGGGAAGCCGAGGATCGTGACGACACCCACCCCAACTTCGGATGAGCCCACCGGCCCCAAGCCGCAGAGGGACATCCTGTCGTTGGCCGAACCCGTTCCGCCCCCGGCCCCTTCCCGCTTCGAGCGGCTGGCCGGGACCACGCACGCGGCCAGCCGGAAGCCCGTGTCGGCAGGCCGACGGCTCGCCGGGATGGTGGCGGCGCAATCCCGCCCCGCCGCCGCGACAGGCGCCCGCCTGGCCCGCGTCGCGGCAGGGCGGACGGCGGCGGCACTCGGGCCGTGGCGCGAGCCGATCCTCCGGGGCGCGCAACGGGCCGGCAGCGGAATGCGCTGGATCCTGTCGCGCCTTCGGCTGCGGCACGCCCTGATCGTCGCCGGCAGCTTCGCCCTCCTGCTGGTGTTGATCGTCGGCTACAGCATCGCAACCCTGCCCCTGGACGGCGGCTTGCAGATCGATCCAACCCCGAGCGCCCTCGTGGTCGAAGCAGACAACGGTGAGACCTTTGCCTCCCGAGGCGTGTTCAAGGGCACCAAGGTCACGGCCGCCGACGTGCCGGCCCATCTGGCCCAAGCCGTCGTGGCCATCGAGGACCGCCGCTTCCATAGCCACATCGGCGTCGATCCATGGGGCATCCTGCGGGCAGCCTGGCGCAACTGGCAGGCTGGCGGCACCCGGGAAGGTGGCAGCACCATCACGCAGCAGTTGGCCCGCCTCATGTTCCTGTCGCCGGACCAGAACTTGCGCCGCAAGATCCAGGAGGCCGTCATCGCCCTCTGGCTGGAGAGCCAGCTCAGCAAGGAGGAGATCCTCCTGCGCTACCTCAACACCGCCTACTTCGGCTCCGGCGCCTATGGGGTCGACGCGGCGGCGCGGCGCTACTTCGCTAAACCGACGAAGGAGCTTTCTCTCGCAGAGGCCGCCATGCTCGCCGGCCTGGTGCGGGCACCATCCCAGCTTGCCCCCACGCGCAATCTCGGAGGGGCGAAGGAGCGGGCCGACACCGTGCTCCAAGCCATGGCGGAGACCGGCGCGATCACGGCGGAGCAGGCGGAGGCGGCGCGAGCCGAGCCGGTGAACCTGCGCGTACCGCCCGAAACCCCGCCCGGCACCAACTACTTCGTCGACACCGCAGCCGCCGACGTGCGCCGCCTGCTTGGCGGCGCCTCGGGCGACCTCACGCTGCGAACCACCCTCGATCTGGAACTCCAGCAGCTCGCCGAGGGCGTCATCGAGAGGCGACTCGACGCCGAGGGGCAGAAGAAGAACGTCTCGCAGGCGGCATTGGTGGCCTTGTCTCCCGATGGCGCGATCCGGGCGCTCGTTGGCGGCCGCGACTACGAGGCGAGCCAGTTCAACCGTGCCACCCAGGCGCGGCGCCAGGCTGGATCTCTGTTCAAGCTGTTCGTCTATCTCGCGGCGATGCAGAAGGGCTACGACCCGCAGGCCACGGTCGTTGACCGGCCAACCCAGATCGGCGACTGGGAGCCGCAGAACGCCAATGGCCGCTTTCGCGGACCCGTGAGCCTGCGCAACGCCTTTGCGCAATCGATCAACACCGTCGCCGCCCAACTCGCCGATGAGGTCGGCATCCCGGCAGTGATCGAGACGGCCAAGCGCCTCGGCGTCCAGTCCGAACTGCCCTCTGTTCCCAGCCTGGCACTCGGATCCGCCGAGGTGACCCTGCTGGAGATGACGCGCGCCTATGCGGCGGTGGCTACCGGCAACCTGGCCCTCGAACCCTACACGGTCCGCTCGATCCAGGGTTCCACCCAGCAGGCCCTGTTCACCCGCCCGGGTGCCGCGCCCCGCAACGAGGGCCTGGGTGGGGGCCGTGCGGCGATGCTCGACCTCTTGCAGGCGGTGGTGCGGGAGGGGACGGGCAAGGCGGCCCGTCTCCCGAACGTGCCAGCCGGCGGCAAGACGGGCACGACGCAGGAATATCGTGACGCCTGGTTCGTCGGCTTCACGCCCGACCTGATCGTCGGCGTCTGGGTTGGTAATGACGACAACGCGCCCATGAACAAGGTCGTGGGCGGCGACCTGCCGGCCCAGATCTGGCATGACTTTTTGACCCGCGCCCCACCTCTGCTTGCCAAGGACAAACGGCAAACTCCAGCGGCTCAAGTGGCACGCGCCGATCCGGAAGGTGCTGCCCCTCCTGCTCCTGAGGGCACCATCCTGCGCGGGGCTCCGGAGGTGATGGACACTGGAACTCTCGTGATCCGCGGCACGATGGTGCGCCTTGAGGGCATCCAGGGCGAACGTGGAAACGTGGCCCGCCAGCTCGCCCGCTTCCTGCGGCGGCGCGAGGTGATCTGCGCCCCGAGCGACACGCCCGGCCTCCAGCGCTGCCGCATCGGGAACTACAACCTCTCCGCCATCATCCTGGCCGCGGGTGGCGGGCGGGCAACGCCGGGTGCATCCGAAGAGCTTCAGGCGGCCGAGGACCAGGCCCGCTCGGCCCGGCTCGGGGTGTGGCGGCGCGGGCGGTAGGAATCCATCCTGAAGGAGCGCCCTGCTGCGCCGGCTCCATCGGCATCGCAGAGGATGGGGAAGGTCTCACCTGACGAGCCATGTCCAGTGGCGGCAGGCCTAGGACGCTCGGTCGCGACACGCGTCGGGCAGGGCCGCCATCCTGCCCTTCTTCACCTTCCTGCACACGGGGCGCCGCCATGCTCGTGCCGACAGAAACCGTCGGCGTACTTACCTGCCGCTCTTCCTTTGATGACCCTCCTGCCCTGCCATCTTCCCAGGATCGATCTCAGCCGCGGAAACCCAATGGGACAAGGAATTGCGGAGGGGGTGCTCTCGAGTCCTTGCCGCTCGCATCACGGGGATCCTCCTTCCCTGGAAGATCCGCTCCACTATCTTGACTGCTGAAGCGCCGGACGGGACTCAAGGCCAAGCAATGCCCGCGCCTGGGTCGGGGTCGCCACCCTCCGCCCATGGCCCTCGATGGTTCGGACAGCATGTTCGACCAGCTCCGCATTGCTGGCCGCGAGGCGCTCCTTGGCCAGCCTTATATTGTCCTCGAGCCCCGTACGCACCGCGTCCGCATTGCGGTCCAGGGCCCACGTCATCACCGCCGCCTGGTGCCGCCCGATTCCGGCGGCCGTCCATGTCGCCTTCGGCAGCAGGCGCCTCAGCTCGTCGAGCAGGATGTCGAGAAGATGTTCGTCGGCGGGCAGAGCGTTCTGAACGCCCATGACGAACTGCACGTGGGGGCGTTCGTCGATCAGGCCCTGGTCCAGCAGGCGCCGGGCCGCGTGAAGATGCGAGAGGTCGAAGATCTCGATCTCCGGCCTGATGCCGAACTCCTTTATCCTGCCGGCAAGTTCCGTCACCAGCGTGGTGTGGTTCTCGTACACGATCGTCGGGAAGTTCACCGAGCCCGTGGAGAGCGAAGCCATGTCGGGCTTGAGGTGCAGGGCGGCTCCCCGGGCGCTGGGCTCGCGGCCCCGCCCGCCGGTCGAGAACTGGATGATCATGCCCGGACAATGCTTGCGGATGCCCTCCTGGACGGCGGCGAAGCGATCGGGGTCCGACGATGGCGTCTCGTCGGCGTTCCGCACGTGGATATGGACAAGGCTCGCGCCAGCCTCGTAGGCCTCGCGTGTTGATTGAATCTGCTCCTGCACCGTGATCGGGACGGCCGGATTGTCCTTCTTGCGTGGTACGGATCCGGTGATGGCAACGGAAATCACGACGGGCGGGGATTGGGTCATCCGAACAATCTCAATTCGCTATAAGGCCCGGGGAGCCCCGGGCCTTATAGCATGGTTGCTACTCGGCCGCGACGTGGAGCACGCCCCGCGGCTTGCCGAGAACGCGGCCAAGCACGTCGATCAGGCGGTTCTGCGCATCGGCCGCATCCAACGCGCGCCAGGCGACATGGGCGTCGGGCCTGACGAGCACGCAGCCAGCCTCGCCCATCTCCCGTGCGTCGGCCCAATCCCCGTAGAGATCCCGCAGGTCGCGGTCCGGCCCGATCACGAAGGCTTCCAGCTCGATCCCGCAGGTCGCCGCCGCGGCACGGGCAGCCGGCAGCCAGGCATCCTCGCCGGCGATGCCGGTCAGGAGCGTGAAGCGTCCCTTGCCGACGACGTCGAGGGAGGACACCTTCGCACCGGAGCGGTCCTCGAGCCAGACGTGGGGCACCCGCGCGCCGGGCCAGGTCGTCGCGTGGTAATAGAGCTCCGGATCGCGACGCCATCCGGGCTCCGGCGTCCCGTCCGGCACGACCGCCGTCGACGCATAGCGCTGGTTCATCTCGACGCCGTGGCAGTTGAACTCGTAGGACTTGAACGCGATCGCCTTGCGGAGGCGCTCCCGCCGCTGTTCCGCCTCGGGCGTGTTCTCCTTGCGCGCCTCCATGTTGGCCCGCATCCGCTCCGGATCCTTGGTGGAGAGGAGGCCGAGCGCATCGAAGATCGGGCCGAACTCCTCGATGCTCTTGTTGGCGCGGGTGACGATCTGCCGGCCCACCGGCGCCCGTTCCTCGTTATACGTATCGAGAAGCGAAGGATGCGCCTGCCCCTTCAGCACGAACGCCAGTTTCCAGGCCAGGTTATAGGCATCCTGGATCGAGGTATTCGATCCGAGCCCGTTCGATGGCGGATGGCGATGAACCGCGTCACCCATGCAGAACACCCGGCCCTCGGCATAGCGGGTGGCATACATGTGGTTGACCGTCCAGATCGAGGTCGAGCGGATCTTGATCGGGACAGTGTCGTCGCCGATGAGGCTGTGGGCGATGCGGATCGCCGTCGCATCATCGACCTCCGGCGGCGGCTGGTTGATGTCATAGCCCCACACGATCAGCCACTCGTTCCAGGGCCGCACCATGCGCACGAGGCCCATGCCGATGCCGCCGATGTCGGCGCCCGGCTGAAGCACCCAGTAGAGCACGCTCGGGCGGTGCGCGACGTAGCGCGAGAGGTCCGCCTGGAAGACGATGTTCATGCTGCCAGCGACGCCCATGCGCCCTTCCATGGGCAAGCCCACGTCCTCGGCCACCTTGCTGCGTCCGCCGTCGGCGCCGATGAGGTACTTGGCCCGGATCTGGTAGGTCTGGCCGGAGAGCCGGTCCTGCACGGTGGCGGTCACGCCGTCGCCATCCTGATCGAGGGAGAGATACTCGGTGTCGAAGCGCACCCGCGACCCGCGCGCGGCGGCATTGCCGAGAAGGATCGGCTCCATCAGGTTCTGCGGAATGTCGCACATGCGGCTCGGGCTGGCCAAGGTGTAGTCGGCCATCCGGTTCGGATGCGTTCCCCACGAGTGGAGGCGGCCGAGTTCCTCGCCGGCGAGGCTGGTGCAGAACACGTTGTTACCCATCAGGTCCTGCGGCGCCCCCTCGCGGATCGCCTGGTCCTCGACGCCGAGATCGCGCAACACTTCCATGGTCCGCTGGTTGGTGATGTGGGCACGAGGCGTGTCGGCAAGCCATCGGTACTTCGTGACCACCATGTTCCTGATGCCATAGGTCGAGAGCGCCAGGGCGGCCGCGGAACCTGCGGGGCCGGAGCCGACGATGAGTACGTCCGTTTCGATCATGGGTCGTTTCCCCGTTTCCTGTGTTTCCGATCCCGTCACTCTGCCGCGACGGCTGCGGTGGATTGGGCCTTGAGGCCGAAATGGTACGAGAGGTGGCGCCACGGTCCCGGATGGCCGTCCGGCGCCTCCCCCGGCTTCCCATGTGGGAACGGCGCGATGAGTGAATTCTTCACGCCGAACACGGCATCGCTGTCGAGGTAGGGACTGTCCGCCACGAAGATGTGCGTGATCAGCGTCTCGTGCCCCTCGGCGGCGATCATGAAGTGGATGTGGGCAGGGCGATTGGGATGGCGCTTGGTGGCGGCGAGCATCTCGCCCACCGGACCGTCCGCCGGGATGGGATAGAACGCGGGCATGATGGACCGGAACGAGAAGCGGCCGGCCTCGTCGGTGCGGAAGCGTGCCCGCAAGGTCGCCTCTTCCAGCTCCGGCCGCTGGACGTCGTAGTAGCCGTCGTCGTCCGACTGCCAGACATCGACGACGGCATCCGCCAGCGGTCGGCCATCCGAGGAGGAAACCGATCCCTCTACGTAGAGCCGCTCACCGGATTGTCCGTGGGCGATGTCCGCGCCGGTTGCGAGCTCCGGCGCGTCGACGACGTAGAACGGCCCGAGCACGGTCGTTTCCGTCGCCCCCTCCGGCATGCGGTGATTGATGGCATCGACCAGCATGGACACGCCGAGCGTATCCGACAGCAGGATGAACTCCTGCCGCTTGTCATCGCACATCTGGCCCGTGCGGGTGAGGAATTCGATGGCGGCGCTCCATTCCCCGAAGCTCGGCTCGACGTCGCGGACGAAGTCGTGCAGGTGGCGCACGAGGCTCGTCATAATGGCCTTGAGCCGTGGATCGGGAGTGTCGGCGAAGCGGTCGATCACCGCCTGTGTGATGTTCGTCTCGTCAAAGTCGCGCATGGCAATCTCCTGCTGCAATCATCCCCGGACCGCGGTTTCGTCGCGGAGGACGAGGCGGCGGCGGGTGGGAAAAAGGTGGATGTCGAAACGGTGGGCGAACGTGCCCCAGATTCCGCGGGGCGCCACGAGCATGATGGCGATGCCGAGCGCGCCTAGGCCGATGAGGTACCAAGGCCCCAGGTCCGCGAAGTATGCCTGGAGGATCACGAACAGGATCGCCCCCAGGATCGGCCCCTCGATGGTGCCGATCCCGCCGATCACGACGACGAAGATGACGTAGGCGGTCCAGTCGACGACCGAGAAGGCGGCATCGGGCGAGATGCGTCCCTTCTGGAGGAAGATGAGGGCCCCCGCGAATGCGCCGACGAAGGCCGCGAAGACGTAGACTTTGAACTTGGCCCGCGTCGCGTCGATGCCGATGCTCTCGGATGCGACCTCGTTGTCGCGAAGCGCGGCGAGGGCGAGACCAAGCCGCGAGCGAAGGATGAGATAGACGACGGCCACGACGGCCACGGCAAGTGCCAGTGCCGCCCAGTAGATCACCACCTCCCGCGCCGCCGCGCTTCGGATGCCGAGGACGTCCGCGGTCGTCTCGAGTCCCATCATGGTGTTGGTCGCGGTGCGCGGCAGGGACGTGCCCGTGCCGCCGCCAAGATCCTTCCATTGCGCGAGTCCGAGGCGCAGGATCTCCGCGACGACCCAGGTGACGACGGCGAAATAGGGTCCCCTCAAGCGGAACACGACGGCGCCGAGCGGAATGGCAAGAAGCGCGCCCGCCAGTGCCGCGACGGGGGCTGCAAGAAGCGGATCGAAGCCGGACAGCGTGATGAGGGCGAAGAGTCCGTAGCCGCCGACGCCAATGAACGCCTGCTGCCCGACGGACACCAGGCCGGCGTAGCCCGCGAGCAGGTTCCAGGCCTGGGCCAGCGCGACGAGGAGGAATACGAGGGTGACATCCTGGAGAAGCGACCGCGGCGCGAGGGCGGGCGCCACCGCAAGCGCCATCACGGCGAGACACGCCGCAACCAAGCCCGCGTTCGCGAGCCGGGTTCCCGTGCGGACCCCAAGCGGATGGCCGGCGGGCGGAGAGATGTCGGAGACGGCAACGTCGCTCATGTCATGCGCCCCTGGCGAAGAGACCGCGCGGTCGGACGAGGAGGACAATCAGGAAGACAAGGTGGCCCGCGAGGATCTGCCATTCCGGGCTGATCGCGCCGCCGACGGTCTGCGCGATGCCGAGCACGATGCCGCCCGCCAGCGTGCCCCACAGGCTGCCCAGCCCGCCGATCACCACCGCCTCGAACGCGTAGAGAAGCCGGGCCCATGCTCGGATCGAAGCTGGCGCGCAGTCCCATGAAGAACGCCGCCAGCGCGATGACCGCGAGCGACAGGCCCATGGCGACGGCGAAGACGCGTCGCGGATTGACGCCCATGAGTTGCACGATTTCCGTCGAGTCGGCCGTCGCGCGCAGGAGGCGGCCGGCCGAGGTGCCGTAGAACAGCCAGCTCAGGCCGAGGATCGCGAGGATCGCGGCCGTGAAGGTGGCGAGCGGAACGACGCCGACGGCAAGCCCGGGCAGAATGCCGATCGATGCACCTTCGATGGCGCCAAGGGAGAGCTTGCGGCTGTCGGCGGAGAAGAGTTCGAGAAGCCCGTTCTGGATCATGATCGACAGTCCGAAGCTCACCAGGAGGGGCGCGAGGATGTCGTCGCCGAGCACCCGCTCGAAGAGCAACCGCTGGAGCCCGTACCCGAGCGCGAACAGGAACGGTGCGGCGATAAGAAGGGCGTAGGGCAGCGGCAGGCCGAGGCCCGAGGCCAGGGCCAGAAGCATGTAGGCCGCCAGCACGATGAAGTCGCCGTGCGCCAGGTTGACGAGGCGCATCACCCCGAAGATCAGGGAAAGACCGGCGGCGTAGAGGGCATAGAGACCTCCCAGCAGCGCGCCTTGGACGAGGATGTCGAGGATCCGCATGGGTGCCTCACGTTCCGAAATACGCGGCCTGGATGGCCTCGCGGGACAGGTCGGCCGGACGGCCCTGGAGCGTCACCCGTCCCTCCATGAGACAGTAGAGGCGATCCGCCGCCGCAAGGGCCGCCCCGAGATCCTGCTCGACCACGACCACCGTCGTGCCGCGCCGCTTGATCTCGGCGAGTCCCGCGTAGACGTCACGTACCACCGCCGGCGACAGGCCGAGGCTGATCTCGTCGCAGAGCAGGAGCCGGGGATTCGACATGAGCGCACGGCCAATCGCGACCATCTGCTGCTGTCCGCCCGAGAGCGTCGTGCTCGCCTGGTGCCGGCGCTCGCGCAGGATCGGAAAGAGGCCGTAGACCGCATCCAGCGTCCAGCCGCGGTCTTGCGTTTTCCCCTGCGCACCGACGAGGAGGTTTTCCTCGACCGACAGCGACGGGAACAGGCGCCGCCCTTCCGGAACGAGGGCAATGCCCCGCCGGACGATCTCGAACGCCGGACGCCCGCCGATCGCCTCCCCGTCGAAGCGGATCGCATCGCGTTCCGCGCGGGCAAGGCCGGCGAGCGCCTTCAGGAACGAGGACTTGCCGGCCCCGTTCGCGCCGATGAGCGCGACGGTCTCCCCTTCCTCGACGGTCAGGTCGATGCCGAACAGCGCCTGGAAGTCGCCGTAGTAGAGATCGAGCCGTTTGGTTTCGACGAGGAACATCACACGGCCTCCAGTCCGAGATAGGATCGGCGCACCTCGGGCGAGGCGAGCACGGCCCGGGGTTCGCCCTCCGCGATGGTGCGGCCGAATTCAAGCACCACGAGACGGCTCACGACGGAAAGCAGCGCATGGACCACGTGCTCGATCCAGAGGATCGTCACGCCCTGTTCGTTGAGGGAGCGGATGAGGGCGACGAGGCCGTGGCATTCGGCTTCGGTGAGACCTCCCGCGATCTCGTCCAGGAGAAGAAGTTCCGGTCCGGTGGCGAGCGCCCGGGCGAGTTCGAGACGCTTGCGTTCGATGAGGGTCAGGCGGCCCGCCGGGACGTTGGCGCGCTTGAGCAATCCCGTGCCGTTCAGAACGTCGGCCGCAATGCCCGCGGCGTCCCGCTCGGAGCTGGGACGCCCGAACGCCGCCGCGGTCACGACGTTCTCGAACGTGGTGAGACTCTCGAAGGGACGCGGAATCTGGAAGGAGCGACCGATCCCGTCACGGCACCGCTCACGGGACGGGAGGCGCGTGATGTTTCGGCCCTTCAGGCGGATGGTACCGGCATCGGGCCTCAGGACGCCGGCGATGAGGTTGAACAGCGTCGACTTCCCTGCCCCGTTCGGTCCCAGGATGCCGACCGCCTCGCCGGATGCGACCTTGAGGTCGATGCGATCCGCGGTGACGACCGCACCGAACCGCTTGCTGACCTGATCGAGTTCCAAGATCGTCATCATTCGGTTGATTGCAAGCTTGGCGGCAGGCCACCGCCTGCCCCTGATCAGCCAGTTCCGGCACTTCACCGAGGCTGGAGCCCTCATGTCCTATGGCGTGGACTGGGTTGACCTGGAGCGTCGTCGCGCGGCTTACGTGGCGCAGATCCTCAAGGGGGCCAAACCAGGCGAGTTGCCGATTGAGCACCCAGCGGAGTTTGAGTTGATTGTGAACAGCAAGGCCGCCAAAGCCTTGGGCCTCTCCATATCGCCCACGTTCCTGGCCCGCGCTGACGAGGTGATCGAGTAGCGCCGCGCTTGCGCACGACAAGCGCCCACATGTCATCGCTACTTCGCAGAAGCCCATCAATGGGACTGGCCTCGTCACATTGCGTGGCAGCGAGTAGGATCGGGTCTGGGCAATCTGGTGTGAGGGTGATCCGATGAGGAGACGAGACCTCCTGCTCAGTGCACTTGCCGTGCCGCTGCTCCCTCCTCCGCTCCTTGCGCAGACGCCGGAGAAGGTCTGGCGGGTCGGCCTGCTGACTGGCAATCAGCTTGGCGCACGCAGCCTGCGTCAACTGAACCTCCCGGAACTGGCGAAGCTTGGTTTTGTGGAAGGACGCAATCTCAGCGTTCACATCTTCTCCGCCGATGATGTCGTGGAACGCTTTCCTGCTCTGGCAACCGAACTGGTCACAACGAAGCCGGACGTCATTATTGCCGTGGGTCCAAGCGCCATCAGGGCTGCCCGAGCGGCGACCAGCACTATTCCTATTGTCATGGCCTATGGAGGCGAGGACCCAGTCGCAGCAGGATGGGCACAGAGCTACACCCGCCCAGGCGGCAACATCACAGGTGTGGTCCTCCTCAGTCCGGAACTGGATGGAAAGCGCCTGCATCTCCTGCACGACACCTTCCCGACGAGGCAGCGCATCGCGGTGCTGTTTCATCGCCGCTCTCTGAACACTCCCACGGATCGGTCAGTTCAGACCATCGCGCAGAAGGCTGGGATCAGCATCCAGAGCTCCTACACGGCGGGACCGGGGGAGTACGAGACAACTTTCAACGCCATTCGCTCGTCCGGGACGGGCGCCCTCCTGATTGCGTCCTCGTCTGTCTTCGCGAACGACGCTGCACGTCTGGCCGAGTTAGCGCTAAAAGCTGGGTTGCCGACGATCTGCGAGTGGCGTGACATGGCGAGGAGCGGTTGTCTGATTGCCTATGGGGTGGATCGAGCTGCTCTCCAAAGGCGTGTTGCCGATTTCGTCGCCCGTCTTCTTCGTGGCACGCCAGCAAGTGAGATGCCCATTGAGGACCCCACCACCTTCGAACTCGCCGTCAACCTGAGGACGGCCAAGAGCCTGGGCATCGACGTTTCAACCACGCTCCTCGCGCAGGCCGATGAGGTCATCGAGTAGAACCGGGAAGCTGCGGCGCAATCCGCAAAAAATGCCTTCCTGTAACCGACCTCGTCACCCGAGCAAATCAAGGATAAAATTCGCTCTTCAAAGGAGGCGTACCATGAGCCGCTCCGCCACCTACACTACGGCTATTTGCCTCTTGTTCACCTGCGCCGCTGCGGCCCAAACGTCGACGAAGACCGCCCGGATCGCGATGCTGTGCCCCGTCCACTGCTCTGGATCCGGCTACACTGCCTTTGAAGACGAACTACGCAGGCTCGGCTGGATCGAGGGCAGCAACCTCACGGTCGAGCGGAGAGCCCTGGAGGGCCGGTATGAGCGTGCAGCCGAGCTTGCAGCCGAGATCGTTCGGTTACGACCTGACCTGATCGTTGGCCCAGGCGCGCCGATCGCCCGTGCCCTCAAGGAGGCCACATCAGACATCCCCATTGCCTTCTCCTTTGTCGCTCATCCTGTCGAGATCGGTCTGGTGCAAAGCCTTGCCCGCCCGGGGCAAAACGTCACCGGAGTGGCCGCGATCACACCTGGCGCATTCCTCGTAAAGCAGCTTGAGGTCTTGAAGGAACTGCTGCCCCAAGCACAAAGAGTGGCCGTGCTAGCGACCCCTGCCAACGACGACTATCGTCTGGCCCTGAGGCGCGAAGTGCCCATGGCCGCCCAACTTGGGTTGCAGATTGAGGTGATTGAGGTTCGCACCCGCGACGAAGTCCCGTCTGCCGTCGACAAAGCAAAGACCCTTGGTGCAGACGGGATGTTGGTTCTGGGCGACGCAATCCTGAATACTCCCCCAAACCGAATGCCTGATCTCCTCGCCCAAGCGGCACTTCCGGCGCTCTACTCGAATACCGGGTCGGTAAGGGCTGGAGGGTTGATCTCCTACACGTCGGATCTGATCGCAATAGCCCGCCGCCACGCGCACTACGTGGGCCACATCCTGCGAGGTGCCTCTCCTGCCGAGATGCCTGTTGAGCAGCCGACAGGCTACATCCTCATTGTCAACCTTAAGACGGCCAAGGCGCTCGGGCTTACTGTGCCGCCTTCGATCCTGTCACAAGCCGATGAAGTGATTGAGTGAAGGGTTCGCGCATGTGAGAAAAACTGCCCACATGACTGGTAGATCGCACCTCATGGACGGTCTCGCTGGTCAGGCCAATGCGCTTGGAATAGGATAGGTCCTGTTGCCTCGTACCACCTAAACCGTACGGGAGGATGGGATGATCAACCGGAGAACATTTGCTCTTGGTGTAGCGTCTGCCTGTCTCCTGAAGCCGTCCGGCGTCTTGGCACAGACCAGTGGCAGAATCCCTCGCATCGGTGTCCTTGGGACCGCTCTTACGGCGGCCACGCAAGCCATTCCCGACGGGCTACGCGATCTCGGCTGGATCGAGGGACAAACCGTCATCATCGAGTGGCGCTGGGCGAGAGGGAATCCGGAACTGCATACGAAGCACGCGGCGGAGTTCGTGAAGATGGGCGTGGATCTGATCTATGCGCCCGACTCCGCCCAGGTCGAGGCGGCCCTGTCTGTCACCCGCACCATCCCGATTGTCTTCGCCATCCACGCTGATCCGCTCGCCGTAGGTCACGTGGCAAGCCTCGCCCGGCCTGGAGGCAATGTGACCGGTGTCGCGCTGCTGATTACTGAGATGGCAACCAAAGGCTTGGAACTCCTGGACGAGACATTATCGGGCGCTAAGCGTGTCGGCGTTCTCTGGAACCCGGCGTTTCCCTCCCATCTTGCCGCTCTTGATGCTCTTGATAAGGCTGCGGCCGCTCTGGGCGTTGAACTCCATCGTGCGGAGGCGCGAGGGGAAAACGACTACGATCCTGCCTTCGCGTTGCTGGCGAAGGCCCAGGTCTCAGGAGTTGTGGTTGTCCCCTCAACACTCGCGGTCAAAGAGGGGGAGCCGCTGGCCAAGGCCGCTCTCAAGCACATGTTGCCGACGATCTTCGCGTTCCGGCAGAATGCCGAACGCGGCGGATTGATGAGCTATGGTCCGGATCTACGGGACGCGCTGCGCCGGTCGACGGTCTACATTGATCGCATTCTGCGAGGAGCCAATCCTGCTGAGTTGCCAATCGATCAGGCGGTTCGGTTCGAGCTGACCGTCAACCTGCAAACGGCACGGACACTCGGTCTTAGCGTGCCTTCCGCCGTTCTTGCACGGGCAGACGAGGTCATTGAATGAGGATGGTTCGGATCGCTCGAATATCGATGCTTGAGACGGCGGCTCCCGAAACTCGGATCCCAAACCGGCTGTTCCTCCGGCCATGGCCCGGCGTCCTTGGCTGAGGCGTTCGGGCCATGAAGGGACAACCTCTTCGGTTTCGTGGCCTGTTTCAGAAGTACTTTCTCGTGCTGTTCCTGGCCGTGGTCATTCCTCTCGCTGCCAACGGCGTCAGCGACGCTTGGTTCGGCTACCGCGACCAGCGCGCCAGGCTCGACCAACTCCTCGGCGTCGAGGCGAAAGCGGCGGCGGTCCGGATCCAGGGTTTCCTCGACAGCATCACCGGCCAGCTCGGCTGGCTGGTGCAGCTTCCCTGGACCGAGGAGCCGGACGAGCGCCGGCGCATCGATGCCCTGCGCCTCCTTCGGCAGGTGCCCGCCATTGTCAGCCTCACCTTGGTCGACGGTGCCGGACGGGAGCGTCTGTACGTGTCGCGGATCGGCCTCAACCGGACCGAGAGCCGGACGGACCGCTCTACCGAGCCGGCAGTCACCGGTGCCCGCTCAGCTCGGCTCTGGTACGGCGAGGTTAGCTACTATCGCGGCTCCGAGCCCTACCTGACGGTGGCGATCTCCGGCAACCGCCCGTCCGTCGGCATCGTCGTCGCCGAGGTCAACCTGAAGCTGATCTGGGAAGTGGTGTCGGCGATCAAGGTCGGGCAGACGGGCTCCGCCTTCGTGCTGGATGGCCCAGACCGTCTCATCGCCCATCCGGACATCAGCCTTGTCCTGCGCGGAGCGGATGAGGCCATTCTGGAACCTTTCCGAGAGATCCGTGAAGCGGTTAGGCGGGCCGGTGCGGGTGTCGCAACAAGCCGGGATGCGGAGGGCAACGCTATTGCTGCGGCTGTAGCCCCCGTTGCCGGTCCAGGCTGGACAGTCGTGGTCGAGCAGCCTCTCTCTGAGGCGTTCGGTCCCATCTATGCTGCGCTGTGGCGGACGGGAGGCCTTCTTCTCGCCGGTGCCGCCTTCGCATGTCTACTCGCCTATGCCTTGGCACGTCGTATGACCGAGCCGATCCGGCTGCTTGAGGAGGGCACCGGGCGCATCGGTGCCGGGCAGTTCGACCATCGCATCGAGATCAGGACGGGCGATGAGCTCCAGCGGCTGGCCAACAGCTTCAACACCATGGCCGCGGAGTTGGCCGTCTCACAGGAGCGGCAGGAGCGCATCGCCAAGCTCAAGCGGTTCTTGGCCCCACAGGTGGCCGAACTCGTCGACCGGAAAGGTGATGACGGTGTGCTCGAGGGCCGCCGCACCGAAGTCGTGGCGGTATTCTGCGATCTCCGAGGCTTCACCACTTTCTCAGCCAAAGCGGCGCCTGAGGAGGTGATGGGCGTGCTCTCCGAGTACTACGAGGCGCTCGGTGCGATCATCACCAGGTATGGCGCGACACTCACCAGCTTCTCCGGCGACGGCCTGATGGTGCTCGTCAACGCTCCGGTGCCGGTCGAGGAGCCGGCGCTAAGCGCTGTGGACCTGGCGGTGGAGATGCAAAAGAGCGTGCAGGAGCTGATAGTCGGCTGGCGTAGACGCGGTCACCGCATCGGGTTCGGGATCGGTTTAGCCATGGGACCGGCAACAGTCGGGCGGATCGGCTACGAAAGCCGGTTCGACTACACGGCCATCGGCAGCGTCGTAAACCTCGCTGCCCGGTTGTGCGCTTCGGCGGCGGACCGGGAGGTCCTGACCGACACAGCAGTCATCGAGGCGGTGAAGGGCAGGCGTGCTATGATCCCGCTCGGGTTGCGATCCCTCAAGGGCTACGACGAGGCGATTCCGGTGTTTGGCGTATCCGTCGACGAGCGAACCAATGCTGCTTAGCGGTATCGTTCAGCACGAGATACCCCCCTACTCGATCACCTCGTCGGCGCGGGCCAGAAACACGTCAGGGATGTTGATGCCGATCTTCCGAGAAGTGCTCATATGCTACATTACCAACCTCCGGACGGGATTGCTGATAAGGCCTTTGATGGAACTGTCCTCATCAAACCTACTCGGATCCAAGTAAGTTAGACCTGCTACTCGATGCAATGGGCTGATCGAATGAGACGACGGGACGCTCTCGCTCTACTCGCATCACTGACGATGGGAACCCGCAGCTTCGCTCAGACACAGGGCAGATTGCCGGTCGTTGGCTTTCTCGGCTTTGCAACGGAGCAGGCTGACCGCGCATCCCTCACTGCTTTGCGCAGAGGATTAAGCGAGCAAGGCTATGTGGAGGGCCAAACGATCTTGCTGGAGGCCCGTCATGCCGGCGGCGACCTGGACCTGGCAAATCGTTATATCCATGAAATGATCCGTCGGCCTGTCGATGTCTTCGTTGCCCCGGGACCGGCAGCCACCCGCTCGATCCGCCGCGCCACCCAGATCCCCATCGTAGCGATCGGCCTGCCGCCGGCGGCAGGCGATCATGACCTGTTCGCAAGCCTCACAAGGCCCGGCGGGACGGTGACGGGCTTCTCGTATTTTGGAGAGGAGCTTGCCGCAAAGCGTATCGAAGTTCTTCGCGAGTTCCGCCCCGAGTTGTCCGTGCTTGGTATCCTGCACAATGTCATAGACCCAGTGTTTCGCGACTGGGGCATCCAGACGGAAGCATCAGCCCGCGCCCAGGGTTTACGGAGCGTGCGCCTGGGCCTGAGGTCGCTTTCACCTGATGAAATCAGGAGGCTTCTCCAATCGTTGCGAGACCAGGGTGGTGAAGCCGTCATCGTTATCCGGGATTTTCTAACCCACACTATGGCCGACGCGATAGTCAGCACCGCCGCTTCCCTCGGGATTACAGTTGTTGCAGAGCAGGAGCGGCTGGTCGAGGCCGGAGCGCTGATGTCCTATGGTGCCGACATTCCGGATCTCTTCCGGCGTGCTGCGGGCTATGTCGATCGGATCCTCAAAGGGGAGAAGGCTGCCGATCTACCCATTCAGCTTCCAACCGAGATCGAGTTTGTCATCAATCTCAAGACGGCCAAGGCATTGGCCTTGGAGGTTCCGCCTGCTCTTCTCGCCCGAGCCGACGCGGTGATTGAATGAGAGCCTCAGGAGTGGGAGGATGGACCGTGAATACCGCAGAAGCCCCTATACCTGGGGCATCTTGAGCTCGATCCGAATGCCCCGGAAGCCGTATGGCGCGTCAGCGGCGACCTCGATGGCGTGTAGCCGCTGCGGTGGCAGGCGCAGAGCCCGTGGCAGCGCCGGACTGGTCGGGGTTCCGCCCGAGGGAGGGATCTCGTTCCCGTCCGCGTCGAAGTTGCGGTAGTTCGGTCGGGCCAGCACGACCATGATGCTCGGCCAGCGGTGGTGATGCAGGTTCTCTCGCTCACCAGGTTCAACGGTGACCTCCAGCACCCGCACGGCATCATCTTCGAGGAGGAGGCGGTGGTTTGCCGGTGCGGCCACCAGTGCATCCAGATGGGGCGGCCATTCCGCTTGATCGGTCTCGGACATGTGGTCCTCCATGAAGGGGCACACGCATGATGCCATAGGTGCCGCGTAGATCCGAGAAGCAGGCGTTGTGGAACCGTGGCCACAGCAAGGGTAGGATGGTGCTTAGCTGACCCGACCTGATGAGGAGATCGAATGAGGCGGCGGTCCATCCTTGCTCTGTTGGCCATGTTGCCGATGGTATCTCGCAGCTTGGCGCAGATGCGAGGGAGGGCGCCCGTCGTGGGGTTTCTCGGCTTTGCATCGGAGCAGGCGGACCGCCCTATCCTCGATGCCTTCCGGCGGGGCTTGAAAGAGCTTGGCCATGTCGAAGGGCAGACGATCCTGCTGGAATCCCGTCATGCCGGCGGTGACCTGAACTTGGCGGCGCAGTTCATCGACGAGATGATGCGCCGTCCAGTCGATGTGTTCGTCTCACCCGGTCCGGCGGCCACCGGTGCCATCCACCGCGCCACCCACATCCCTATTGTGGCGCTCGGTCTGCCGCCCGTTGCTGGCGGTCATGACCTGTTCGCGAGCCTCGCCAAGCCGGGTGGCCGCGTGACCGGCTTCTCGTATTTTGGGGAGGCGCTGTCGGCCAAGCGGATCGAAGCACTTCGCGAGATCCTGCCGAACTCGACCGTGCTCGGGATCCTGCACAACGTCGCTGATCCGGTGTTCCGCGAATGGGGAGCGCAAACGGAAGCCACCGCTCGTGCCCAGGGCTTCCAGCCCGTGCGTCTCGGGCTGCGGTCCAGTTCGCCTGCCGAGGTGAGCGAGCTTCTGCGGTCCTTGAGGAGCCAAGGCGGTGACGCAGCGATTGTGATCAGCGACTTCCTGACCGTAAGCCTGAAGGACGAGATCATCCGCACCTCCGCTGAGTTAGGAGTTGCGGTGATTGCAGAGTGGCCGGCGTTCGTCCAATCAGGCGCACTGATGTTCTATGGTGCGGATATTCCCGACCTCTTCCGGCAGGCGGCCGGCTATGTTGATCGGATCATCAAAGGCGAACAGGTTGGCAACCTGCCGATCCAACTCGCCACAAAGTTTCGGCTGATCATCAATCTCAAGACAGCGAGGATGCTGAACATCACGGTCCCGCCGAGCCTTCTTGCCAGCACTGACGAGGTGATAGAGTAGGCGTCGCGTGCGCATGAGCCGTCCCGCGAATTGCCGATAAGCCCCTTCACGGAGCGGAATAAAGGTGCGTTCGCGCGTAGTCGGATGACACGTCGGCATGTCGGGAGGTGAGCCAGTAACGCACCAATCTAGGCTGGCGTTCGGCCCGGCTTGGTAGGGATACGAGTACTGACGTGCATTTGGAGGACCACTGACCCGAAGACCGACGTAGCGACCACATTACGTACAAACATATGATCGCGGACCAGCTAGAGTCAGCTCTGGTTCAAAGTGTAACGTACAGCAAATGAAATGAAGATCCGCTTACCGCCTCATAAGCTGACTAACGCGTTTCTTCTGAGATTTGCTAGAAGAAGACGTTCCAACTTCCCGACTCAGGTTACGACCGGGCTCTTACGCTTAAACGGGAAGGTCCGCTTGCTTGGCTGCTGGGAGAATGACCTCGCTGTACAGTTTCCGGTACAGATCCGGTGATTGTGCCAAAGGGGCGTAAGCACTGTGGGACATGCGGAAGCCCGGGGCTACGTCGAGAGCCCGCCTCGCAGCCGCGCGGGCGGCGTCCAGATCGCCCAGAAGCGCGTGGACCATGGCCACTCCGGCATGGACGTTCGGGAAACTTGAGGGAAGCAGTTGAGCCTTTGCAAAGCAATCGGCTGCCGCCTCAAGATTCCCGAGAAACAACTGAGCTCGCCCCAGGACTGACAGGAAGACACCGAAATCAGGGCTACGGGGGTCCAGGCGCATCGCCTGCTCTACCGCCAGCAAACCTTCACGTGGGCGCCCCAGCCAGATCAGAGCCATGGCCCAACTTGTGTGCGCATTGGCAAGATTGCGGTCGAGCGCAACGGCTGTCTCGCTCTCAAGAGCCATGCCCTTTGGGTCTCCATGCAGACGATGGACGAGGGCCAATGCCAGGTGAGCGCGGGCATTGTCTGGGTCATGCACCAGACTGGTCCACGCCGCCTCAGCGACCTCTCTGACCCGATCCTGGCTGATCTCGGTCGAGCTGGAATGTTGCAGCGGCAGCTCCTGCATCAGAATGGACCAGGCAAGGCGGGCCAGAGCCTCGCTGTTGCTGGGATCAAGCGCAGTGGACTTCCGGAAGAAGGCCTCCTGCTGCTGGACACTTTGCAGCGATTGTGGACCATAGGATGCTGCAATGCCCTGCATGAGAAAGTCGACGGCATCGGGGGCCATCCTGCGCGCTTCACTATCCCGCACGGCTGCAACCGTGATCTCCCGATCAATAGAGTTGGCGATCCGGCCGGTGATCTGGTCCTGAAGGCCAAACAGATCGGAGCTGTCACCGTCGAAGCGCTCTGACCAGACGTGGGATCCGGTTTGGCTGTCGAGCAGTTGAGCATTCACCCGCAGCCGTGATCCGCTCTTTTGAATGCTGCCCTTCAGCATGTAGCGCACCGCAAGATCGCGGCCGACCTGCTGGAGATCCATCTGCTGGTCCTGGTACACCCTGGCCGTTGATGGCGCGATCACGAAGGAGCGTCGGATGCGGGAGAGATCCGTGGTGAGGGTCTCAGTGATGCCTTCCGCAAAGTGAGACTGGTCCGAGCTATCGGATGGTGCCGTGAAGGGCAGCACCATGAGGGACAAGCGGGGCGGTAGAGCCTGAAATCCCCTTGAGGTCGAACTCATCTGGGATGCCATAGGTCCGGTCTCGCCTGAAGCCTCTTTCGGCAAGCTTGTGATCATCTCAGGGGAGATGCCAAAGACATGCACCGGACGGGCAATGTTCTTGAGCCTCTGCTCGCCGAGATCAGAAAAGGGTAAGGTGAGCCTGTCCTGAAGGTGATCGCGCACCTCGCGGGTCAAACAGATCCCTCCAGGCTCGCTCAGGCGCTCCAGGCGCGCTGCAACGTTGATTCCTTCGCCAAAGAGGTCACCGTCCTGGACGACCACTTCCCCAAGGTTGATCCCAACCCTCAGCAAGAGTGATGATTGATCCGGATGCGCCGTGTTGCGCGATATCGAGCCCTGCTGGATGGCCAGGGCGCAGGCTACAGCATCGATGACGCTGGCGAACTCAACAAGCAGACCATCCCCGATGGTTTTGACGATCCGGCCATGATGACGGACCACAGCCGGATCAATGACAGACCTCCTGAGGTCCTCCATGGCCTGCAAGGTGGCCACGTCATCCAAGCCCATCAGGCGGCTGTAGCCGACGATGTCGGTCATCATGATGGCGGCGAGCCGACGCTCGACGGCCCTTTGAGGCACGGCCATGCTCCTGTGACGCACGAGGATCCAGACCAGCAAAGTGTAGCATGGTGCCGTTGCCACTTCTAAAGGCATGCTCATGCGAACCCAGTCGGTCGCGGAGAGCTGCAAAGCTTAGGTCTTGCGGCGCCAGCCGGCAGATGCTGACAAGTGCCACGTAAATGTAATGGGCTGCTTTGGGTCATCCAAGGAAATTGCGGGCGCCTAGGGAAGGTCTGTTGCTCCGCGCTTGAGCGGACGTCCGGCGTACTTCCGCGCCGTGCCATGACCTGGCCTTCGTACGGGAACAGCGAAGCCGCGTTATCTCCGCTAACATCCGGAACGTTCCGAAGCCGAGCGCCGGTATGGCTGCTCCATTGACCATGACAGTCTTCATTGCAATCTCCTGTTGATTGGGCCGGCATTTCCCGCGGGCCCACGTTCATGAGTAAAAGGGACAGAGTTCTCGGGTGTCTTCGGATCGTCACGCGGGCTGGCCAATTGGCTCCGGGCGACGGGCGAGAGCGCCGCTCCAGATAGTCAGCACGAGCGCGACGGCCACCAGGATCGCGCCGACCCAGGGGGTGGCGCCGAGCCCGAGAGGTGAAGAGACCACGAGACCGCCAACCCACGCGCCGAAAGCGATCCCGAGATTGAAGGCTGCGATGTTGAGGGCCGAGGCGACATCGACAGCCCCTGGGCGATGCTGCTTGGCAAGTTCGACGACGTAGATCTGCAACCCCGGCACATTCGCAAACGACAGGAACCCGAGCGCCGCGAGGGTGATGAGCGTCCATGTCGGCGAAGCGGCCGTGAAGGTGAAGGCGAAGAGAACCATCGCTTGAAGCGCGAAGAGGCCGATCAGCGCCCGGACCGGGTTCCGGTCGGCAATGCGCCCACCTGCCAGATTGCCCGCCGCAATGGCAGCGCCATAGAGAATGAGGATAAGGCTCACGCTCGACGATGCAAACCCTGTCACCTGCTCCAGGATGGAGGCAAGGAACGTGAAGGTCACGAAGGTGCCGCCATAGCCTAGCGCCGTCATGGCATAGACCAGAAGCAGGCGCCCGCTGCCAAGCACCCGAACCTGATCAATCAGACGGGCGGGCGCTGCCTTGGACAGGGTGGAGGGAAGCAGCGCCGCTATCCCAGAAAATGCGATAATCCCCAGACCTGAGACGGCCCAGAAGGTGGCGCGCCAGCCGAACGTCTGGCCGATGACGGTGCCCAGCGGCACGCCCGTCACGATGGCCACCGTCAGGCCCATGAACATCATGGCAATAGCCGAAGCCCGACGGTTCTCCGGCACGAGGTCGGCTGCGATGGTCGATCCGACCGAGAAGAAGACGCCGTGGGCGAAGGCAGAGAGCACGCGGGCGATCAGCAGCATCTCGTAGCTGGCGCTGAGGGCCGCAGCGACATTCCCGGCGATGAACAATCCCATGAGCCCGAGCAGGAGGGGCTTGCGCGCTACGCGCCCGGTCAGCGCCGTGATAATGGGCGCGCCAAAGGTCACGCCGAGCGCGTAGACGCTGACGATCAGACCCGCGAGAGGGAGGGTGATATCGAGATCATTGGCAACCGTCGGCAGGAGGCCGACGACGACAAATTCGGTGGTGCCGATCGCATAGGCGGCGATTGTTAAGGCAAAAAGAGCAAGAGGCATGACAAGTTCCATCCCACCTGATCCGATCAGGTACAGGTTGCTGACGAGAAGCCCCCCTATTGGGCGAGGCTGTTTCGTGCGGGAATATGCGCCATGCACGCTTGCGCGATTAGTCGGTGCAATGGATCAATTCTTTTGAATTTAATTCAAAGGTGAGCGCCGGAGATGGACAACAGAGCGGGAGAGATGGACGTCTTCGTCCAAGCGGCCCAGCTTGGCAGTTTCTCCGCGGCAGGGCGGAAGCTTGGGGTCTCGCCCTCCGCCGTCAGTAAGATCATCACACGCATCGAGACGCGACTGGGAACCCGCCTGATCGTGCGCTCGACCCGCGCACTCCAGCTCACCCCTGAAGGCGACATCTATCTGCAACGGGCTCAGCGCATCCTGGGCGAGATTGAGGAGATCGAGCGGGTGGTTGCCGGCGGCGCGAAGGCCATGCCGCGTGGCAAGCTCCGGGTCAGCGCCTCAGTGGGTTTCGGGGTGCGGTATGTGGTGCCGCTCGTCCCGGACTTCCTCAGCCGGTACCCGCACGTGGAGCTCGACCTGTCGCTGACGGACGGCGTGATCGATCTGCTCGAGGAACGAGCGGATGTTGCGATCCGATCCGGCCTGTTGCGCGACTCCACCCTAAAGGCCCGCAAGATCCTGGAAAGCCGTCGCGTTGTCGTAGCCTCTCCCGACTACCTCGCGAGGTACGGCATTCCCGAACAGCCCGATGATTTGGATCGGCACAACTGCCTGCTGTTCAACTTTCGCCGTGGCACCGATGCATGGCCTTTCCGCGATCCAGACAGCAAGATGGTCTACACGAAGGAGGTCTTTGGCAACTTTCTAGCTAATAACGGCCCGACCATGCGTCGCCTCTGCCTTGAGGGGATGGGTTTAGTGCGGGTTGGTCAGTTCCATGTCCAGCCCGACATCGATGCGGGCCGTCTTGTCCCGGTTCTGGAGCGTTTCAATCCTGAGGATATTGAGCTGATCCACGCCGTTTTCGTCGGCCACGAGCACCTCGCCGCCCGCATCCGCGCCTTCATTGACTTTCTCGACGAGCAAATCGGTCCCCATAGGGGGAATGGGTAGTCCTCTTCAGGAATGGGGCTGATGCGCGTTGTAGAACAGGGCCCACATATGCCCTTTTCGGTCTTCACGAGAAAAGGAATGTCGCCTTTGGGTCAACCTTTCACGTTCCGACCGCTCAATGAATGTCAGCTCCTGAGTGCATAGGCAGACCAAACGCTAACGTCCGTGGAGTGCCGATTTTGTTGATTTAGTCGGCCAAAGGGATCGATGACGGTCTTCACCGAGCTTTTCAGACCTGTGGTATGAATGTGTTTGCCTGATTGCTCTGGCTGTGGAGCCGAGTTTGGGCTGTTTGGAGGCGCATCCTCATGCTCCTGCCTCGGTGAATGTGGGCATGGGCCGCAGCTTGGCGAGCCTTCTCAGGTTCTGAGCCGTGGCTGCCAGCAGGAGCTCGTCGCTGGCCCCACTTGGTCCGCGTAGCCTCAGACGTGCCAGCTTCAAGATCCGCTTGAGGTGGGCAAACAGCATCTCGATCTTCTTGCGATTATGACGCGAGCGCTCGAAGGCGGGCGTACCGGCCAGAGCACGAGCCACATCGCGCGCGTCTTCATTCTGGTTGCGCGGGATCCGACGGCGGAGCGTGTTGGGGCAGCAGCGCGCCTTCAGATCGCAGCTCTGACAGTCGGACTGCTTGGCCCGGTAGAACCAAACGCCAGCCTTGGTGATCCCAGTGCGGGGCACGGCGAAGCTGCGGCGGTACTGCACCAGCCGCTTGCCGGCCGGGCAGGTGTAATGATCCTCGTCTGGATCAAACACGAAGGCGGCGCGCGAGAAAGTGCCATCCGTGCGGTCGGCCTTGTCGATCACTGGAATGTGGGGTGCGATCTTCTTTTCCTTGACCAGCCAGGCCAGGTTCTCGGCCGAGCCATAGGCGCTGTCGGCCGCCAGATGCTGCGGCTTGAGCCCAAACCGCTCAGCGGTGCGCTCGAGCATGGTGCGAGAAGCTCCGACCTCCGCCTGCCGGATGGCACGCGTCGCCTCCACATCCAGGATGACGGCGTGTTCGGTATCGATCAGGTAGTTCGTGGCATAGGCAAAGAAGGCGGGACCGCGCATGGCGCCCGTCCATTGCGCCGCCGGATCAGAGGGGGACACGAACTTTGGCTCAACGTCGGTGGCCGCACCCCAGGCGGCTTCGTCAAGGGTGGCCAGGTACTCTTGAACAGCACGACTGGCCTCGCCTCCATGATCCTGGGCTCGCCACTCGTCGCCTGGGATCGAGCGCTGCTTGTTGGCGTCAGCCGCAATCAGACTGGCATCCACTGCGAAGCCTTCACCCCCGACCAGCCCCTCCGCCAGGCAGCGCTCGACCACGGTCTCGAACAGATAGCGCAGGATGTCACTTTGGCGGAAGCGCCCATGCCGGTTGCGCGAGAAGGTGGAGTGGTCCGGCACCTTGCCGTCAAGACCTAGTCGGCTGAGCCAGCGGTAGGCCAGGTTGAGGTGGACCTCCTCGCACAGACGCCGCTCGGAGCGCAGCCCCATGCAGTAGCCGACAATGAGCATGCGCATCATCAACTCGGGATCGACAGAAGGCCGTCCGATGGAGCTGTAGAACGGCCTCAGGGCCGTGCGGACGCTCTCCAGGTCGAGGAAGCGGTCGATGCGGCGCAGCAGGTGATCGGCCGGAACATGATCATCGAGGCAGAAGTCATAGAAGAGCTGTGCTGGAGCCACTTGCATGCCCATCGTCGTCCTGCCCTCCGCAAAGCGACAGGAGAATGGAATCACGCCAGCACGGCTCAATCAATGCCCGGCTAAATCAACAATATCGGTCAAAAGCCGACGTTGAATGGCGGCCTGTAGAGGTCCGCTCACGTTGTCCTGCTGGACCCTCCTCATGTGTTCGAGGTGAGCGATGAATTCGTCGCGCGGCTCGTTGATGATCGCTTAGGCTTGTAAGGATCCGGCTGCAGTTCAAGGGAGGCCTCCCGTCCGGATCGAACTGGCCCCGAGGGTGTAGAGCCAAACGGATGCTCAGCTATTCTTCCCTTTGGGTCTTGTTGCCCCTCCTCATGATATGAGCTGCATCGTGCGGCACATGGGAGGGATGGGGATCATACCGATGATGTCAGCGTTTTCCGCCGCCCCCGTTGCCACCACCATTCCCTCCGCCGTTGCCGCCCCCGCTCTGGCCGCTTCCATTCCCGCCGCCGTTGCCATTGCCGCCACCGCCGCCTGCACCGGAGCCGCCAGAGCCACCACCAGGTCCGCCTCCGCCGTGATCGCCGCCACGGCCGCCCTGATTGCCGCCGCTGCCATTGCCGTTGTTGCCGCTGCCGCCTGAGCGATTACCGGACGATCCGCCATGGCCGTCACGCCCGCGCGCGTCGCCCGACGAAGAATCCCGGCGGGACGAGCCGGATCCCGGATGCGTATCGCGCGGGGCGGGCCCGCGTCCGCGTGCATCCACCGGCGTGCTGCGCGAATTTTCGCTATCCACGCCTTGAGGTGTTCCGCCCGATGACGCCGGCTTTCCTTCAAGTGACACACCTTCGATGCCGAGACGTCCCCTCTGATCGGTCACGACAGTCACCACCGCCGGGGCATAGGACCCGACCGGCAGGGTCGAGGCAGGGCTGCCTGCCACCTCGAGCCCCGAACCGACGCGCAACCCGTTTCGCGTCCGCTCCACATAAGCCTCGATGGAGAACCGCCGGACATTCGCCCCCAGGAGATCCCGTTCCCGGGTCGCTCCGGTCACCCGGAGCGTGCCATTGGCATAGGATCCTTCGAGCACAGCCCGGGTGCCGACGAGGGCAGGATCCACTCCGGCGAGCTTCAACGTCCCGATCCCGAGGCTGCCAGTGCGCGATCGGATCACCCGGCCGGCGATCCGGTCCGGTCCGCCATCCCGCCGCTCGATCAGGCTTGCGACGATCGTGCCGTCCGGCCGCCGGAGGCCGAACACCGCCACCCGCTCGCCGCGCTGCCACTGGCTTGAGGTGCCCAGCGCTTCCGTGGAGACGGTTTGACCGAGCACTGTCAGGGTCGTCTTGCCCGTCGTCTCGACCGGGCCGACAACCTCGCTGGTCACATCGATCTGCCGTGTGGATAGCACGCCGTTGCGCGTCTCGGCGACCACCCGCACCACCTGACCGATCTTCAGGTCAGAAACCGCGCGAGCCTGTCCGTCGATCCGCACCGGCACGTCGGGCGCGTAGCTCACATGCACGCCGTTGACGATGATGCTGCCAAACCCACGGATGCGGCCCATCATGCACGTGCCGCCGATGCCCCGGTCGCCGTCCTGATCATCGGACACAACCCCGGTGCCGCCGATGCCGCGGTCCTGTCCGTTCTGGCCCCACGCAAGGCTCAGCGAGGCGACCAGCAGAGCCAGCGCCACCAGCCAGAAGGCATGGGTTCGTGCGAGCGAAGCGGCGTGATGCTTCACGGCTTGGCTCCCTTGTCGGTGGATGTCGGAGCAGTGGATGGCGGCACAACCTCTTCGGAATAGACATAAACGCCGAAATTCCAGCGCCACTGGCCTAGGGGACCCTTGTCGCTGGCGGCGTGGGCTTCACGGTTGAGCGTGTGGATAGCCTCCATGGCCACGTCGCGGGAGCGCCGTTGCAACTGCTCGGCCAGTTCCTTGGTTAGCCCGTCGTAGTGCACGGCGCGCTCAAGGAACGGAGGTGACCCGGCTTCCACGTTCGCCACCGCAGCGGCGATGTGGTCGTGCAGGTTGCGTCCCAGATAGTAGAGCTGCTGGTCGTCTCCGCCGCGCGGCACGTAGGCCGCCTCGGCCAGGACCGCCCGATCCGCGTCGTCCAGCACAACCAGCTTGCGGTCGAGCCACTCGTCGAGCACGGCGCGGGGCCGCACGTCGCGCGTGACGGAGGCGACGAGGCGCTCGAAGGACGGCTGCGGCATCTCGGCCGTGCGGGGGAGAGGCAGGGGTCGCCCGTCGGGGCCGGTGAAGTCCGGGTCCGCAAGCCAACGGGCCAGAATGCGGCTCGTCTGCGAGACGGTTGCCGGGACTGCGTTGACCGGGGCGCCCGCGCCCCGCAGCCGGCGGACTTCCTTGCGGTGGATGCCCGTGAGGAGGCTGACGCGGCTGTCCGTCTGCTCCTTGCCCTGAAGGGCGAAGTCGTACTCGGCGACGTTCACGTAAAGCTCGCGCAGCAGTTCCGCCAGCATAGGAAACGTGATCCCGCTCCGGATCAGGAGCCGCACGAGAGGGCGCAGCAGGCGCGCCAGGGGCGCATGCAGCTTGGCTGGTTCGAGGGAGCGGGGAGCATCGCCGGACATAGCACCTAAGTAGGTCGATCAGCCGTGGGAAGCAATCCCACATCAAGGTTGACGTGGGAAAATTTCTCACATAATTGTTGGTGCAAGGGGGCTCACTAGGCTCACAGAATTTGGAAGGAAACCTCATGACACGACGTCTTGCTCTGACTGTTTCGGCACTCGCCCTGGGTCTCGCCGTCAGCCTGCAACCGCTGTCGCTCGACCTGACCTCGCTCAAGCTCGACAAATCACAAGCCCAGGCCAAAGGCGGCGATGGGGGAGGCAATGGCGGTGGTAACGGGGGCGGAAACGGCGGAGGCAATGGAGGCGGCAACAGCGGAGGGAACGGCGGCGGAAACGGAGGTGGCAATGGCGGCGGTGGCGGAAACGGCAACGGCGGCGGCAACTCCGGTGGTGGTGGCGGCAACTCTGGCGGTCATGGTGGCGGACAGTCCAGCGGCGAGGCACGCGGCGGTGGAGCCGAGAATTCCCGTGGTGGCGGCAGCGAGCGCAGCGGCCGCAGTTCCGGCCCAAGCGACGCCTCGGCCAAGGGGCAGGCTAGGGCCGAGCAGGCGCACAGCACCCGTGATGCCAAGCGCGACGCCAGGGACGCCGGGACGAAGGTCTCGTCCGACGCGAAGAAGGCAGCCTCCAGCGCCAAGTCCATCGGCCTCGACACCGCCAAGCTCGGCCGCATGAACGCGGTGAATGCCTCGGCGACGGCCCGGCTGAATGCCGCGCCGAACTCGACGGTCGGGCTGATCGCAACTTACGAGAAGGCGCTGACGCTCGGCACGGAGGTTGAGGACGAGATCACCGACGCGGAGATCACCGCGGCCGCCACGGCGTTGGCTGCGCTGTCGAAGCCCGGCGTGCCGGAAGAGCCCGTCAAGGTGCTCAACGATAGGCTCGGGCTCGACATCGATCCTGAATCCGCGGTGTTCGATCAGATCCTCGACGAGGCCCGTGAGATTCAGGCTGCACAGCAGTAATGATCCTGGCGTCCTGCCGCTGACCGGCGGCAGGACGCTTCTCAGCAACCGGCAACGCGGTTTGTATGGAGGATTCCTTGGGCATAGCAAGAGAAGCGTCGTCCATTCAGGACACACGGCCTTATATGCAGGGCTCTATTGAGCACGTTGGAACCATTGGGAGAACGCCCATGCATGACCACCGCAAGCTTCGCGTGCTCATCGTCGAAGATGAAACCATGGTATCGATGCTGATCGAAGACATGACGAGTGATCTCGGAGCAGAGGTCGTGGGGCCGGCCGCGAAATTCGAACAGGCCATGGCATTGGCGCTCGAGGCCGACTTCGACGTCGCCGTTCTCGACGTCAATCTGGATGGCTTGGTGGTCTATCCTGTTGCGGATGTCCTGCTTGATCGCGGCATCCCGTTTATCTTCCTGACAGGCTACGATTCCAGCGTCGTTCCCACGCGCTATCAGCAAAGCTGTGTGCTCACAAAGCCGTTTTCACACGATGCTTTTAGCGATGCCGTGAACGGGATCCTTACCAAAGCGTCTGTCGTGCCGGCCGCTTGCTAGCTGTCGAATCGGAGCCTAAGCGGCCATGCCCGGACTAAATTGAAAGCACGATTTGAACATCGCATGCGGGTCACGCACTGAAATTCCTGCCTCCTGCGGAACGTCCGCTTACGTAAGGATTGCTGCCCTCGGACTAACGTCTCAGATGTGCCATAACGAGACCTTCCCAACTCACGCCGTTGGCCACCTCCCAAACCCGCCGATTTTGGTACCTCGCTCACGGCGAGATCCTTGCCGCCGTTGCCGATGACCTCCGTCCAAAGCTTGCCTGTCACGAAGTGCCAATCGCCAGCTACGGGGCGTTTGGCAGGTATTTCCATCAGGATGGATTGATGGATCAGATCTCAATGCTCTCACCATCCCGGGGGATCAGAAGGCTGCTGGCAAAGCCTTCCTTCTCCGAGAAGGCGCGCAGCTCGGCACGGCTGAGCACGCAGTGGTTCACGGACTCCATGTGGCTGGCGACCAAACGGGCTTTCGGCGCCGCCCGGTGCACGGCCAGCACGTCCTTGGTCCCCATAATGATCGGATCGATGCCGTCGACACGCGCGTCGCCCGCGTTCAGGACGATTACCTCGGGCCGATGCCGGGTGATGGCCTCCTCGACATGGCGGTTCCAGATGGTGTCGCCCGCCACGTACAATGCCTTGTGAGAGGGATGGCTGAAGACGACGCCGCAGACCTGGCCTAGGACCTTGCCGGCCGCCTGGATGGCCGCGTCGGTGCCATGCTGGCCTCCGGTCTTTGAGAGCTTGACGCCGTTGAACTCGGAAGTCTCGGTCAAGACCCGCACGTCGTTGAAGCCAGCGCTTCGGATCTGCGCCGCGTCCTGCTCGTCCTGCGCGAAGAGCGGCAGCGACTTCGGCAGCCTGGCCTTGGCCGCATCGTCCCAGTGGTCGGGATGCAGGTGCGTCACGATCACGGCATCGACATTGATGATGTCGTCCAGAGGCATCGGCAGCGGAACGAGCGGGTTGCGAAGTTGGCTGTTGGCCGTGCCCTCGAAGCCGGGATACGCACCGTTCTCCGCCAGCAACGGGTCCACGAGAAATCGAACGCCGCCATAGTCGATGCGCAGCGTTGCGTTGCGCACCTGGGTGAGCTTTGCCTGGGTGCTTGCGCCAGGCACCGAGCTGGCCGATGCTCCTCGTGTCAGGATGGAGGAGGCCACGAGCGCCCCTCCGGTCAATGCAAGTGCCTGTCGGCGTGTGATCATGACGTTGTTCTTGGACTCAGCGGTCATCCGTCTTTCCTTCATGTCGGGAGTCTTGGTTTTCGCGATCTGTCGATGCGAGGACGGTGTCAGCTTCCGAGAAGCTCGTCCGTCGTCACGACCTTGCCGTACGCGAACGCGAGAGCCGACATGTAGGCGGCATGAGCCTGGGCAGCGGGAACCGTTGCCCCTTCGAACTCCAGGTCGCGCGTGGCGCAGGCGTCATGGACGACGATGGTGGAGTAGCCGAAGTCCGCGGCGGCGCGGCTGGTTGCGTCGATGCACATGTGGCTCATGGCGCCCACGATCACGACCTCCTCGACACCCTCGGCGTCGAGCATGCGCTTCAGCTCGGTCTCCCGGAACGAGTTTGGGTAGTGCTTGACGAGGACGTCCTCTCCCTTCTTGGGCAGGACGGCCGGAATGATCTCGACACCCGGCGATCCCGGTACGAAGAAGGGAGCCTCGGCCATTTCGTGGCGAATGAAGATGACCCTGTCGCCCTTTGAGCGGGCCAACTCGATCACCTTGGCGGCATTCTCGGTCGCCTGCTCGATGCCGACGAGGGGCAGCTTGCCCGACGGGAGGTACTCGTTCTGAAGATCAACGACGATGATCGCGCGCTTGCTCATAGGCTGCATCCTTTTGCTGGGTGATGAGGAGCCCCTTGGATACTGCTCCTTTGCATGCGATAGGAGTGGCGGCAGCGACATATTTCGGGGTGATACCGACATGAATGGGGTGAGCCCGACCGAGATTGGCCTGGTGATGTACCCGGGCGTTCAGATGGCTGCCGTGCTTGGGATGACTGACCTCTTCACCGTTGCCGACGGGTTGGCGCGGAAGAAGCGGCAGGACTCAGAGGCTCCCCTGCTGAGGGTGAGCCATTGGCGGTGGGAACAAGGAGAGAAGACCCCAAGCCGCGTGTTCGACACGGCTCCCGAGGCCGGGGGCTTCCCCGCCGTCCTGGTGCTTCCGCCGGGCCTGGGCGATCCTGTCCCGCCGGAGGAGGCCGCCCTCTTCGCCAGGTGGCTGCGCGACTGCCATGGTGCGGGCACCGCGCTCGGCTCGATCTGCAAGGGTGCGTTCCTGCTCGGTGAGACGGGACTTCTTGCCGGCCGGACGGTGACAACGCACTGGAGCTATGAGGAGCAATTCCAGACGCGCTTCCCGGACGCGCGGGTGGATACGGATCGCCTGATCATCGACGATGGCGACATCATCACGGCGGGCGGCGTGATGGCTTGGACCGACCTTGCTCTGAAGCTGATCGACCGCTTTCTCGGGCCGACGGTCATGATCGAGACGGCGCGAGCGTTCCTGGTCGATCCTCCCGGACGGGAGCAGAGCTACTACAGCGCCTTCTCGCCGCGGCTGACGCATGGCGACGCTGCTGTGCTCAAGGTGCAGCATTGGCTCCAGGCAACGGATGCAAAGGAGATCGACCTTCCGAATCTTGCCAAGCAGGCGGGACTTGAGGAGCGAACATTCCTGCGGCGCTTCCAGAAGGCAACGGGCCTGACGACCACTGAGTACTGTCAGAGGCTGCGCGTTGGAAAGGCGCGGGAGCTCTTGCAGTTCGGCACGCTCTCCTTTGACCAGGTGGCTTGGGAGGTGGGCTACTCCGATCCCGGTGCCTTCCGGAAGGTGTTCACCCGGATCGTCGGCCTGACACCCAATGACTATCGGCGGCGCTTTCGAACAGCCACCAGTTGATGCCCTCCTGAACTCCAGCCTTCAGGTCGAAGGACCACTCTGTGCAGGTAGGCGCGCAGCCCCAGCGAAGGGCCGCTTAGGGTTATCCCAAGAAATTGCAGGCGCCTTGGGAAGGTCTGCTGCTCCACGCTTGAGCGGACGTTCGGCATGTTTCCGCCTCGTGCCAACAGTGGTCCTTCCGCCCTGAGGCTAGTCCGGTAAGGCGACTTCACTCGAAGAGGGCGCGGGCGAGGTGATGCAGGTCCACGGGCGTGTCGCAGCGTGGTAGGTCCTTGCAGGTCTCCGGCAGCGCCCACTACTCGTAGCCAGTCGCCAGCACGGGGCGGATGGTGCGGTCCAGTGTTTCGAGGATCAATCGATCTCAGATCGTATCGGGGCCGGCAGAATGGGGCAGTAGGGACACAACAGGCTGATGGGTGGTATTCAGCAGTGCGCAAACGCCTTCATACCTCTTCCGTAACAACCTCCCACGCTCCCATCACCCACAGCGTATCCTGACCATGCTGTCATAATCTGTCAGCATTCCGTGCTAAGCTTGAGCCTATGTCCCGCGCCGAACGCCTTTTCGATCTCTTGCAGATCCTCCGCCGTCACCGCCGCCCGGTGAGCGGGGCGGTGCTGGCGCGGGAGGCAGGGATTTCGCTGCGCACGCTCTATCGCGACATCGCCTCGCTCCAGGCCATGGGCGCTCAGATCGAGGGCGAGCCGGGGCTCGGCTATGTACTCAAACCCGGCTTCCTGCTTCCTCCCCTCATGTTCTCCGCTCAGGAGATCGAGGCGCTGGCGCTCGGCCTGCAATGGGTCGGGCGGCGCACCGATGAGGGTATGGGACAGGCGGCCCGCAACGTCATGGCCAAAGTCGTCGCCGTGCTTCCCGCCGACCTGCGCGAGCGCATGGAGGACGACGCCCTCGTGGTCGGCCATGGCTGGGACCGGCCGCAGCCCGTCGATCTCGCGCTGCTTCGGCGCGCGCTGAACGAGGGGCGCAAACTGTCCATCAGCTACACCGACGAGAAGAGCGCGCGCTCCGAGCGGATCATCTGGCCTATATCGATCGGCTTCTTCGAATCGACTCGCGTGCTGGTGGCCTGGTGCGAGCTACGGGGAGGCTTCCGGCATTTCCGCACCGACCGGATCGAGGCGGCGGAGATCCTGCCCGAGCGCCTGCCCCGGCCGCGCCGGCAGCTCATGAAGGAATGGCAGAAAACGCTACTGCCAGAATCTGACAGCAGCGTGCGCTATTCAGTCCCCTGTTCACATCAAGCCAGGGAGACACCCATGAGCCAGAACACCAAGAGCACAGACCTCGTCTTCTACACCAATCCGCAATCGCGCGGGAACATCGTGCACTGGATGCTGGAAGAGACTGGCCGTCCCTACACCGTCAAAGTGCTGGAATACGGGACCACGATGAAGGCGCCGGAATACCTCGCCGTCAATCCCATGGGCAAGGTGCCGGCGATCCAGCACGGCGAGATCATCGTGACGGAGGCGGCTGCCATCTGCGCCTATCTGGCCGACGCCTTCCCCGAGGCTGGCCTTGCGCCCGAGCCCCAGCATCGGGGGGATTATTACCGCTGGCTCTTCTTCACCTCCGGTTGCCTTGAGCCCGCCGTCTCCAACCACGCGAATGGCTGGGAACCGTCTCCCGATCAGGAGATGAGCTTCGGCTACGGCTCCTATGCCCGTGTGCTCGATACGCTCTCCGCTTGGCTCGAGGGCCGCACCTATGTGGCGGGCGACCGCTTCACGGCCGCCGATGTACTTCTCGCCAGCCAACTGCAATGGGGGATGATGTCAGGGATGATCGAGAAGCGCCGAGCCTTCGAGGCCTATATCGAGGCACACGTCCGTCGTCCCGCCGCGAAACGGGCGGACGAGCAGATCGAGACGATGATCGCGCAGCAAACCAAGGCGGCGTGAGAGCCTCCCCTCACTGAAGCTCTTGAACAGGGTGTCGTCCCGCCGGCCAAGACGACGGGACGGCACGTGTCGTGCTCAGCGCGGAAACCCACACCAGTCAAAAGTGGCACACCTGAACGTCTCCTTGGGGTCAATCTGAGGCATTCAGCGCGACCGTAACAAGGTCCGCTCTCTGGTTGATTCCTGACGTTCGTTGATTCTGACCGTCAGGTTCGACCAGCGGGTGAGCCGATGGAAGCGTGGAGATAATAGCTCCTTCAGTCGAGCTTGCTTCCCATGCGCTTCCCAAACCAGTTTTCTGGGAAGCAGAACCAAACCTGATCAGCATCTAAGTGCTTGATAAAGCTTGGTGAGCGTGCTGGGACTCGAACCCAGGACCCTCTGATTAAAAGTCAGAGGTTATTTGGCTATCTAGCAGAATAAGTCTGGCCTGCCGCAGCGGGTGCAAGTCTATCATGGCTCACCTGAGTAGGACTTCCAGGATCTTTTCCACGACCCACCTCATTGTGTGACCAAGCAAAGATAGAGGGTGAACGCGATGAGCCTCACCGGCACAGTGAGGAAATGGCTGGGCGCACTGATCCGGATGCTGGGCATCGCTGCCCGCCCTGTGCAGGAGGCGCAAGGCGAACGAGGCGTGGTCATCCAGCCCTACCGCGGATACGGATCCCGATCCGAGGTTTTCCTGATTGGTCGGGTGTTCCGACAATCGAGGCCGCACTCAGCGGCCCGACGAGGAGCCCTCCTGACGAATTTGCGTGATGTCGGCCGGCGCATTGCCCGCCGCGCGATCCCCGATGCCATCGTGACAGCCCGGTTCTATGGTGCTGAAGGGACCTTCACCACCGACAAGGACGGCTATTTCAGGGTCCATCTCTCCCCTGCCCTGCCGCCCCCGCCCGCCCGTTCGTGGCACACCATGGAACTGACACTGCCGCAGCCCCATGCGGTTCAGGCCCAAGCTCAGGTTTTCATCCCACCGGCCAGCTGCCGGTATGTGGTCATCAGCGACATCGATGACACGGTCATGGAAACGGGCGTGGCCAACAAGCTCCGGATGCTCTGGCGCCTGTTCGTCGAAGACGCCCAGAGCCGGGTGGCTTTTCCCGGGGTCGGTGCCTTGTACCGGGCCCTTCACGGCGGTGCCACCGGCGATCAGCAGAACCCCATGCTCTACGTCTCACGAGCCCCCTGGGGCATCTACGAGGTGCTGGAAGAGTTCTTCGATCGGCATGGCATCCCAGTTGGCCCAATCCTGTTCCTGCGCGAATGGGGTGTCTCCTGGAGAAGCCCTCTGCCGCGCAAGGCCGAGGACCACAAACGCGAGCTGATCCACAATATGCTGGCGCTCTACAGCGACCTACCCTTCGTCCTCATCGGCGACAGCGGTCAGCACGATCCCGAGATCTACCGTCAGATTGTCGAGGAGCATCCCGGCCGGGTACTGGCGGTCTACATCCGCAATGTCTCACGGGATCCCAAGAGGGTCAGAGAGATTGAGGACCTCGCCAAAGTGGTGGCAGGCGCGGGCAGCAGTCTGGTGCTGGCGGCCGACAGCGTGGCGATGGCCGAGCACGCCGTGAGCCTTGGCCTCGTTTCCCCGGAGACTGTCGCTAAAGTCCGGAGCGAGAGAACGGCTACCGATCCGACTGAGGCTGAGTCGCAGACGTACGGCATTCAGAGGTCTACTCCGACGAGGACAGTAGAGGCTGTTGCGCAGGGTGATTTGCAGGATCTGGTTGAGACCGGATCCGAGCCGATGCCGCCGAATGTGATCGTCGAGGCGGAGGCACAGGAGCAGCCCAAGGAACCCTGATGGGATGTGAGTGTCTGCCGGCTCGAGATGCCCAGCTTTCAGGCTTTTGGAACCTTAGCCGTTCTCAGCAGTCATCCTTGTGCAGTGCTCTAACCCGGACCGGAGCAACACTGGAGGCTGATCGATGCGCAGAGCCATCTCATCCGTGATTGCACTGCTCGGCGGCATCGTCCTTGCTGGTCCTGCGGGAGCTGAGGTGTCGATCGTGGTCGATAAGACGACCCAGCACATGACCGTGTCTGTTGATGGGCGGCAGCGCTATTCCTGGCCAGTGTCAACGGGCACGGCCGATTACTCCACGCCGGTCGGCGCATTCACGCCCTCACGGCTGGCTAGAGTGCATTACTCACGGGAATGGGACAACGCCCCCATGCCGCACTCGATCTTCTTCACCGATGCAGGTCATGCCATTCATGGCAGCCGTGCCACGAACCACCTCGGGAGCCCTGCCTCGCATGGTTGCGTGCGGCTGGCGCCCAGGCACGCGAGCCTTCTGTTCGATCTCGTCAGGGTGGAGGGACCTGGGAACACGCGGGTTGAGATCACCGGGATGGATCCGATCGGCACCGGACAGCTGGCGGACCGGAATGGTGCAGGAGGTGACTACAGTCGCCTGACCAGCTTCGACCCGCTGTCCGTCGGGATCATGGCCGGTGGCAGCGTGCGTCGCTCTCGATCTGAAATCAGCAGAAATCCGTAGGCTGGCCCGCTGGAGCAGCATGGGGGCGATGCCGAGCGGGTATCGAACGCCAGATCGGCACATTTCTGTCCAGCGGAATCCGGCTGTGGATTTCCTCGGGCATGGCCTTAGGCCCCTCACCCTCTGTCAACCTTGCTTCACAACAGATCCACATGACCGGGAGCCTCAAGCGGCGGGAGCGGTTCTCTCAGCAGTCAGATGTTCGAGGATGGTCCAATGCTCAGGAACGGTCTCCGCCTCACGGGGCTCTCTGCGCTGTTGATCGTAGTGGCATGGCAGCCTGCCGGGGCTGCCAGTTTCGACTGCGCCAAAGCCGAGGCTGCTGACGAGAAGGCCGTTTGTGCCGATCAGCAGCTGAACAACGAGGATGTTGAGATGGCAGTTCTCTACACCCAGCTCAAGCCATTGCTTGGCATGGGCGCCCGCGGTGATATTGTTGGCCGAACTGAGAAACTGCCCCCCTGACGAAATGAAGACCTGACCCCCTCCTTGGCAGAGGAGGAATAGATGTCGATTGGGATTTTAGTGGATCCTGCATTGTCGCGGACGATGCGGGGAGAC